>OEQO01000013.1_pt1 | contig 47169 bp, 42 predicted proteins | sample 1539751 | NCBI WGS metagenome assembly OEQO01 (sample SAMEA3891237, study PRJEB23780) | metagenome | biome: terrestrial biome; feature: animal house; material: water of meat washing | place: Italy | collected 2015-05-12 | reverse complement strand
GTGCGGTAGATTTTGTGTGTAGGCTTCTTCATTTGAAAATTATATCGCTGAAAAACCCTTTACAGATAGGTTTGTGCAACAAAGCCCGATGCTTGACGTATCCCAGTGAGAACATTGAATTGAGTATTTTCATCAAAATGCCCATACACACACATCACATTTTGATAACACTCTCTTGGCCATTCGACATCATTGAGATCAATATTTCTAAGTGTGAAGTCAAAACCTGCTTGTTGGGCTTTTGCAGATAAGTGTTGCAAAGCAACTTTTGAGTAATCCCATATTTCTGCTGAAAATGAATCATTTTGCTGTTTCGCTTTATTAGCCAAATAAAGGATATTCCTCCCCTCACCCTCTGCTATAGCAAGAGTTTTTCCCACAATTGGAACCTGATCTGCTATCTGTTGAATAAAATGATTGGGCGAAATGCCATACAGATCCTGTGTTTGCGAATAAAGATTATCCCAGTGCTGATTCATATCGTTTCCCAATGATTGAAAAAATTAAGCTGTGAATTCTTTAAATGCTTCCAATGCATTAGCGGCATACATCAATGAAGGACCGCCCCCCATATAAACTGCAACACCAAGCACTTCCTCTAATTCTTGCAATGTCATTCCCATTTTGACTAGGGTTCTGACATGAAAACCGATACATCCATCACATCGTGCTGCAACACCAATCGCTAAGGCAATCAGTTCTTTTGTTTTAGGATCAATAACACCATCTCGCATTGCAACTTGTGACAATTGATTAAAACTTTTCATTAAATCAGGAGAATCCTGCGCTAATGTCTTTAAACTGCCTGAAATATTTTGAGTTAATTCTTTGTACTTCATGATTTTCTCACTTGAATGTCCATAAACTTAAGTTAGACTTAAAATAGAAATCTAGTTATTTCTCTACTGGATAACCCTGCTCTAGCCATGCTTGGAATCCACCCTGAACAGATTTCACCTGAGTAAATCCCATATTCTGTAAAGTATCTGTAGCCAGAGCTGATCGGCCACCCGTCCCACAAATCAAATAAATCGGCTGATCTTTAAGATATTCTAGTGCTTGCAAGGTATCGCAATGATGGCTCGCCACAGGATGCTGGTGAATTCTCATTTCTAAAACACCACGAGGATAATTCACGGCTCGGTCTATCGCTGCCGCCTGAAATTCATCCGGTTCCCGAACATCAATCAGAATGGTTTTATGGTTTTTCATGGCTTCAAGTAAGCCGTCTACCGTCACTTCTTGAATTCGGTTTTTTGCCATTGAAATTAATTGTTCTGCTGTTTTCATTACTCTTTACCTCTTCCGATCTTTAGAAATCTGGTCTCTGATTAAATATTCATGTCTTTAAAATGCAGTTTTTAAACTTGGCTCTAATCTCTTGCTTGTATTAAGTTATGATGACTGTAGAAATTAAATAAAATGCTACGCTTATGACAGTTATGGCAAAAACCTTTTGGATTTGACTATTCTTAACTAAAGGCATCAAACTTCGACCAATCAACATCCCAGCCATGCAAGCTAAAACGAAAGTCAGCGTGACCGAAACGGGGTATTGAAAACCATCTAAAATATGAGCTGAAATGCTGACACCACCTATCAGGAAAATAATCATCAACGAGGTCGCAACAATACTGCGCATATCAAGATCAGTTACTTTACTCAGTGCTGGAACAATCACGAATCCCCCACCTACCCCAAGCAAACCAGTCAATAAACCTGCCACGACACCAATGGCACCGAGAGACAATGCAGTTTTCATGTTCCAAATCAGACGACCAGTTGTTTGGTTAACTTTACACAGCACACCTGTATGGTCATTCACTTTTTTAAAAAAAATCCGGTAAGCAACCACGAGCATGACTAAACTGAATGCTAAGGTAAGCCATACAGGAGAAATTATTCCTCCCAGATGCACACCATAACGTGCTGAAGGAATGCTAATCAGTGCAATCCAAAGCGCAGCCCGATAGCGTACTATCTTCTTAAATAAGCCTTCAAATGTTCCAACCAAGGCAGATAAAGTGACTGCAAGCAAGCCAACAGGTGCAGCTTGTGCGACCGTCCATCCTTGACTTGCCATCAGTGCGGGTACGGCCAGAATGCCACCACCAGCACCGGTTAACCCAAGCAAACCACCGATGGCCAGTCCTTCAAGTATTAGCATCCACATCGCTACTGCCCCCCTCTATTACCAAACCAATTAAACAAAACTTGTTGTTTAATCTTAAAATTTGCCTATTTGAAGTAATTCAGTGGAAGTTTTAAATAAGAAACACCATTCTCTTCGGGTTCAGGGAATTGTCCTGCTTTCATATTGATCTGTATCGAAGGTAAAATCAGTTTGGGCATACTTAAACCCGCATCGCGCTTATTACGCATTTCAACAAAATCATCTTTGGTCGTGCCGTCGTGAATATGGATATTCTGATTTTTTTGAGTCTGAATATCCGTTTCACACATATAGGTATCGCGCTTTTCTGGCAAATAATCATGGCAGAGAAATACACGTGTTTTCTCAGGCAGTTGATACAAACTTTGTATTGAATCAAAAAGGATTGATGCGCTTCCCTTCGGGAAATCACAGCGCGCTGTTCCATAATCTGGCATGAATAAGGTATCACCCACAAACACGGCATCACCGATGACATAACTCAGGCAAGCAGGCGTATGTCCCGGTGTTGGAATGTTATAGGCTTTCAATGTTCCGATTTGGAACGACTCATGATCTTCAAATAAATAATCAAAGAGCTGCTGGGCATTCCATTGTTTAATATCCAGATGATAAATCGCACCAAAGGTTTCCTGTACAATGCCAATTTTCTGGCTCATGGCAATTTTGCCACTTAACTCAGCTTTGAGATATTGTGCAGCAGTCAGATGATCAGCATGTACATGGGTTTCGAGAATCCACTCAACCGTTAAACCCTGCTCTTTAATATAGGCAATAATTTTATCGGCATGAATAGTTGATGTACTTGCTGATGCCGGATCATAATCCATAACGCTATCAATAATGGCGCAGGCTTTGGTCGCAGGATCACGTACAACATAACTGAAGGTATTGGTATCTTCGTGAAAAAAATCTTTTACTATGGGTAAGTTTGACATCGTTAAGCTCCTGACCATTTACGGTGAATCCATACACCCACCAGCATTGCTACAATAAAATAGAGCACTTGATAGTGGCCCAAACCGATCAAGGTAAAACTTGGTGCCGGACAGATGCCGGCAATGCCCCAACCTGCACCAAATAAAACCGCACCCGTGATCAGCTTCTTATCTATCTGATTATTTTTAGGTAAATCAATAGGTTCATTAAATACTGTTTTCGGTTGTGCCGTACGTAATACTTTCTGGAAAGGAATAAAGGCCACCGCAATCGCGCCCATCATGACAAAGGCCAGACTAGCATCCCAGTCACCAAACAGATCCAAGAAATCGAGTACTTTTTCCGGATTGGACATACCCGATACCATCAACCCCACAGAGAACAGTGCACCAAATAAAAAGGCAAACAGATTTTTCATTTTAGAATGCTCCTGTGATATGACGGATAATATAAACAGCGACAAAACCTGCAAACATGAAAGTCATGGTCGCGATGAAAGAACGTTTAGACATGCGACTGATGCCACAAATTCCGTGACCACTGGTACAGCCCGAACCCAGACGTGTCCCAAAGCCCACCAGCAGACCTGCCACAATCATCATCAGTGGGCTGGCATTCAATTCGATTTCAGGTTGTACAAACAGACCATAAATAAACGGTGTGAGAATCAAGCCTGATAAAAACCAGATTGCAGGTGTTTTAAACATGGTTTTTGAGTTTAATACTTGCCCAATCAAACCACTGATTCCTGCAATACGGCCATTGACGTAAAGATAGCCAACCACGGAAAGCCCGAGCATTAAGCCGCCAATAAATGCGATGAGGAAGTCATGCATGATGAATTAATCCCTACATAATATACTTTTTTATATTATATAATAAAAAATATTAATCAAGCAGTTTTATGGTAAATTATGTAAACTGCACGGGCTACATCAAAAGTTGTGAGGACATTTATGGATATGATTGCTGAAAATGCCAAAATTGATTTTTCTCAAGTCGATTTCGTCAGCCAATGCCTGAAAGTTTTGGCCAATCCTGATCGCCTGAAAATCTTATGTGTCCTGGTGGATGGGGAAATGAATGTTCAGGAAATTGAAGAATCCACTGACATTCATCAACCTACACTTTCACAACAACTGACTGTCCTACGTAAGGCTGACATGGTCAGCACACGACGTGAGGGTAAACAGATTTTCTATCGTCTGAGTGATCCCAAGGTCTTAAGTTTGATGCAAAAGCTGTACGAGCTGTATTGTGCGAATTAATCCGCTTAGTACAGCCAAAAAGAAATGATCAGAAGCAGTAAACCTTTGTTTTTTTTTAATACTCTTAATATTGAAAAATCTTGTACTCATTTTTTCTCTAGATTAGATTTAGTGAACTAAATCTGAAAAATATTTTATTCAAATTACACAGGGTTATAATTTATCGATTTACAAGTTTGTTCTTATATCGTGCTAGAATTTTGATGTCTACTCAATGTTTTGAACTGCTTTTACCAGAAGAGTGATCTACATTCCGGCTCATTCCATCTCGTGTTTGGAATCACTCTGAATTCTCCCATCCACCAAATTAATGGTTCGATCACAGGTCGCCGATAATCTAGGATCATGAGTCACCAATAAGACTGCACAGTCATGTTCGCGATGTACTTTACGAAATAATTCAAACATTTCCGCAGCAGTTTGAGTATCCAGATTACCTGTCGGTTCATCGGCCAACAATAGTGCAGGCTGAGTAATCAGTGCACGTGCAATCGCTACGCGTTGCTGCTGCCCTCCAGAAAGCTCATTGGGTTTACGGTCAGCGAACTTATCTAACCCTACAGCGGCCAATAATTCATGGGCATATTGCAACGCAGATTGATCTGGCTTACCTTGCTTCAGCATTAATGGCATGAGTACATTATGTAAGGCAGTAAAAGCCTGTATAAGATGATGGAACTGAAACACAAAACCTATACTATTGCCTCGTAATGCTGTCCGAGCCGTATCATCCATACGGCTTGTAGCCTGCCCCAACAAGTACAACTCACCACGACTAGGCTGATCTAATAAGCCGAGAATATTCAGTAAAGTACTTTTGCCTGAACCAGAAGGACCAATTAATGCAGCAAAGTCATTCCGTTGAATACACAGGTCAATTCCATGTAATACCTCCACTTCATTAGGCTGCCCAACATTGTAAGACTTTCGCAATGCTTCTAAACGCAGTACTTCCTGAGATGGATCAAACATGACGAATTGCCTCCACAGGATCAAGTGCAGCAGCCCGACGGGATGGTATTGCAGCAGCCAAAATACCTGTCATTGTCGCCAAGAATAATGCCGACAAGATAAGCTTGATTGAAATCGAAATATAAAACAAGCCAGGACCAAACTGATTAAATCCCCAGATCAAACCATAACTGACTACACTACCAAGCATCGAACCAAGCAGACCAAAAATTGCTCCCTGAAACAAGAAAACTCTTAAAATTTGTGCTTGTGTCGCCCCCGTCGCACGTAAAATACCGATTTCCCGAGTCCGTTGCACCACACTCACCGACATCACACTGGCAATGCCAAAAGCGACTGAAATCCCTACAAAAACAATAATCATGTTTGTAGAAAGACTTTGAGCGGTAATCGCATTCATTAATTGAGCATTGGTTTCAATCCAGCTTTCTGCTTTTAATCCTGTCAGGCGTCCAACTTGTGAGGCAATTTGATCCGCCTGAAAAATATCCTGAATCGTCAGATCAATCACGGTCACGCCACCTGGCAAATTAAGTAAAGATTGCGCCTGTTTCAAATCCAGATAGACATAGCGCGCATCCAATTCACGCACGCCCAGTTCAAATATCCCAGAGATATTCACCACCGCATTTTTCTGTTGCCCAGTATCTAACCTTAATTTGCTCCCGACTTGCACACCCAAATCTTTGGCCAATTGACGCCCAATTAATACATTATCCGCACTGACTCGTAGTTCACCACTCACCATATATTGCTTTAACGGAATAATTTGTCGATAACGTTCAAGATTGATACCAACCAAAGCAACCGATTGAATCGCCTCTCCACGCTGTACAAATGCAGGACCAGAGACCACAGGAGAAACCGCCGTCAACACGGGCAACTGATCTAAAGTCTCAGTAATCTGCTGCCAATTATTAATAGAGCGTAAGCGTTGCGCACGCTGATCTTCTTGTAACAACTGAAGTGTTCCTGCTGCTGGTGGCACAATGTGATTCACCTCATCTGGTGAAAGCAAACGAATATGCGCCTGCGTCCCTAAAGTCCTTTCTACAATATTCGATTGTAAGCCCTGAATTAAGGCACTAATGAACACAATGACTGCCACCCCCACCGCGATGCCAATGGTAATCATCATCGACTGTGTGCGACCCTCTCGCAGAAAACTGATTGCGATAGTCCACTCTGTCCAAAGTCGCCCAAAAAAGTTTTTCAATCGAATTTCACCGGTAATTCGTTTTTGCTATTTGTCGGATCCGTTTGACTCTGCAAAACACGTTTAGTTTGCTCTATTCGGACACGAATTCCATCTTTAAGTACTGATTCTGCATCGGTAAGGACGTGATCACCTTCTTTCAATCCAGCTACAACTTCCGACATGACCAAACCACGTAAACCCAGTGTGATGGGATGACGTTGAATTTTTCTATCTCTTACTAAAATAACCATAGCCTTGTTTCCACTTATACTGCTTAAAGCATCATTTGGAATGACCAGGGTTTGCTCGCGCTTGTTGGTTTCAACATTTACCGATACCGTCATGTCTTGACGCAAAAAATCAGGGACTGGATCAACTGTTAATCGAACGTCTACTGTGCCACGTTGAGCATCAATACTTGGGGCAATAAAATTAATATGGGCAGGAAAAGGTTGATCTGGATAGGCATCCGTAATCACTGCTGCTTTTTGTTGTAAAGCCAGCAGTGGTAAATTTCGCTCATCAAATGGCACTCGTATTTCAGTCGCACCATCCAGTGCAATAGTGAACAGAGTCTGACTCGGTTGTACCAAATCCCCTGGCTCAACATTACGGGTTAAAATAATACCTGAAACTTCTGCGCGAATTTTGGTCTTGGCGAGTTGCGCTTGTAATGCAGCGAGTTGTTCACGTAATTTTGTCTCTTCAACTTTATCTGGGGCAAGTGAAGCAACTTTTAATCGAGCTGATTCCAAATTATTACGGGCGAGTTTTTCTGCCTCTATCGATTTCTCCCTTTCCTCTGCTGATAATATTCCTAATTCGGTATTTCGTCTGCGTACCGCCTCTCTTTGAGCCTGTTCTAATTGCACTTTGGCATTCGCTAAATCGAATTCTGCTTGCGGACGTCTAGTGGTTGCGAGTTCCTTTAATTCAGCTTCTGCCTGCCGCACCTGCGCTGAAATTTCATCAGATTTCAGTACTAAAAGAACATCCCCTCGAGAGACCCGATCTCCCTCTTGAACCAAGCGCTCAAGAACAACCCCTGTAATTTCACTACCAATCTGAGTCCGAGATACTTTCTCTACCCGTCCTGAAGCAACAACTGTCTGAATCAATGGACTAGATACGACTTCATAACTAGGTAACAATGGTCCTTGCCACCAGCGATATATAGCAAAACTGACGAGCAAAACCAGTAGTATGATCATGATCCAAGGCTTATAACGGGTAACAAGCAATTCCATTCTCCAAGCCAGATTAAAGAAAAGTTTTTGAATTGAATAATTAGGGCCTGTTGACATTTTCTGTTCAAAAAAATAGCGAGAAAGTAAAATTTAATCGCCAAACCAAATTTACTTCTCGCTATGCCTCGTACAATGCTGAATGATCAACACTGGTCTAAGTTACTTTCTATTTTCCGAAATTTTGATATCTATTTCAAATCTAATTTGAGAAATTTTGTCGAAGCAATACTTTATAGAATAAGAACAGGCTGCCCATGGCGTGATTTGCCTAAAGAATTTGGTTCGTATAACTCAATCTTTAAAAAATATAATCGTTGGTGTAAAAATGATAAGTTAATGAAAATATTTAAATTAATTTCTTCAAATGCTGATATGGAATGGGTTTTTATTGATGCTAGTCATGTTCGGGCACACCAACATTCTGCTGGAATAAAAGATCAGGATATTTCTAAAAGCATTGGTGGAAATAGTTCTAAAATACACTTAGCTGTTGATGCGGATGGTAATCCAATCGAAATTATTATCTCCGATGGAACGATACATGATGTCAAGATTGCTCCCAAAATGATTGAAAAACTTGATTTGAGTGAAACGGAAGTATGTTGTGCAGACAAAGGATATGACTCTGAATCATTAAGAGAACAAATATCTGTGAAAAAAACTAAAGCGAATATTCCAAGAAAATCAAATACTCAGTCAAATAATGATCATATGGATTGGTATTTATATAAAATCAGACACTTAGTTGAGAATGCATTTTGTAGGTTAAAGCAGTTCAGAGGAATAGCAACACGATATGATAAGCTAAAGTGTAGCTATGAGGGGGCAGTTGCATTAGCTTGTATATTTATTTGGCTACCTTTATCGGGTAAATTCTATACTTGAAATGTCAACAGACCCTAGGCATTTAACGCTGGCACTGTGCTTTTAAGCTTTTTAAACGCCAGCTTATACCTTGATGCTAGATAGGCGCGAGTGATCGTAGATTAAAATAACAGGCTAGGATGATAACACTTTAGCCTGTTCAGGGTATATTTCATATTTGGAAACTTATTAGTTTCAGTTTTTCGGTTTATATAAGCCATGATCAACTAAATGCTGACGTAAGAGATGACGAAGCTCTAAAACGGTTTCAGGCTCTTCCTGAATAGAATGACCGCCTCTAAATATTTTTTCTGAAATAGCTCCTTCTAAGTGGGCGCTTGTATAGGGAACAACACCATCGGTAATCACACTGGGATCATCACTCTTTGTGATATTGCCTATAATAGAATGAAAAGCTAAGCCTTCTTTAAGAGGTATATTTGTAGTAAGTTGCATAAACTCTGATTTGGTACTGAGGTCGCTTGGACCATTTTGAAGAGTATTATCATTAAGAATTTTAACGAAATCTCTAAGGTTAGTATCATCACTATTTAATGTATCTGTTAATGTTGTTAAGAATTTAGAAGGTAAACGAATAATCTTGCGAGCAGTTAATGTGAACCAACGATCTGCGTACCTTGTTCCATGATGTGGAGTAGCAAGAAAAATAACACGGTCAAAGTTTGGAATTGGAGTCATTTTTAACCGTTCGCCAACTGCGGGATGTTCTTTCATCCGAGCAAGTTCGTGACTATTCATCATTGGTAATGCCTCTTGTGAAATATCAGCATTACTCATTAAAAGACGACTGATGATTCCTCCCATGCTATGACCAATAAGTACAGCATTTTTTGCGGCTGAATCTTGAGGATTAAGGGTGGCAAAGGTTTGTTTTAATAATGCATACACTTGAAAACGACTTTCTAAGATTGGCATATTCGTTGAATAAAATACTTGCCAAACTTGATAATTTTCACGAAGAGTTGTGTCTCCCATTATGTCATTTGTAAGGGTAATCCATGCTTGTGGGCTACTAGCAAGGCCATGTATTAATACAATGACTTTTTTGTTTGGATTGTAAGGTTCAAGCATATATAGTTGGGGCATGGTCACTTTTTGTTTATAATCAATAAGAGAAAGATAAGCGGTTAGGCTTAAATTATTTTCAGATAACCATAAACCATATGGAGCTGAGAAGTTTGCAGCAAGTGAATAATCCTTTCCCGCAATATTGACTTTTGCTATGTTGTAAGGGTCGTAAATTTTTATTTCAAAATCTGGACTATTTAATACCTCATCCAATGTTTCTATTTTATTTTTTGGTTGGGCAATTAAAGTCGATGATAGATATCTGGCTTTATGAATATTTGGATTAACCTCATTTGGATAATTATATGTTAATGGATCTAAAATATACTTATTTTCAATTTTAGATGGATCAGTTTTACTGGAAAGTACTGCAACAAAATCAGATCCAAAACCATCACGACGATTAATGGTTCTTAAACCTGAAAAGTTCATATTATAGCTTGATGTGAATTTTTCAAGCTCCATATCTTGTAGTTTTTGATATGATTGAGTATCAATTGAATATGTGCTTTTACCTATTTTTATTTTTGGTGGGATAGTATTAGATGCGCTTCTTACACTATAAGCGTTAATTAGTTCTGTTAGTGCTTGATTATAAAAATCTCTAATTTGAATTTGACGATTATCAAATATACGATCTTGTGGTTGACGTGATGTTTTAAACAAAAAAGCATAACTATAACGGATACTTTTATCTAATGCATCAAGTTGTTCATCTAAACATTTTAAATGTTTTTGCCCTTCTTCTGTTTTAGCTTTTATAAGTTTGTTACTTTCACACTCATAAGACTCTGAAAGAGCAATTGCTTTTGATAGATATAATTCACTAGCAGTAGATAATAATTGTTCATCTTGTAATTGGGGTATCTTTTTTAATGTGTCTATACATTCTTTTGGGGCCTGTATACATGTTTTAACGTCTTTATTCGACATATATAGAATATTGAGGCTTGCTTCACTCAATTTATTTTGCGTAAGTATGCTATTACGTTCATTAGCAAGTGTTGTGTGAAGGGTTTGTTGCTTCAGGCTGACAAGTTGGCACCCGCTGAGAGCAGTTATACTGCATAATGTGAATGCTAATAGATATTGGTTCAGAATAAATACTCGTATTTTCATAGATAGACCTCGTAAGCAAGGTATGGCTAAAAACTCTAAAATTACTTAATTACATATAGGGTCAGAATATTTTGTATTAATTAGTTTTTAGAAACTATTTAAGTCAAGGGCGAATCATGTATTTGATTAGCCCTTAAAATATTTTTGAAAGTGTTTAATTCATTTTTTATTTAATCCACCTCCTAGCGCTTTATATAGTTCAATCTGATTATTCAGTTTAGTTTGCTCAAGGATCAGTAGCCCTTGTTGGGCTGCATAAGCAGAACGTTGTGCATCCAAGACCGTTAAATAGTTATCAATACCGGCTCTAAACCGGGCGCTAGATAGTTTATAAGTCGTATCCGTGGCTGAGACTAAGCGTCGCTGTGCACTTAAACGATCGTCAATATGTGCATGGGCTGCAAGCGCATCATTGACTTCACGAAAAGCAGATTGAATGGCTTTCTCATAGTCAGCAAGTGCAATTTTTTGATCTATTTCAGAAATTTGTATATTGGCTTTACGAGTTCCCCAATCAAAAATTGGAACATCAATACTCGGTCCAACCGACCAAGCGAAACCACCTGATTTAAATAAGTCATTTAGTTCAGTCGATGCATAACCAGCAGATCCTGTCAGACTAATCGTGGGGAAGAGCCTTGCTTTGGCTGCACCAATATTCGCGCCAGCAGCACGCAGTTGGTACTCACTAGCTTTTAGGTCTGGACGATGATTAAGTAAATCACTCGGTAAACCTGTTGCAAAAGCCGTCTCAGAGGTGATGTTTTTAATTGCATGATTGGGTAGTAGGTTTTGAGGAATGGATTGTCCCGCCAATAGATTTAACAAATTCTGTGCTTGAGCTGCTTGAGTTTTATAATTCGCAACATCATTGCGTGCTGTTTCAACCGAAATTTGTGCCTGACGGAGGGGGATTTCACTATCAATACCCACATCAAAACGTTTCTTGTTCAGGTTGTAAGAGTCAAGCTGTGCTTTTAATGTTTGTTCAGCAAGGGTTAAATTTGCATTTGCAAAAGCATAATTCAACCATGCTTGTGTAACTTGGCTGACTAAGCTGATTTGTGTCGCATCCTTTGCACTTTGAGTGGCAAAGTAATTATTCAAAGCAGCGTCTTTTAGACTTTGCACACGACCCCAAAAATCTAATTCGTAGGCAGTTACGCCCAATCCCACTTGAAAGGTAGAATACGGATTATTGGGGTTTACAGAAGGACTGACCTGTCGTACAGCGCTACCTGATGCACCAATCGTAGGGAGTTGGTCATTTTTAGTGATTTGATATTGTTGCTGTGCACGCTGAATATTCAAAGTCGCTGTACGTAAATCACGGTTGTTATTTAAACTAATTTCAATGACTTGTAGTAACTGTGAGTCTGAAAAGAATTCTTTATAGCCTTGCGCTGCAATTGAGGTTCCATTGGTTGTATTGTCGTAGTTCTGTGGTATATCTGATTTGATTGTGGGTAGAGGAGCTTGCATACTCACACAGGCAGTGAGTGCCATTGAAAGTGTGGAGACCATTAGTCCTCGATTTAAAGTAGTCGATTTAAACATGGTATTTTCCAAATAATAAAAGTGTTTAGGAATAAATGGCATCGGAGGAAACTTTTATATTTCCTCCGATTAATTCAAATTAGGATGAGGTTTTCTTTTTGGAAGAGAACAGTTTTTCCACAGTGCCTAATACAAAGATGAAGAAGACTGGTACAAAGAAAATCGCCAGAATGGTTGCGGAAATCATGCCACCAAATACACCAGTACCTAAAGCATGTTGAGTTTCAGAACTTGCACCTGATGCAATGACCAATGGGACTACACCGCAAGTAAAGGCGAGTGATGTCATTAGAATTGGGCGTAATCGAAGTTTTGATGCTTGAACAGTTGCTTCAATTAAGCTCATGCCTTCTTCTCGTAGCATTTTTGCAAACTCAACAATCAGGATGGCATTTTTGGCTGATAAACCAATAATCGTAATCAGACCAATTTTAAAGAACACGTCATTCATCATGCCTCGCGACATAATGGCAACCACTGCACCAAAAATACCCAGTGGTACGACTAACATGACAGACAAAGGAATAGCCCAGCTTTCATACAGCGCAGCGAGTACAAGAAAAATGACCAACATCGATAAAGCCAGTAAAAATGCGATTTGTGATTCAGACTGCTTTTCTTGCAGGGAAATTCCTGTCCATTCATAGCCAATACCTTTAGGTAGCTTGGCAACCAATTGTTCCATTTCACGCATTGCATCACCTGATGAAGTTCCAATATTGGGAATACCTGCAATGCTTAATGAAGGTCGACCGTTATAACGGTTATATTGTTGAGGTGCTTTACTCCATTGAGGACTAACCACTTCAGACAAAGAAACCAATTGCCCACTTGCACCTGCCACCTTTAAATTCAAAATATCATCAAGTTGCATTCGTGATTTAGCATCGACTTGAACAATGACTTGTTGCATACGACCCTGATTTGGAAAGTCATTGATATACATTGAACCCATAGAAGTTGAGATGATATCTGAGACAGCAGCAAAATTAACACCGAGAGTATTTAATTTTTCCCGATCGATTTTTAAGCTAACGCTATTACCCTCTGGTAAACCTTCAGCCCACACCATATAGAATTTTTCATTCTTAGCGGCCATTTCAAGGAGTTGCTCTTTGGCCTTGATGAGTGCTGGCATACCTAAATTGGCTTTGTCTTGTAAACGTAAACTAAAACCAGAATATGTACCTAATTCATCAATTGGCGGTGGAAGGATCGACATCACACTGCCTTCACCGCTTTTTGCCATTACGGTATTTAATGAGTTGGCATATTCAGATGAAGGCGTTGTTCTCTCATCAAAATCTTTGAGTGTCGTGAATGACACGCCTACGTTTTGCCCAGCACCACCAAACCCCCATCCAAGAATTGAAATATTATTCTTAATATCTGATTTTCCAGATAAATTACCTTCAAAATCTTGAACAATGTTTTGCGTTCTTTCACGTGTTGCATCGGATGGTAATTGGAATGTGGTTAAGAACCAGCCTTGGTCTTCCTCTGGCATAAATGCCGTTGGCCAATATTTCATGCCTGCAAAAGTGAGACCTGTGATGACCACAAAAGCAATCATCATTGGAATGCTATGTTTAATGACTTTGACCAAAATCATTTCATATTTGGTCGTCACTTTGTCAAAAGTGCGGTCGAACCAAGCAAAGAAGCCTTTTTTCTGATGATGACCATCGATTGGTTTTAAAATGGTAGCGCACAGCGCTGGCGTTAGAATCAGTGCTAAAAGTGCTGAGAATAGAATCGACACGGACATCGTCACTGTAAATTGACGATAGATAATTCCGACTGAACCACTGGCGAACGCCATAGGTAAAAATACTGCGGCAAGAACCAGTGTAATCCCAATAATTGGACTGGTAATCTCTTTCATTGCTTTAGAGGTCGCCTCTTTCGGAGATAGACCTTCTGTGGCCATAATTCGTTCGACATTTTCAACCACCACAATCGCATCATCGACGATAATCCCGATCGCGAGCACCATACCAAACATAGTGAGTACGTTAATCGAGTAACCCGCAATGAGCATGACAGCAAAAGTACCCAGCAGAGCGATAGGTGCGACAATTGCTGGAATAAGTGTATAGCGAACATTGTGTAAGAATAAATACATTACAATGAAAACCAAAACCATGGCTTCAAGTAAAGTATAAATTACTTTTTCAATCGAGATTTTAACAAAAGGTGCTGTGTTATAAGGAATATCGACTTGCATCCCTTCTGGTAAATTTGCTCTTAATTCTTCGATTTTGGCTTGCACACCATCTGCGGTTTTGACTGCATTAGCTCCAGGACTTAACTGGATGGCAGCAGCAGTGGCTGGTTTACCATTTTGTAAAATAGCAAAGTTGTAGGCTTGTGAGCCCATTTCAACATGAGCAACATCTGATAATTTAATCGAACTACCACTAAGCTTGCCTTTTAAACTAATATTATTGAACTCTTCAACACTATTTAATTGCCCTTGAGCTGATAGTGGAATTGTAATCAATTGTCCTTTTTCTGAAGGAACATCCCCTAAACGACCTGGGGCAATTTCGACATTATTGTAACGGATTGCGTTGTTGACATCGCTAATGGATAAACCATAAGAGACCAGTTTATTTGGATCGACCCAAATTCGCATGGCTTTTTCAGCACCGAAAGACTGAACTTTACCAACACCTTCAACACGCTTAAGTTCTTCAACTGCATTACGAACCAAATAGTCACTTAAGTCGATTTCTGAATATTTTCCATTTGGAGAGCTAAGACTGACTAGCATTAAAAAACCAGAGGATGACGCTTCTACTAATAAACCTTGTTGACGAACAACTTGAGGTAATCGGGCTTCAACAGCTTTAATTTTGTTTTGTACATTTACTTGAGCCATATCGGGATCTGTACCAGGCCTAAAGGTCGCAGTAATTTGCGCAATCCCTGAAGTATCTGTAGTGGCACTATAGTAAAGCAGGTCTTTAACACCAGATAATTCACGTTCAATTAGAGTGACGACACTGTCATTAATGGCTTTTGGAGTTGCACCAGGATAAGTCGCTGTGATAACAACTTGAGGTGGTGCAACACTTGGAAAACGTGCAATCGGGAGCTTAGGAATACTGAGTAAACCAAAGAGAATAATAAAAATCGCAATCACCCATGCAAAGATAGGGCGGCGAATGAAGAATTGTGACATCATCATTGAGCTCCTTGTGCATTGGGTTTTTGAGCCTCAGTAGATACAGCTTTATTCGTTGATGTAGGAACTTTCCAAGTCGCCAGTTCTAATTTTTGATTGGGCTGAATACGGTCAATACCTTCGACAACTACTTTGTCTCCAGTTTTCAGACCTTTGCTGGCAATGTAATACTGTTCATATTGTGGGCCAAGCTCAATCGGGCGAATGTCAGCCATGCCTTTGGCGTTAATCACATAGACTTGCGGATCGCCATTAATATTACGTTGAATAGCTTGTGCGGGAATGAGTAATGCTTGAGGTACACTTGCACGATCAATATTGACGCGAACATACATGCCCGGAAGGAGTTTTCGTTCAGCATTATTGACTTCAATGCGAATGGTCACGTTACCTGTTTCAGGATCAACATTGATATCTTCAAATAGCATTTTTGCTACGACATTATAAGGTTGTCCGTGACTATTGGTAATACGAACCGTATTTTCGCTATTTACAGCGAGCTCTCCACTTTGTAATGCTGCCTGTAGACGTTCATATTCACTGATCGATTGCTTCACATCGACATAGACTTTATCGATTTGCTGTACCGTTGCCATGGTGTTGGCATCACCTTGGCTAACCAAAGCTCCTTCAGTGACAAAAGATTGTCCAATACGGCCAGAGATAGGGGCCCGAACTGTGGCATATTGCAAGTTCAGGTTTTGTCGTGTAAGCAAAGCTTTCATTTGAGCGACATCAGCTAGGGCTTGATTATATTCAGCCTGAACATTACTAACTTCTTGTTTACTAATGGCGTTACTTGGGAGCAATTGTTGATAACGCTCCAATTGAACTCTTAAACGGGCGGCTTCTGCTTCTGCTTTTTTGAGTGAAGCTTGATTACTATTTACATCGGCTTGGAAAGTTTCTGAGTTAATTTTATATAAGGCTTGTCCTGCTTTAACCTCACTTCCTTGTCTAAATAATACTTTTTCAATAATTCCACCGACTTGTGGGCGAATTTCTGCAACACGGAAAGCATGTACGCGTGCTGGAAGGTTTTCACTGAAGTTTACAGATTGTGGTTGAATGCTGAGCACACTGACTTTACTCGTCGGCGTTTCATTCTGAGCGGCCTCATCTGAACCACAGCCTTGTAGAGCAAGTGCGACAGACAAACATAATGGGAGTAATAAATTTTTTTGCATATTATTCAAACCTTGGAGTTTTGATATTTATATTATTTTTAATAAGTGTGGAAGAAGCGTTGATAAAAGATGGAAAAAGTGTGGAGATTGCAAGAAAAATGACGATATGATAAGTAAAGTATTATTAAGATTTCATCGCTATGTTTGAAAACCCTTACTCTTTAGATGTTCAAGATAGACTTATTCTTGTTGTTGAAGATGAGTATGATATTGGGGATATCATTGAGCATTATTTACAGCGAGAAGGTATGCGAGTTATTCGCGCTATGAATGGAAAACAGGCTATAGAAATTAATGCAACACAATCAATAGATCTCATACTTTTGGACATAAAGTTACCAGAATTAAATGGTTGGGAGGTTTTAAAAAGAATACGTCAGAGCAATCAACGAACACCAGTAATTATGCTAACAGCACTGGATCAGGATGTTGATAAGGTCACTGCATTGAGAATGGGGGCAGATGATTTTGTGATCAAACCTTTTAACCCAAATGAAGTTGTTGCACGGGTTCATGCTGTACTTAGACGGACAAATCAAAGCACTCAGATTCCCAACAAAAATTTAAAGTACAAAAATATTGAAATTGATACTGATGTTCATAGTGTTTATATACATCAACTCAATAAGAAAACTTTACTAAATCTCACATTGACTGAATATAAAATTTTAGTGTTAATGATTGATTATCCTTATAAAGTATTTACGCGTAGTGAGTTAATGAACCATTGTTTACCAGATGGTAATGCTTTAGAACGCACTGTAGATAGTCATGTGAGTAAGTTAAGGAAGAAACTTGAAGAAAAAATGGATTGCCAAATGTTAATCAATATTCGGGGGGTAGGCTACCGCCTAGATCAAATTAATGAAAAATAAATATGGAGTCAGTAAGCAGCTGATTTTTACATTGTGTATTTTTAATTTCAGCATTATTTGTATCGCCTGCATTATAGGCATTGCAATTTATGGAATAGCACTTAAATCAAAATTTGTAACTTTAGAACAATTATATCATAGCTGGCCTTGGTTCCATCTTTTAGACTGGTTATGGATATTATCAGTCTTATTTATAGGCTCTGCTTTATCAATATTTCTAGGTGTGAAGCATGCAAGCCGTTTAATTGTGCCTTTACAATCTTTAGCAATTGCTACAAGAAAAATTAGCCAAGGTGAGTTAGCAACCCGAGTCCCTGAGCCTGTATACACTTCTAATGAAATTTTAGAATTGATCAATAATTTTAACGATATGGCGCAAAAGTTTGAAGTGTCAAATAATAATGCTCATATTTGGAATGCTGCTATTGCGCATGAGCTGAGGACCCCAATCACTATACTTCAAGGTCGATTGCAAGGAGTGGTTGATGAAGTATTCGAACCGAATCATTCTCTAATGAAAAGCTTACTACATCAAGTTGAAGGATTGTCGTATTTGGTTGAAGATTTGAGAACATTAAGTTTGTTTGAAAATCAACAACTTAAATTAAAAATAGAACCTGTGAACTTTGAGGAATCTGTAAATAAAATAAAAATAATGTTTTCTGAAAAATTATCTAATGCAAGAATTGAAATCTTATCAGAGGTATCAGATGATTTAATTTATTGCGATCAACGTCGTATAGAACAAATACTTATTGCACTCATAGATAATGCTATACGATATGCGAATCCTGGAGTAATTAGGATTAGATCTGTTGTGAAAGAAAATATGTGGATATTGGAAGTTCAAGATGATGGACCAGGTATTCCAGTTCAATATCAAAATGAACTATTCACACCTTTTTTTAGAGTTGAGCAATCTAGGAATAGGGAGTTTGGTGGGACTGGCTTAGGTCTCTCAGTTGTTCATGCTATAGTTTTAGCTCATGCAGGGCAAATTCAATACGAAAATAAGAACCACAATAGTCTGTTTATGATAAGAATAAACATGCAGAAATAAATTTTTTATTATCCAGTAATATAAACTTTAAAGTTAAGCAACTTATTTAAATTATTCATTAAATTAAATGTTTTGTACATAGGAATGAGGCAGTTTTCATGAGTAAATTTTTTATCTCTGTTACTTAGGGTAATTGTAAAAAATTCGCCAATTAGCCATTTATAATGCAAAATATCTATTGACCTGACCACTCATGCTCTTTTGATATGACCAGATAAAATCTTTCTAACCTGACCATTTTTTCATACATAAAATAAAGGAGACATATTTCAGTCTCCCTAAAAATTAATTTGTATTTTTGCCTTGTCTTTTTCTCATAGATTCTCCCTGTAACTCTACAAGATGAGCTTTATGCACGATCCGATCTAAAACAGCATCTCCCAATGTGGGATCTTCAAATCGACTATGCCATACAGACGTAGGGTACTGACTTGTTAGAAGTAATGATCCGTTTACGGCCTGTAAGTCAATAATATCCAGAAATATGGATGCTAAATGCGAATCTATGCTTCCCAAGCCAAAGTCATCAATAATTAATAGATTAGTATTAATCAACTTACGTCTTAACTGCGGTAGCGTTCGATCAGCTACAGCAAGAGCTAGTGCCTCAAACAGAGTATTGGTATTGAAATACAAAACGCTATAATGATGGCGACAAGCATGTGTTGCAAAGGCACAACCTAACCAACTTTTTCCTGTTCCAGTTGCACCAAGAATAATTAAATTTTGACGATGCTGAATCCATTTATTATCAAATAATGTTGAAATTTGGCGTCTCTGAATGCCTCTTTCTGAGTGATAGTCAATATTATCTATTGATGCGCGAGGGTATCTCAGGCTTGCATTTTTTAATAATCGACTAATTTTTCTATTGGCACGATCTGAAATTTCAGCATCGGCGATATGAGTGAGTTGTTGCTCAAACGTTAATTCTAAAAATTTTGGGTCAACCAAATGTAAATCCAAAACTTTGACCATAGCTGATAATCTGAGTTGAACTAATTTATTTCTTAAATCAGGTGATAGCATCATTTATCTCCTAATTTGTTGATATTAAAATAATCGGCACCTCGGATATTATGATGTAAAGTGAGTTTAGTAGTAGGTGTATCCCTAGGATTACCATATACTTTTTTTTGGATAATTGATTTTATTCTGTCAAAAGTTAAAGCATTAATTTTTATAGCATATTGCAAAGCAGACTCTAAATCTTCACTTGTGTATCCTGATTGATTAGACCATTGCTTTAATCGTTGTACTGTACGGATACCGTTCGCAAAATCACGTCTCTCCGAAATTTTCTTTTGGACAAATTCAGTCGTATATGGGCCTGTTTTTTCTGCCCATTCGATTAGATAAGGTAAAGTTAATTCTTTATAAGCTCGTTGTGTCTCAGTCATATGCTCGGATGAAATCGTATGGCCACCAGTTTGATCATTTAATAAATGTTGGGCAATAAATTGACGCTGATGTGTAATTTCAATCATATGTTGTGTCACTTTAAGATCAACTAGGCAATGTACATATTGATGAGGTACTGAATAAAAATGCTTATTCCACTCAATCAGACCAAATTCATTAACACGTACATCATACTTACGTTCACATATCTCAAATGGCAGTTCTGGTAATGGTGATAGTGCAACTTTGTCAGTTTGTAAAAATAGCTGTGTCCTCCCCATAGGAAAGGTCTTAGTTTGTTTTTCATTGATTTTTTGGTTATGTATATAGAGTTCTTTATTCAATTCAGTCAATGAATAAAAACGCTGATTTCTTAGTCTAGCGAGAATCTGAGTTTGAATGATTTGAACACCTTTCTCAGCTAATGCTTTATCTTGTGGTTCTCGTGAGCGAGCAGGATAAACAATGAAATTATAATGTTCAGCGAACTCTAATTTTTTTGCTAAATTTTCTGATAATGCTCATGAGTATAAAGATTTTAACCTAAGAGATGAGTGACGGTTTTTGTGTTGAGCTATAAGCTGTAAGTATTTATTGGTTTTTTTGAATTAATCACAATAATTTCATCTAAATTTCGGTTGAAAAGTTAAGTTTAAGGACGTTTTGTGAGCAGAAGTGTTAAGAAGCAACTCAGTTTCTTTTTAAGCGTAATTTGCGGCGTTGGTATCTATAACTATATAGCTACTCGTCAAAAGCAAAATAATGAAGTGAATGTTGAGGTCCAGCAACGTGAGCGGGACTTTATGGGAAAAAGAGCTGAATATATACATAAATATGGCGAGACAAGTGCCACAGATCAAGAAATACAAAAAGAACTGGCTTTAAGACGAGGGCATTCTTTAATTGATAGCTCCTCTTCGATTAAGGATGGTCAAGATACTAAGCAATCGGTAGAGTAAGGTATATATTATGGTAGATCATATTTTTTCTAATGATAGTGCAAAAATAGCCATTGAATCCTCAAAAAAAGATCAGCAAGATGAAATAAGAAGAGATGAACATATCATGAAGATACTAAAAGCAGCAAATAAACTTCCCATGAAGAAAGTGAGAACTGAGAAAGATATCATTGAGTTTTTTGAGGATTGATTTTTTAAAACATTGCGTGAATTTTATTTGATCACAGTGATTTTAAGGCGAGATTGCTGGATAGTTAGATCATTACCCAATTTTAATTTATTAATCTTAGTTTCAGATAAAAATCAAGGAGAAAATTAATGTCGAGAAAAGTAATAGTGACTACAAATGAAAGGCGTCTTCAAGCTCTAAATCAAATGCGTGCTAGTTACAGAGGTGAGCAACTTTTAAGGCAAGATAGAATTAAACTCATTCAACATGGTGCAGTTGTTCAATCGCACGAAATTTCTATCAATGACAGTGATCATACTCAGTGTGATGATTTAGCAATAGAAATTGATGAATGTGACATGTTAAAACAAACTGCTGAGACTATGTATGCAACTACAGGTGATACAATTTGGTTAAGTTTTTAATACCTTAAAGGTTATGATGTTATTTTAATGAGAGAAGCTCAGAGTATCTTGAGGAAGTCCTCAGTTGATATTTCTTGTTCCACGTAAAAAACACCATTTTGATCTACTTTCATTTTTTTAATGGAATTACCTTGAAGTTTATTGATCTCGAGTAGATCTTTAAGCATTTGATCTGCAAGTTTATTCCTTCTATCATCTTCTGAATCTAAATGAATTGACATGAGTTTTTCCTGGTTTTAGATACTGTGGAAGTTTAATTATCATTCCTACAGGAAGTTTGACATTAGAGTTGGTTTGAATTTGTTTAATACGAGTATGACAATTTAAACTTCGATGATCAAATTTTCTCTAAACCCATTTTTTCCTTGCTCTTGTGGATACCCTAAAGGATTGATCACTAATCTACATCCGTCGACTACAGTATCAACTGATGTGTGCGTATGCCCTGAAATCCATAACTTAAAGCCTTTGACATCTAGGTCATTAATAAAATAGGGATTGAGAGCGGATGCTATAGGATGGTTACCCCAATATGGATCAAGACAGGCTAAATGAGGAGGGAAATGAGTTATGACAATCACGTTATCTTGCCCCTTAAATTGCATAATATTTTGATGATATCGTTTAAATAATGCTCTGTAGTCATCAGCAGTTATAGTTCGATTATCATTGCCAATCATGATTTGATTAAAATCATAAATAGATTGTTCAGCATCTTTTTTGGATTGTAAAAGTACGTTAGGAGATGTAAGAGGAGAGTTGGAACGAAAGTTCGTAAACAATGTACCGCCAACAAATATTTTATCCTGTATCTTGATATAGTTGTCATCAAGCAAGGCATTTTGAGGATAGTTTTCTTTTAAGAAATCCACGACTAAATCGTAGTTTGAGCAGTAATAATCATGATTACCTAAAACAAAAATAAAGTTCTTATTCAGGTTTTTACATTTTTCTGCAAATTCAATAGCACCACTTAGGCGATTCGAAAAATCCCCGGCATGAATGATAAGATCTACCTCTTTTGATAATTGATATTCTGAATTATGTGTGTCAGACAAGATTTGTAGTTTCAAATGGCCTCCTAAACCTTATCAGAAAGATAACATGAGCTGATTTTTTTAAATAGGTAAAGATCTAAATAAAATGCTTGCTTGAGCCTATTGCAATAGTCATAAATGACTTTTGTTCAAAAAGAGGAATAAATGATGAATAGTACAATAAAGAATTTTGAATTTACAATTTATATCAGGGATTTAAAAGCGTCACATCATTATGTTGAGGAACGGTTATTTGAAGCATGTTGTGATGATGCTTTATTGTGTTCAATTAACAACAACTTATATTTAGAGTTTGACAGAAAAGCCGTAAGTCTTGATTTAGCAATTCACAAAGCATTAAAAGATATTGAGACTGCGGGATGTCAGTCTATTCAAATACATGTGAATAATGAGCCTTACAACTTGGTTAGGTAATTAGATTTAATTTTATAAATAAAGCCAATATCTGATTGGAGCAACAGTTTTATCAGAATTAAATCGTTTATTTAAAATCAATTGATTGTTTATTAATCATAAAATTTGACCAATTGAATTTATGCACATAAGATAAAGATGTTACAGCGAAATCTGTAACCAGGCGTAGGAAACCTGTATTTATCATAGGTAAGGAATTATTAGTTATAAAAGACTGACGGTTTCTTATAGGCTTTATTTTGCCCATTTTTATGGTGGGCTAGGTAAGTGGCTCTAGAGCCGGCCATCCCTATGAATGGTTTTCCTAAACTTATTTAGCTCGCCACCATTTCGCCGTAGGAAAGTGAAATGAATGGCCAAATAATCATAGGTGAAAAATGAGCCATACTACTATAAATACATCTTGAAGATCTCCTTGGTCTACTGCGTATTGTCATGCAGTAGACCATTTTAATTTTAAATCAAATATATCTAACGCAATACGTGACTGGGAGATCTGTCATGGGAACAACTACGATTTTAAAAAATGTATTAGACCGAAAACCAATGGTCGCTTTTACAACTCAATATGCCCTTGAACCTCGGCATTTTGAGTTAAAAGTAAAAGATTTAGAAAATAGTCAGATTATTGAGCACTTGTATAAAGCAGATAATCAACGTTCTACAGAATACTGGCGTCTGGAAGAAATTGTAGAATTTATGCAGGAATGCATGTCAAACCCAAATACATGGCTCACAGTGCTTTATTGGATGGATGAGAACGGGAATATCTATGTGATTGATGGAGGTCATAGAGTTTCTCTTCTTATTGCCTGGATTAAACGCTATTTTGCAGATGAGCAGGTAGACAATGCTCCAAATTTTGATGATCAACAAAAAGCAGACCTTCGATATATCAGAGATAAATTGGGAGAGTGTTGTGACTTTCAAAAAATATTGGCTGATCCAAGTTTGATGGAAGTAAAAGACAATATCGAAAAACTAAGTATCAGATTTATGCATGTAGTTGGTTCTCCAGAGGATGCTAGAAAGGCATTTGAGTCCATTAATTCTAAATCAAAACGTTTAGATAGATGGGAAGAGTCTCATTTAAAAAACAGAGGAAGAGATACTTTTTATGCAATTTATGCGTGTTGCTATCTGAATGACAATAGAGCGAATTTAATTGATTTGGGCGAAGATGAAATTAACCGCATCATTGTTTTAGGCGAAAAAATTCATAATCTTTTGTTTAAAAATATTTTATTAGATACTGATTTAACACATGGGAAGCGGATCGGATTGGTCACAGAGTTGCTTAATATTCTGTCTAATGGTTCAGATATGGATTTAGATGAATCAGATGGTCAAGCTAAACGCGTATTTGATCGATTACTAGCACTGTATACGATTCTATCCAGAATTGCCAAACCTCAGGGTGATAATCGAAATGTAAGTTTAGGATTACATCCTCAATTATATTTTTTTAAAGATAGCCGCTTTCAAATTACATCTTTTTTAGCGTGGTTTGCAATCATTGCAGAATCGCATCATGAAAATAAGCTGCAACATTTTACCAGTGTCCGTAAAAGCGTAGAAACCTTAATTGCTAATTTTCCAATAGCAACTACAGAGACAGTGGGTAAGTTTGGCAGTGGGATCAAAGGTCATGATCGACTACAAATTGTCTATAGGGCGTTTATCAAAATTGGTTCTAAAGTGACCATTGATTTTGATGATGAATCTAGTTTGAATACAATCATTTTGGCATTGTCTAAATCATTCGATTATTTGAATTTTAATGAACACTTAGAAGCGGGTTTCCATGGGATAAGAGATGAGCAAGCGATCCAAGACATTGTTAACTTTGTAGAGGAATTAAAGCCAGATGAAAGACCAAAAGCACAGAAATTCTCATTAACAACAAAGACGATCCTTCGCCAAAAATTTAATATTCAGAACCAGAATTTTTGCCGTATATGTGACGGTCTTTTATATTCTCCTTCGACAGAAGTGGATCATTATATTGCGATGGCTATGGGAGGGCATGGAAATTTGGATAATGCAGTTCTTTTACACCCTTACTGTAACCGTTTTAAATCGGATCGAACTGAGGAAGAAGCAAGAGCTGCTTTATTTGGAGCTTAAATAGTCCAAGCATAAAAGCACATCAAGGTTTTGATGTGCTTTTTATTGTTATAGGTTAGCAGCAGTAAGTTTTATTTTTATGAAGGGAAATAGCCTAAGAAGATTCACAACGGAATTAGGATTAAAACTTTAGTAATAGGCCGTTGTAATTCATTGATAATTTTTTTATGTCATGTATTTTAAGCTAAAACATAAATACGTGATTTTTTATACATGAGTAATTTTGACAGTACCAAAGAAAACTTAAGTGAAATTTTAAAAAAAATTGTTGAGGGGAAATTACAGTTACCAGACTTTCAACGTGGCTGGGTCTGGGATGACGCTCATATCAAATCATTATTAGTGAGTATTGCGAGGTCATTCCCTGTTGGTGCAGTGATGCTGTTAGAGACAGGGGGAGACGTAAAATTTCAGGTACGTCCAATCGAAAATGTAGAGCTTACCAAAAAGGATATAGAGCCTGAAGAGCTGATCTTGGACGGGCAACAACGCTTAACGTCTCTAACACAAGTGCTGAAACTGGATAAACCAGTTAAGACTTTCGATGAAAAAGGTCGAGTCATTAAACGTCATTATTATATTGATATTGAAATGGCATTGAATGGAAATTTAGAAGATGCATTTATTTCAGTAGATGAAGATAAAATTGTTAAAACAAATTTTGGCCGGGATGTTAAGAAGGTAGTCAATGAACAAGGCGAAGAGGTTGAGCTAGATTTTTCTACCATGGAAAAAGAGTGTAATGCTTTCTATTTTCCCTGTAATCAAATTTTGAACCCAGATGAATGGGAACAGACACTGATTGACTTATATCCTGAAAAAATGACTAACTATATGAAGTTCAGGAAGTTGGTTATATACGCTTTTAAGTTATATGCGGTACCGGTTATCAGATTGAATAAAGAAAACTCTAAAGAAGCAGTTTGTTTGGTATTTGAAAAAGTGAATACAGGAGGTGTTCCATTATCTGTATTTGAACTTGTCACAGCGACTTTTGCTTCTGAAGGGTATAACCTCAGAGATGACTGGTATGGACATCGTGAGCGTAATCCAATTGGTCGCGCTAAAAGATTGAGTGATAAAGAATCGATATTAAAGCAGCTAGAGCCGACAGATTACTTACAGGCAATAAGCTTATTGAGTACCTTGGAACAGAGAAAGGCAGATATCGCTGCAAAAAAAACGGGTAAATTTATTTCTGCGGTAAGCGCAAAGCGTGCAGCAATCTTGGGAATGTCGTTAACGGATTATGAAAAATGGTCGAATGATGTTGAGGACGGCTTTTTATTGGTAGCGAAGTTCTTGCGGAAGGAATGTTTTTTCTTTACGAAAGACTTACCATACCGCACGCAGTTGGTACCACTAGCAGCAATTCTCACTTTGCTTAAAGAGCGATGGTTAGAACCAAAAATCTATGAAAAGTTAAGCCAATGGTTCTGGTGTGGGGTGCTTGGTGAACTTTATGGTGGCGCCGTAGAAACACGTATTGCCAATGACCTAGAGGACTTTAGTAATTGGGTTCTAAATCCAGATCATGAGGTTAGAACAATTCAAGAAGCATCATTCCAGGCACAACGTCTGAAAACTCTAAGATCTCGCTTGAGTGCTGCATATAAAGGTCTAAATACATTGGTATTAAGAGAGGGTGCTCAAGACTTCTTCTGGAAGGAATCTGTTCAAAATTTAGATGTCGAAGAAGTTGCATTGGACATTCACCATATTTTCCCGAAAAAATGGTGTGAAGAAAATGGTAAGCCTTCCAAAATATATGATTCTATCCTTAATAAAACACCAATTTCGTATAAAGCAAATCGTATGATAGGTGGTAAAGCACCATCGAAATATCTTAATGATTTGCAAAATCATAAGACTGTGTTGATTAATGATTTTAATATGAACGAAATCCTAGCAACACATTTTATTGAACCCGATTTATTAAGAGCCGATGATTTTGAAGCTTTTATTAGTGCTCGCCAACAGCAACTGCTTATGATTATTTCTAGAGTAATGGGAAAAACTCTATCGGATGATAATATCGTTTAGTGAGTTATGGAGGGGGGGCTTAGGCTCCCTTGCTTTTTAAATTTATTTTTTTAAATATATTTATGAAAACAATAGATTATTACAACCATCATGCAGAAGAATTTACCTACTCAACGCTCAATGTCGATATGGAAAGCCTGTACCAGCCATTTCTAGCCTTGTTACCCGAAAATGCCTATGTTTTAGATCTAGGCTGTGGGTCGGGACGAGATAGTTTAGCTTTTAAGAATAAAGGCTATCGGGTCACTGCAATCGACTACTCAGAAGCCCTGGTTAAAAAGGCAACGGAGCTGACAGGTATACAAGTGAAACATCAAAGCTTCTATGAGCTCAATGAAATCGCTGCTTACGATGGTATTTGGGCATGCGCTTCGCTACTTCACTGTGAGCGCCGTAGATTAGCTGAAGTACTAGAGAAAATACTTCGCGCCTTAAAGCCTACTGGTGTGATTTATATGTCTTTTAAATATGGGGGTTCAGATCGAGAAAAGGATGGCCGAGAGTTTACTGATCTGAATGAACGGCAAGCGCAGGAACTCTTGGCACAGTTTGAGCAGGTCAGTTTGGTTGATCAGTGGATTACGGTGGATAAGAGACCGGATCGAGAGGAGCGGTGGCTCAATATTTTATGGAAGAATGATGAGTTTTAACTATTATCCAACGCATCTTATTCAAAGGCATGAGATCAAAGAAAAGCAGCAAAATATTCCGGCTGAACATGGTGTTTATTTTTGGTGGATTAAGAACTTACCAGTAAATATTCCTTTGGATTCTTGCATTCGATATGGGGCGTATTCTTTGGTCTATGCAGGGATTTCGCCTGACAAAAAGGGCAAGCCGAATAGTAAAGCCACATTAAAGACACGTATTCGAACCCATTATTTTGGTAATGCAGAGGGATCAACCTTAAGACGGACTCTTGGGGTATTACTTGCTGAGCAAAGTGGGTATCCACTTCGTCGTGTTGGTTCTGGTAAAAGGATGACCTTCACTCATTTGGGAGAGCAATGGCTTGATCAATGGATGCAAGAGAATGCTGCTGTTTCTTACATTGTCATGCCTGAACCTTGGATAGTTGAAGAAGAATTACTGAAGCAAATTTCATTGCCATTAAATCTCAAGGGTAATGAGCATGAATTTAAGAGTAGCTTGTCTTGTCTAAGAAAAGCTGCAATTGATCAAGCACGTATTTTGGATATTGCAGATGAGTCTCATAGCAAACGTACCTGTGTTACAGCATAGCGAATAGGGAATGTATAAATGTCCGAATTCTATGAAATTGAACCCTCTTTAGAAAATTATTGGCGTGCCATTATTCTCTTTGGGCGGAATGTCGCATCTTATAAGTTTGCTTTAGCCAAGTCATTGTATGAACTCAAGGCACAGGGTAATACCATTGTCACTCTTGATCAATTGGCAGAGCCTTTTAGTCGACACATCTGTGAACATTTGAAATTAGTGGATAAGCAGGCGACTTCAAGTTCGAGTAAGTATTTGGATTTCTGTCGCTCATTTAATTTAGGTGAGATCGATCACCAGACGCTGATTAATAAGACGGTACAGTTTGGTTTTGTGAATGTGATAGATGCTTTTCATAATGTGCATCAGCAAGAATTGCCAAAGCGGTTCTTTGAGGATGCCCGTAAATCGCATAAAGGTATTATCCTCACCGATGAGGTTTTCAAATTGTTTGAAGCACCAAATGCTTTAGATTTGATTGATGAGACCGAGGCACGTTGGCGATTGGTCGAAACAGCATGGGATATGAATCTCCCAAAGCATTTGGTTCAGATTCAGCATGATGATCGAGGAATATTGGTCGCAGACAATAAGATTAGACGAGTGAATGTGACCTTGGCAAAGTCAGCTTTAAATGGTTATCAGAAAAGCCGTTGTTTTTACTGTTTTGCCCCTATTACGATTGAACAACTCCAAGCCCATTCAGCCGATGTAGATCATTTCTTTCCACATAAGTTAAGAGATTGCGATATTCAAAAGCCAATTAATGGGGTGGCAAATCTCGTCTTAGCATGTCCTGAATGTAATCGAGGGCAACAGGGTAAATTTGATCGCTTACCTTCGGTTAATTTATTGGAGCGCTTACATAAGCGTAATGAATACCTGATTACCAGCCATCATCCATTGAGAGAGACGCTCATCGCACAAACAGGTTTCACAGAACAAACGCGCCGTGGTTTTTTACAAGACGCGTATAACTGCGCTACTTTGACGTTGGGAAGTCGGCTGAAGTGGGAGCCAGCACAGGGAGGGATTTGTGTTTTCTAACTCTAATAATGACAAAATTCAGAATAAAAATGAAAGATTACATACGCTAATGAAGGAACACATTTTCTAGAGTTTTTTGCTCTAATTCTTAATGTCTGTTATCTAGACTGGTATGCTGATTGTTATTTAAAAATAAAAAAATAAAGTTATTCAGCAATTTATGGCTTATTGTTATACTCTTTAAAAATAATATTCGAAGTACGATTGACAATAATCCTAAATCGTAATACATTAAAGTTATAAATCGTACACTATGTACGAAATTAAATGTATTAGGGGTAGTTTATGAATAAGAAGAAAGCTCTCGCTCATATTGCAACAATCCAGTCTGGATTAAGCGCTGCAAATCATCGAGAAATAACAGAAGTTAAACCTGGTTTTATAGAAGTAGTATGTCTAAATGGGAATAACTTACTAGAAAATGGCCTTGTGCAATGTAATGAAAATGATCTAAAGAAAGTTTGTATTGAACAAGGTCGTTTAGATGGTCATGTGCTGTTAGAGAATGACATTTTGTTAATGGCGCGAGGCAGTAATTTTCGTGCTGCAATATTTCAAGAGATTGACTTAGAAATCCCAAGTATTGCATCTCCTAATATTTTTGTGATTCGTTGCAAAGATAGAGTTTTACCTGAAGTGATTGTGAGTTTTATTAATAGTGGTCATGGTCAAGCACTGATGGATGAAATTTCAATTGGTTCAACGGTACGTGGTTTATCGATATCAAGTTTGAAGAACTTAGAGATAAATGTACCTGAGGCAGAGCAACAAAAGCTAATCTCTTCAATATTTTATGCAAATATTGAAGCGCTAGGTTTATTGGATAAATTGAAAGTGCAACAGAAATTAACTGTTGAAGCTAGCTTACAGCAACTGATGATGTGAGGGTGACAGAGATGAAAAATAATCAATTCGATTTGAAAGTGCGTATTAAACAAAGTTTAGATGCTTTACATATGTTCCAAAAAGCGGAGCATATTCCTGAACTGGTCACTCTTGCCGCTTACGTATGTTTTATGGATGTAGATTTTGCTCGCTCTCTTGAGAAGCTGAGCAAAACTAAAGTAAAAGATGAAATCAAACAGTTCTTACGTGAAACGGATCTGAAGTTTATCGATGCTTTGGTCACAGAGAAGCTAGATGAAGTTGAGTTTTCCATCATCCTCAGAGCTTTCATTGAGGCATTTGCGAGTTATGGAAATGCTGAAGACTATGGAAAAGCAGTTGCTCAGGTACTAGCTGAGGTGTTAGCTGATGAATTCAATTATGAATTTTTTAGCAGTAATGAAATTTTGGCAAATTTAGTTAAAGTGCTGGTTGGTGACCAACAGGTTAATCGTTTCTATGATGGTGCTTCAGGGATTGGTTTGATTGCCTCTAAGATGAATGCTCAAGATTACTATCTTCGAGACATTAATCAATTACCACTTGCGATGGCTGAAGTTCTATTTAAATTGGCTGGTAAACGTTTAGATTGCCAGTTGCAAGATTCATTAACTGCAAATGAGTTGTCCAATGAAGTAGATTTGGTTGTCTCTACACCGCCGTTTGGCGAACGAATTAATCCAAATGCGTTAAAGAGCACGCTGTATTTAAGACATTTATCTAAAATTATGCCAACCAATGCTTCTGATAGTGCATGGATTCAACAAGCATTTTACCAATTAAATGAAACTGGAAAAGCATTTATCCAAATTCCATCTGGGTGGTTGTTTAGAGGTGGGTATGACCTTGCTTTGAGATCTGAGTTATTAGAAAACGATTGGATTGATAGCATTATTTTATTGCCTAAGGGATTCATGCAACATAGCAAAATTGAGACAATATTGTTGGTATTAAATAAGGGCGGGAAGCAGCACAAAGGCGTTAAGTTGATTGATATTAGTCAGTTTGTAAAACGAAAAGTTTTACGTTCAACAATTTCTGACGAAGATCTTCAGCATATTGCATCCGTGTTTCATGGCAAAGCAGATGAAGATGTTTGCAAGATTGTGACTGTTGATGAAATTCGATCTAATGATATGAACTTGAGTTTTAATAAATATTTCATTAATGAAATTCAGATCAAACGCTTAGATTTAGTTCAAGAACATCAGAAGTTACAAGAACTTGAACAAGATTTTATCGGTGCCCAAATGAAGCTACACAAATTATTGGAACAATGTGGGCAGAACACTCGTTAAAGTCTCATTCGAGAAGTGAACTGATTGATTTATATGTTGAGAAATCAATCAGTTTTCTTTGGGTAATCGATGAAACATAGTCAGATTATTGTACTATGTAACGAAGGGTAAAATAATTCGACTGGATAGATATGGACCAGCAGCAACTCAAAATACAGCTTCAGAAAATTTTAAATTCTGCTGATATTGATAATAAATCATTAGACGATTTTTATGATGAGCATCGATCCCTCTGGCAAAGTTTGGCTTTGAGTCCAAAGCAAGTGGAGCTATGGAGAAAGCTAGTAGGTCAGTCTAATCGTACCCAGCAAAATGATAAACCAAAGATTGAGCAACATATTTTATTGTTGTTGCAACAAGCGACAGGTGGGCGAATGCCACTTGCACAGATGCTGCAAAGATTACCAAGCGATGTTCGAATGTCCGAACAACAGCTTAGAAATACCGTTCAGCATATGTCTGAACTTGAAATTAAAGGTCCTTTTGTTGTGCTTAAGGGCTAACTTTTTATTGAATGATGTATGAATTATGGCTAAAGATACCAAACAAGCTGAACAGCGTGAACAATTGCAACAGATGATTGCGCAGTTGCAAAAAGATTTTTCACGTTACAATGCGCAACAAGAAAGCATAGAGTCACATGAATTTGCTGAAGCTTTGCTAATCCAAGGTATGGTCGAAGGGAATGTCACTCCAAAAGTGATGTTGGTTGCCTTGGCGGATGGGCATTGGGAAACGGTAGCCGATACAGCAAAATTTGATGAGTTTGCATATACCTTACTTCAAGATGTGACATCTGAATGGCCTGTATTTGCCGTAGTAAAAGACAGTAGTAATCAAGCCATTTTAAGTTTATTTGGTAGTGATGGGTCTGCTGGTACACATCTAATTGAAAAATTACCTTCACTTGATGAAATGCGTAGTTTTGAGCGTTTAGAACGAGATCCAACCTTTCGTTGGTCTATGAAAATCTATACACGTTTGATGAAGCGCTTTGATGCTTTTCATGAAAATGTTTTTCATGTGACGAAAGATAATCTGAACGGTAAAAATGACATTATTGATGAAGTCGCAAAAATTCTATTTTTAGAAAGTTTCCGTATTTATCACCCAGATATTACCTTTAATGATCGAAGCGGAGGTGTTTATAAATTTAGCGAAATCTTCAATGCAGACTATGTGAAAACGCATGGTAGCAAAGCAGTTAAGCTGATTAAAACAGCTTTTGATATTTTCAAGTCTCATGAAGATTATATCGTGATAAGCGAAGATGGTAAGCGAAATCCTATTTTTTCTGATGAAATCCATCTTATGTTATCAGAGCCAAGAAACTATGAAAATTTACTCGAATCAATTCAAAATTTAGGACCTGTCACTACAAATGATGGCAAAGTAATTGAGGGTAAAGAACAAGGTAATTTAGGCGATGTATCTGGTGATTTACTCGGCCGTGTATTTGATGTATTCCTGCGCGCCAATTTTGAATCTAAGGGTGGTTTAGGGATTTATTTAACACCAAATCCTGTAAAACAGGCCATGGTGGAAATGGCGATTCATGATCTTTCTGGTGATGATGCGTTTATGGCACGTTTCTCGAATGGTGATTTCCGTTTCTGCGATCCAACATGTGGTTCTTTTGGTTTTGGTTCAGTTGTTTTAAGTCAGTTGGATCATTTAATTGATACTCAATTAGTTGGGTTAAGCGATGCAGAGAAGCAAAAATTAAAACAGAAAATCCGTGATGAGTCTTTAGTTGGAGCTGATGCCGCACCGCGTATGGTGATGCTGGCACGTGTCAATATGGCATTACAAGGAGCTGCGAAGGCCAAAATTGTGCAGACGGATAGTTTGACGACAAAATCTTTGGCTCCTTGTTCATTTGATTTAATTTGTACTAACCCACCTTTTGGGAGTAACTCAAGCAAGAAAGATGGTGAGTCGAAAAAGTACCATGAAGCCAACATGGAGCAAATTCTAGGTGGTTTCCGTCCTGCTGAAAAAGCAGTGGATAGCTACAATGCGTATTACGACTATGTGAAAATGCGTTGGGAAGATACTGGTCCTTTAGAGTTAGATGCAGATGGTAATCCAAAATGGGCAGGTTATCGTACGGATCTACGCCGTGTGGGTGGTTCAGATAAAAAACCACTTTATGGCTTATTCCCAACAGTCAGTGGCTTAGCTTTAGGTAGTAAGCCTGACAATAAAGGTTTTTGGAAACCTGTCGGTGCCAATATTGACCCTGCTGTTTTGTTTATTGATCGTTGTTTGCAGTTGCTGAAACCGGGTGGCCGATTATTTATTGTGTTGCCAGATGGGGTGTTATGTAACTCGGGTGATCGTTATGTCCGTGAATATATTATGGGCAAAAAAGATGAGCAAACTGGTGAGTTTGTAGGTGGTAAAGCGATTGTAAAAGCGGTGATTTCACTACCGAGTGATACCTTTAAGTTATCGGGTACAGGGGCAAAAACCTCAATTTTATATTTACAAAAACGAGCAGCGAATCCAGAGAAGCCTGAAGAGTTTTTAGCTGAGCCACAAACTGATGTGTTTATGGCGGTGGCTGATACTTTGGGTTATTTGGTGAAAAATAATATTGAAGATTATAACGCTGGTGTACCAAACGATTTAGATGCGATTGTTAAAGAATATAAGAGAGGTTAGTCATGTATTGTGTGAAAGTACTTTCTAATCTATCTGATCGATTAGATGCAGAATTCTATAATCCTAAAGCTATTAAAACTATTAATTTGATGGAGAAAAATGGAAAAACTGTAGAGCTAGGTGAAATTATTAAAGAAGGGTACCGAGTTGTCTATCATGGAACAGATAGTATTAATGGGCTGAATTCTGATGAAATACTTCCTTTCCTTTCTCCAACACAGATAGGAGATGGTGGAGATATTGATTTTAATAAGGTGGATTACTTACCTTTGTATTACAAGGATGATTATCCTAAGGGCTTGGCAGCATCTGGTGAGCTGTTGATTGAAGTTAAAGGAAATGTATCTAAGGTGGGAATAGTCCCATCAGTATTTCCAAATAATTTAATGATTAGCGGATCATTATACAAAGCTAAAATAGACGAAGATCGTATGGATCCTCATTATGTATTAGTATATTTGAAGACTAAATTTGGTCAAATTTTAAAAGATCGTCTTACCAGTAATACAATTATTAATTACATTGCTAAAGATGCTCTTTATTCGATTCCTATTTTTGAGGTTTCTTATATTGTCCAAAAATATATTGGTGATAAAGTTCGTCAAGCTGAGTTATTGCGTGAGTGGGCTAAAAATATCCAAAGTAAAGCTACTGATAGTCAGCCTGTCTTCAAAAAAAATATAGTTGATTACAAAGAGAATTATTTTAAATGTAATGAAATATTCTCTGAGCGCTTAGATAGCCAATTCTATCATCCTAATAATATTGCACTGGACAATGAGTTAAAGCTGAATAATTGTGTGAAACTAAGTCATTTTGCGAAACTAATTAAGCAAACTTGGAGTAAAGATAAGGCTCAAGAATTCTTATATTTTGAAATTGGTGGTTTAAACATTAACACTGGACTAATTCAACCTGAATGCCTTAATGTTAATGATGCACCATCAAGAGCAAAGACAAAAGTCCGATATGCAGATGTATTGGTATCCACTGTAAGACCAAATCGAAAAAATGTAGGTTTTATTGCAATTGACGACTCAACTGTGGAAATGGTAGCGACTTCTGGTTTTAGTGTATTAAGGTTTGAGAAACCTGAAGTTGCGGCATTCTATCATTTTTGGTTACGATCTGATGATGCAACAAGCCAATTAATGCGTTGGAATTCTGGCAGTGCATATCCCGCTATTGATGAAGATGTGCCATTAAATATTTTAGTTCCAAAATTTGAACAACACTTGATTGATGAATGGGGTAAGAAACTTTTATTCGCACAATTATCTTATATTTATGCTCAAAAGTTAGTTGGTTTTACCAAGTTTATTGTCGAAGCTTTAATTGAAGGGGAAATTACAGAAGACCATCTCATCCGAGCTCAGAATGCTTTAGAACAGAGGGATAATACTTTGGATCGTACCATCTTAAGTCAAATGACTGAAGAGGGTTATGCTGTTGCTGGTAGTAAACAACTATTTGCAGACTTAGATGAGTTTTATGAACTGCTAGAACAAGCAAAAGAGTTTGAGTAGGTGAAACATGACATCACTTACTTCTAGTATTTTCAACCAAGCCCAACAAGCCATACATGCACAAAAGCATCTATGGCAACAAACAGCGATTGAGCTAAGTCAAAAAGACTTACTTCTTCCTGAACTTGTGCAGTTATTACAGCCGATATCTGTTGGCGAAAAAATAACATCTTATGCACTGACTCCAGAATTAATCCAAATTCATTCGGCACTCAAGGAGCCGAATGAATGGGATTTGATTTTATTGGCATTAAATCCAAATATTCGCAAATATTGGATCAATCTAGCCATCGCTCGTTGTAAAGAAGCACAACATATGCAGGACCCAATGGTCCTAATACAACGTATCCAAGCATTGGGAGAAGCCAGCGATTGGTTACTTCACTATGCGGATGCCACAACGCAACTCGAAGCAACGCCATTGGCAAAAATTGAACGAGAGCTACTCGGCTGTGAATTACATGAAAATGTAGCACTACCAATTCTGCTGAGAATTCTTAAATTTGCCTACGACTTACAAGCTACGCCTAAAGACGAGCAAGTGCTGTATGAAATGGATCAAACGCATAAAGCCTTTGAAACAAATTGGTCGGCAGGAAGACTTATTGTATTACCTAAGTATCGAGGCTATTCACGAGATCGTTGGGCCTTGCAAATTACAGCACAGCCAAGTGAAGCATATCTTGATACTTTAAATACCAATCCTTGGCTGATGTTATTGGCATTAATCGTATATACCCAAGATGCTTGGGCAGCAGAACATGGTGCAGGATTTAACTTGTGCTTGCCACAAGGTCAGAGCCAATATGCAGCAAGTGATGTCAAAGTGGTTGCCATTGGTGAAGAGGGTGATGAAGTTGTCATCGGCACCTTAGCTGATCTGATATTGAAAGTTTTAACGACAGTGGGCATAACATGTTATCCATATAGTCCAACATCACAAAATTTAGCACAAACTTTAGCAGGGTTGATTAAACAAGCACTCGAACTCCAGCTATGGCAATATCGGGATGGGGGCATGGGGGAATTGGGGCAATTTAGTTGTCATCCTATATTTAGTGATGCCTGCTATAGCTTACCGTTATCACCAATTTTTGGACGTAAAAGCAAATACATACAACAAGTCATTAAAGACAGTGTGCTCGAACTACGCCAAAACTACTTACTTTCAAAAAATTAAACCTTATTTAAAGACATTTAAAAAGAAATTGTTCTGAGGGAAAAAAACATGCGTTTAGAACTTGATAACGACATAATCGAAAATTTGGTCCAGCAACATCGTTGGGCTGCAACGGGTGTGTCTGATTATCCACCGCGTGATCCATTGGTTGGTCAAAGTCGGTTCTTTAAACGCTTTAAAACATTTATTCAGACGGTCGATCATAACGAAGACCAATTTGCACATGTATTTGCTGTAGAAGCAGAATGGGGGCGTGGTAAATCTCGCCTAGGTCATGAACTGATTGCACAGATTAACGAATCATCGAAAGGTTGGTTTGTACGTGATGAAAAAGGTCAATTGCAGGATCAAACACTGTTTGAACAAGCCAAACGTGATGAATATTTAGCATTATATATACGCTATTCACAGGTGGCATCAGATTATCAAAACTCAGATAACTGGTTTGCTTATGGCTTGTATAAAGCCTTACTTCCGCTTGCCACCCAAGAATTTGATCATTCCATTCAAAGCTCAATTGCTAACCAAGCTTATCAGCGTTTAAAACCTATCGGCTTTTCATCACAAAAATTGGCTGAGATATTACAACTTGATCAACAGCATTCTGAAGAAACACTTTATGAAGATGCCAATCTGGTTGTGGGTTTGGTTCAGCAAGCTTATGAATATATTAAAACATTTGGCATCCAATACATTTTAATCGTATTGGATGAATTAGAGACCGTTGCTGAAGCAGCTTCATTTGGCTTGGAAGATGACAATAACCAGCGCTTAGATGGGCAAGCGATTCGCCTCATTGGTAAGGCAATTAAAGAAGAAGATCCCCGCCGTAAACTGCCATGGTTGCGTTATGTCGCCTTATGTTCACCGTTGTTAGGGCAACAACTTCGCGAGATTCAGTCAGTTGCTCGACGTTTTGAATTAGTCGAGCTTGAACACAACGCATTCGCAGATGTGTCCGACTACGTTGCAAAACTTAAAGAGCAAAAGAAACTCACCTACGACTATCCAGTAGGATTAGTTGAAGCAGCTTATGCAATGAGTGCGGCCAACTTTGGTTGGTTTAATGTCATCATGGCGAATATTGATGCTGTATTAGAGCAATATAGACAAGCCAATAAAGACGTTGCAGATATCGGTGAATTATTTAATGCTGTTTTAGAGGGCTCTGGACGTGTGGAAAAACATGTACTCGATAACGGAGCGATTAAAGGGATACAATCTCGTGACCAAGAACTTCTGAAACAATGCCAAACATTGTTATATGGTCAATTGCCACTACCGCTTGCTGAAATGAAAAATGCAGATGCAATATTTGCATTAAAGAATGAACATCAAGAACCTGTGGCAGCACGATATAAGCTGATTTACTTAGATCGTTTAGATTGTCGTAAAGCATTAGAACAGGCAAAGTTCGTTCGTGAAAAGAACGATGAATGGTTATATCCTGCTGTTGAGCAAGTTTTAAGTTTAGAGACATTACTGGATAACTTAAAAACATTCTCTATCCGAGAGCAGAATCATGAAGGCAAACAAGCTTTCTTGATTCCTTTATCGAAAATCGAATTTAAGTATTTATTAAATCTACTTTACGATCATCCTGCTGTTGAATTTGCAGCAGATGCTTTGTGGCAAAGTATTGTCGGTCAATCTTTGGAGCTTCCGGAAGAGGAAGCAACACATATTGGCCCAAGCATCTCGATGCTGATGAATTTAGATATTCGTTATAAAAGTGCTCAGCAAAACTCTTTAATTTTTAAAGAGCCAAGTATGAGTGATGGGCTAGAAAAAGCCTTGGATGAGTTGCAGCAAAAAAGTAGTCAGCAACCTTTATTAAAGCTTGCATCACGTGTGACAGGTCTTATTCGTTTGTTGGATGTGAATTGGTCTTACAATCAATCTATTTATCCAACCTCAGCAAATAGTAAGGCGAATGGTCTGGTAATTTTGACCGAACCAAGCAATGGTTTGATTACCTTAGATTCATTGAAGTTGCATCATAAAGGGAAAGCATTATTCGCTTGGGTAAGCAATCGTCAAGAGCTCAACACACTTCATGAGTTTTCAGCAGAATATTGTAGACAGTTTGGGCGTACGCCTATTTTGGCTTTAACGGCATCCGTAAATCTGTATGAGCAATACATTCGTTTAGATGCCGAGGACACATTGCGGGATGCAATACTGCTGCATTATGTCAATCCAACCGAAGTGGACCAGTTGGAACGTATTGGTCTAGATCTAGAAGTTTGTAAAAAATACAAGATTAACTTGAATTTAGACAGTTTTATTAAAAAGTTTAAAAACAAATTAAAAGGTATTGCGGACAATGTTCAACAGGCTATTTTGAATTGGCGACAGCATCTGAATAGTAAAGGTCAAATTGCTTGGCCATTACGCATAGATGGAAAGTTATCAGAAGAAGAGCGTAGTATTCTATTCAAAGCATGGTATCAATTGGCCATAGAGCAGAAAGAACGTACTGCTATTCTTTCGGCATCCTTCAAGGATGTCGATGTTAAAGAAGTTGAGAATGCTTTAAATAAACTAAAAGTACCGTTAGCCTATGAGGCGAAAGGTTATCAGAAACATGAACATGCTGGCTTGTTCTTGAATTTAGATACACCGCAACTGAGTGTGGCAGATATCCCTATCTTTTTTGCCAACCTTGCCAGCTTAGATAAAGCTGAGAACACGTGGAGCTTAGAAAAAGCAGAACAAGCCTGGTATTTTGGTTATGTCGGATTTACAAAAAACACCAGTAAACATGTTTTTGATGACTGGATGTGGTGGTGTAATCAATTACATTTAATCGAGATTCAGGACCCGACAGCACATAAAGCTATTTGGAAGACATATCCAGTAGTAAAGCTTGCAAACATGATTGAAGAGGCACAATTATGGTTTGAGGGTAAGGCAGAAGATAGCTATGCAAAGCAAATAGAGATACTTGCAACGACCTATGGTTATGATCAAATTCAACATCATTTTGCACCGCTAAACAGTACAATCTTAGGGGTTCAAACGGTAGAGGCAAAAGATCGCTTAAGCCAAGCGAAAAATTTATTTGGGCAACTCAAAGTTGCAACCGAGTCATTAGAGCGTATCGTTTCTAAAGATGATGTTCTTAAAATTAAACCTCTTTTAAAGCAAAGGACGGAAATCATTTCTTTGGTTGAAAAAGTCAAACCACTATATCTACAAAAGACAGCATTAAGAGATGTAAATACTTTAGATATTGCTGATCGGCAGTTGTCTCTTTATGAAAGAGTACAACAAGCAACGCTTTATGCAGAAAAAGTACAAGCCGCTTGTTATAAAATCAAAGTGCGCAGTATGGCGCTGATTGACATCATGGAAGCAGATGCTCAAGCGCATCATGATTGTTCGGTATTAATTTTTAAGAAGTGTCTAAATACTATTGGTAATATTGTTGATGCTGTTTTAAATAATGAGAATCCTAGTGAAACAGCGAAAAAACAAATTCAAGCAAGTAGTGATACCTTTATCCATGCACTGCGGACAATGAATTTTGTTGAAGCGGATAAGAAGCTATTAGAGCTTGCGGATGAAGTTGGACTAGATGTTTATACGAATATTCCAAAGGATATTGGTCATATTTCGACTGGTTATATAGTTCCGAACTACAATAAATGTTTGGAGCTACATGAAACTATTATTTCAAACTTAGAAAAGCATCGCTCTAAAGTTCAAGAATTGACAGCTAAGTTGTCTGGTGCTGAGGCATTAGCCCAGTTCTCTTCTGACTTAGAGAATCTAGAAGAAATTGAAGACCGTATTTCAATTTTGGAAGAAAGTCTGAGTTATATAGAGGAGGATGTAGATAAGTACCGTGAAAAATATCGAGAACAAATGCAAAAAGGGGATTTTTCTTCTTTGGAAGGTATAGCTGATCGCTTTTACAATACTGTTCGGCAGCAATTAAACTCTTCTGTTGCAAGTAAATTGTTAGTAATTGAAAATCACTGTACAACTTATAAAAATGAAAAAATTAATTTGTTGCAGCAGGAATTTCCATGCTTAAAGCCATTGTTTGTGGGGCAAGTAAATCATCAAAACTTTATAGATGAAAATGAGCTAGGTGCACTTAGTCTCAAAGATTTAGAAAAAGCATGTAACGAAAAATTGAAGCAGTGGGCTACACAAGCAGAGGAAGTTCTAAACCCTTTAGGGCTTGATTTACCAACTTGGAAAAAAGCACATGATGCTATTTCAACCAATCAAGAGCAGATTCCATTGAGCGTAGAGCAACAGCAAAAATTAGTTGAAGCTGGGATCTTAAAAATTAAATTATCTTTTGCGTATTAGTCAGGGGGAAGGCTTTGATTTTTCTCTCTGAATATTTGTCAGGTGTGAGCAAAGGTCGTATTTTAAAACGGTTGATCAAGCCTGAAATTGCAGGTCAGGTATTACCTCTATCTGGGGTATTACTCGTTAGTGCGAAAGAGCTGAATATAGACAATATTCATTTTTATGTAGATTGGTCTCAACAGGCAGGCTGTGCACTCTTGATACTTGAGCCTCATGAACAGTTGATGGAACTCTGTAAGCAAACGACTTTGGGATTAGATTGGACGCTTGAATATAGTGAACATGCGATCTGTGAACATGATGCCTTTGAGTTTCAAATATTGCAGTCAGAAATATTACAGGCATTAAGTGGATATCGTGGTAGTTATGAGCCAGCACAACATCATATAGGTGATTTAGTTCATACCCGTTATATACGAAGACATTCGAATAGTGGTGTCTTTGCGGTGACAACTTTACCTCTATGGTCAGTGAACCTACTTGATGCGGCGAATCAAGTGAAAGCGTGGTTGACTTGGTTTCTTGATCATTGTGGTACCAAGTCAGATGAAGTCCCTGTTATTGAGGCTGTTAATACCTATACGCTGAATCAACTAGATTATACCGTTTTGTTACTGGTGCATATTTTACCTGAGTATTCATCAAGTGAGATTAGAGAAAAAATTGAGTACCTAGGGGTTTTTGATTTGAATCAGCTAGATATTCTCAAACGATACGGGATACTAGAGAATGAGAAGTTTATAGCCAATAAAAATCTCACACAAAAAGGTCTTAGTGCCTTGCAGGACTCCTCTATTTGGAATTATGCCGAACCTTTAGCTCAGCAATTAAAGGACTAAACTATTTTGAAAACAATAAATCTTGCTCAATCTCTTGCGATTGACAGTCAATTAAGATTACCGGGAAGTGCTGGACGAATATTAAAAAATATTCGAGATATTGAGAAAATTGCTCCAATGTTTCGTGATGTGGGGTTGGTTAAACCTGTACCGAAATTAAGCATAGTTGATATGAATGTAGCGGGTATCTCTACACGATCTTGCGTCACAAAAGCACTAGGTGGCTTTATTTATGTCAGTGCAGCGCTCCGTGTAGATCTACTGATTGAGCAAAACAAATTAAGTTCTGGCGCAACAGACAGCATTTCTGAATTAGATGATATTGATTTTGAAGCCCAAGCTAAACGTTTAGAGTTGATACAGATTCGACAAACCTATTCCTTGCTGGAAAAGATTTTCAATTCTGCTCATAGCTATAATCTTATCTTGATTGATACACCTTTCTTTCTAGCAAGGGATATGGCTCCACTTGATAGACATAAAAAACATAAGCAAGAGTATGAAAAAACTAAAAAAGTGATTGAAAGCTTTTGGGATCGGTTTCGTCAGTCAATTTTTCCTTGGAATCCAAATGGACCAGTCGTTGCAAGTATTTTGGCTGAGCGATTCTCAGCAATTGTAAGTATTGCTAAGCAAGATTTACGAACTGCTGAAGGTAGGAGCCAGATCCTAGAAAATGATGGATTTGATGCGCTCATGATTAAGCAATTGGACGAAATTGAGGAACAGCTTATAGGGATTGGTGATTTAAGGTTTATTAATGGAATACTTGGTAATTTTACAAGAACCATTGCCTTTAGGTCACATCAATCAGAAAACCGAATTGAACCTGTTAAGGAAGTACAACAAGGTTTGATTGGTTTTCATTTTAGAAGTTCTAGACAAGGACAAATTAAATTCGTCCAACTCGTTGGGGATGAGCCTGCTTGGACCAGCGAATCACTTGATATTGTCGCATCAAGATTAATGGCACTGGATATGCAAAATAAAGGCAAAGCTATGCCATTGCCACAATTACTAGGTTATCAACAATTAAATATATTGCCTCAATTCGCGGAGTTTTATCGTAAAGGCTTACACAATGCTGTGAAGCAAAATGAAGTCGAATCGGGTTGGTTAGAGAGTCTAGAAGGGGAAGAATAAAATGGCTTATAAAGTACTAGGTAAATTAGTTGGAAATACGGGTGATGCAAGCCAATTAACTATGGTTGTTCAAGACTCTTTTTCTGTGCGCCGTGGCGAGTTTGTACGTATCATGCACCAAGAACGTCAGGATGAAGGTGACGTGGCTGTTTTAGGTCGTGTCGTTAAAATTAACCGATCTAATATGTTGTATAACTCGGGTTTTGGTGATGGTGTTACTGAATTAGAGTTATTACCAGGTGCTAGCGTCACGGGTGAAAATATTTATGCCCAAGTCGAGTTGGTAGGTTATCGAGACCCTCAGACGCGTCAAATTAAAATACCTCGACGTCCTTTAAATCCAGGTACAGCAGTTGAAACTGTTGATTTCCAGTTTCTAAGTGATTTTTATGAATTTAATGAGCATACAAGCTTACATTTAGGCAATTTGGTCGGCTATGACAAAGGCCAAAATACGGTACCTGTATTTATTGATGTGAATAAACTGGTAACTGAGCATATGGCTATTTTAGCAATGACAGGCTCAGGTAAGTCCTATACCGTAGGTCGAATCATTGAAAGATTAGTGACCTTAAATAATGGCACAGTGGTTGTATTTGATCCGCATGGCGAATATGGAAAAGCCTTATCTAAAGGCGAGTTGCAGTTCTCAAATCATTTTGATGATATAGATGATGTACGAGATCAAGAAACCTTACCTAAAATTAAAGAAACTTTTGAAAAATTACAAAAAGCTGGAGCAGGGATTCAGATTTATTCACCTCAGCAAGAATCATTTAAGTACAAATACGCCAGTAAAAATATTCCACTTGCTTTGCAATTTGACCATTTTGAAATGGATGATATTGCCGAGATTCTACCGGGTTTAACGGAGCCACAACAACGTGTACTTGATGTGGCTATTCGTTATTGGAGAGCGACTGATAAGACAGAACCTAGAGATATTAATCGTTTAAGATATTTCTTAGGGGATGGTATTGAAGAGTTAAAAGAATGGGATGATTTATCAGAAGCTGAAGCAAAAGCCCTTTCTGGACGTAGTGCCGCCGTTGCGTCTATGAAGTTATCTCGAGTACTTAACGAAGCACAGAGTTTTTATTCTGCGACAATGAAAGAGCCAACAGATATTTATAAAATGGTTGGACGTCCTACAAATCAACAAGGTCGCCTCGTTGTAGTGGATCTACAGGGCTTAAGTGATACAGCAAAACAGGTTGTATGTGCTTTGCTGTCTAGCGAAATTTTGAAAGCTGCATCGAGTAAAACGGATCCACTTCGACCATGTTTTATTATCTACGAAGAGGGACATAGTTTTGCACCTGCAGGTGGTAATGCTGTAAGTCATCGAGTCATCAAAAAGATTGCAGGTGAAGGGCGTAAGTTTGGTGTTGGATTTGGAATCGTGAGTCAGCGACCATCTAAACTTGATTCCGATGTCACATCTCAATGTAATACATTAATCACAATGAGATTAAAAAACCCAGATGACCAACGATTTATTGCTAAAGCATCTGATATGGTGAGTAAGGCTGATTTAGATGAACTACCAAGTTTATCTACTGGTGAAGCCTTGGTGTGTGGCCGCTCAATCCCTGCGCCTTTATTGGTCAAGGTGGGAAGTAAAGCATTAATTCATGGTGGTGAGTCTCCAGAAGTATTACGTGTTTGGGGTAGTTTTAATGGTTGAAACCAATGTCCCTTCGCTTGAATGGGTGCAACAAAGTTTTCCCATCACTACGAGTGGCTTGTTGGGCGATCGTGATGTATTAGTTCATAGCATTGGTTGCAGTATTTGGAATACATTTGGGCATGAACAGGGCTATATGGCTATTGTTGAGTGTCCAGCGCCAAATACACATGCCGCAGATATACGCTCTGATTCTGGATGGTTTAATAAGTATCAGAGTCATCCTAGCTACTTAATAGAGTTTGAGCGCTATCAAGGGATTCAAGACCAATATAAAATTGAATGCAAGCTTAAAAACTTGATGGATGCTTGTAGTCGCTGGGAATTCAAGCCAAAAGTACTCATTTTGAGTGTTTGGAGCAAAGGCATAGTTACTTCTCCCGACTTAACGGCTTTGAAAAACATATTTTATCGTGGGTTTACAAGTTCTAAAGGCCTTCAGATTCAGTTGCCATCAACAATTACAGTGATATTAAATCGATTTTATTTTGTTGATAATGGCACTAGTATTAGCTTGCACGATATTAAAAGTGAGTTGTTAAAGTGAATATTCGTTCAGCACATTTTCTACCCGGAAACCAAAAGCAGCTAGGTAATCAATACTTGCTACTAGAATGCTTAGGTGATGGAAGTCATGGTTGGGTATGGCGTGCTGAACGTCTAGTAGATGGTGAAATTGTCGCTGTTAAAATTCCCAAAGACATTACCAAGGAAGATAGAGAGTTAGCAGAAGGTAAGGAATTATTAGGATTAGATCCTCATCCCAATATTATTAAAATTTATGCTATGGGGCGCATTGAAAAAGAGTGGTTTTACATCGAAATGGAATATTTTCCGAGCCAGACATTGGCTCAGAAAATGGATGTCATTGGTTGTAAGTTCGGTCAAAGTTATGAACGTATTTTTAAGATTTATAGACAAGTTTTAAATGCGATTCAATATCTAGCTGAACTTGATGTTCCAATATCTCATGGAGATATTAAACCTCATAATATTCTTATTGGTGATAATGACTTAGTAAAGTTGACTGACTTTGGTAGCTCAGCACTGCCAGAAGAAATTTATGTACGTACGCGAGAGAATGGTGGTACAGTTTTATATTCTGCACCAGAATTCTCTTATGTTTCGAGTCGTAAAGGGAGTGCCCAGGATCTATTGTTAGGTGATATCTATAGTTTAGGTGTTTTGCTATATCAACTTTTAACGGGTCAATTACCTCACGATACTCCAGCAGCAGTATACAGACATGTACATTTTCCTAAACCATCAGAGTTAAATAAATCGATTAATGAGAAATTAGACTTATTTATTCTCAAATGTTTGGAAAAACAGCCTGGAAATAGATTTCAAACTATCCAAGATTTAAAGGAAGAGTTTGAAGAGGCTGTTAAATTTCAGAAAATAAATACTATTTCTTCAGCTATAAAACCAATAAGTGAAAATAGAGATTGGTCTTCTCAAGTTTTAGAGCTAATTTCAGAAAGGAAATACTCGAAAGCAGCTTATCTATCGAAGCAAGTTTTTGATACAGAAAGAGATCTATTGGCTTTGCATCAGCATTTAAGTGCATTATACAAAGATAAAAGGTATTTAGAATTTTCTAAAGCTGTTAAAGAGTATCAAGCTTACATAATACAAAATAGAGGTGATGATGACTTAGAGTTATTAGAGCTCATCATCAAAGTTTCATTACTGCAAAGAAATCTTTCTGAAGCAAATAAATGGATTGAGCACTTAAAAGTTAAATTTACCTCAAATTCTTCTGAATATATGCATTTGAAAGCTATTTCATTGGGTTTGGATGCACAATATTCAGAGGCTAGAAATTTACTAGAATGTTTAAATGAGAAGGAACCACGTCAAATTAAGATCATCAAACAACTTATTCAAGTCTGTGAACAATTACGGGACTATAATTCTGTTGTTGGATATCTTAAGCTGGCGCTAAGATTAAACCCTAATGATATAAACCTTCTAGAAAAGAGAGCTTTTTAT
>OEQO01000006.1_pt1 | contig 60548 bp, 52 predicted proteins | sample 1539751 | NCBI WGS metagenome assembly OEQO01 (sample SAMEA3891237, study PRJEB23780) | metagenome | biome: terrestrial biome; feature: animal house; material: water of meat washing | place: Italy | collected 2015-05-12 | reverse complement strand
CCCCAGCCCAGACCCTGCTCACCCCGAACGGCCCACTCACCCTGCCCGCCAAATGGGAGATGCGCGGCGTTACCCTCAGCCAGAGCGTGGCCGCCAGCTATGTCGAGGGTACCCTGCTGGTACGTACCGACCTGCAACTGGCCAACTTTGCCGCCAGCCTCAACCGGCTGCACCGCGGCATGGGCACCGGCCTCGGCTGGCAGCTGTTTGGCGATATCGCCGCCCTGGCCCTGCTGCTGCTCGCCCTCACCAGCCTGTTTATGTGGACCAAGCTGCACGGCACACCCAGAGCCATCATCGCGCTGACGCTCGCAGGCACCCTCGGCACCCTGCTGTTTGCCCTGCTGGGATAGCACGGCAACCATGTTCTGATGCAGCAAGGTTTGGAAAGAAAACCGCAATAGAAACAGGCCGCTGGCGGTGATGCCGTCAGCGGCCACATCAAGAAAAGGAAATAACGGAGAGCGGAAAAAGAGAAGGGATACCAAGAGGTAACGGGAAGTACTGCCTGCTCAGCAGCAACGCTCCAACACGCAGGAACGCCAAAAAACAAAAGGCCATCATTGCTGATGGCCTTTTGTCATGAATTTGATGGTGCCCGGGGTCGGACTCGAACCGACACGGTTATTCACCGGCGGATTTTGAATCCGCTGCGTCTACCGATTTCGCCACCCGGGCAACTGCGAGGGATTATACGAATGGCGCGATGCCATGCAAGGTGTTTTTCGATTGAACACACCCGTTTGTTCATTTATTCAACGCCTTGCCGATGCGGGGCCAGTTACATAGAATGCCGCCATCATCTTAATGGAATAAAAACGATGGCCAAGCCTAAAAAAGTCCAACAAAAATCCCCCTCTCCCGCCACTCAGCCATACCCGTCAGCGGGTCTGCTGCGTCGCCTCGGCGCCCTGATCTATGATGCGCTGGTGGTGACTTCGCTGCTGATCATCGCCGGCTTTATCGGCATGGGTGTCGCCAAGCTGTTGCTGGTCACCGGCATGGCCAGCGTACCGGCGGGTGAAGATACCGTCTGGTTGCTGACCCGCCACCACCTGAGCCTGATCTACACCCTGTGGCTCGCCTTCGTCATCTGCGGTTTCTACACCTGGTTCTGGACCCGTGCTGGCCAGACCGTCGGCATGCGCGCCTGGCGGCTGCGCATTCAGAACGAGGATGGCAGCCATATCCGCGTTACCCAGGCGCTGATCCGTCTCGCCACCGCCGCCTTTGGTCTGGGCAACCTGATGTGCCTGTTCAACCGCCAGCGTCCGCGGGCGTTCCAGGATATCTGGGCCGAGTGCGAAGTGATTGTGCTGAGCAAGCAGGAAAATCTGGAATTGCTGAACAAGTAATACCGGTTTAATGCAGCAACGAAAGAGGGCACCAACAGGTGCCCTCTTTGCATTTCCTCATAACCTCGTGCGGATTACTGCTTGCGGCTGAGGATGTAGAAGGAGATACCGCCAAACAGCAGGCTGGGCGCGATAGCCGCCAGAATCGGCGGTACCGCATAGACCAGACTGATGGGGCCAAACACCCGATCACTCACATAGACGGCGAAGCCGGTCATGATCCCCATCAGCATCCGCGCCCCCATGCTCACCGAGCGTAGCGGGCCAAAGATGAAGGAGGAGGCCAGCAGGATCATCGCCACCACCGAGAGCGGTGACAGCAGTTTGCGCCACATCTCCAGCTTGTAGCGACCGGCATCCTGCTTGTTGGCATCGAGATAGCCGATGTAGTCGAGCAGACCGGAGACCGAGAGGTTCTCGGGGTCGATACTCACCACCCCCAGCTGCTTGGGCGTCAGCTCCGAGCTCCACTCCATCTTGTCATGCTGTTCGCTGCGGATCTGCGCCGGGTCGTCGAAGCGGGTAACCTGGGTCTGCTTGAGCAGCCAGTGGTGGCGCTCAAACACTCCCTCCTGCGCCTGCACCACGTCGATCAGCTTGCGCTCGGGGGTGAAGCGATAGAGGGTGATGCCGGTGAGGGCGCCATCGTTACGCACCCCGTTGATATTGACGAAGTTGTTGCCATCGCGAGCCCACACCCCGTAGGCGGAGACCGTCAGACGACCTTCGGACAGCGCGCCCGCCTTGATGTCATCTGCCATCCGCTTGGCGATGGGGGCCACATATTCCCCCATCAACCCCACCAGGATCATCAGCGGGATCGCCGTCTTGAGCGCCGCCATCACGATACTGATCTTGGAGCGACCCGCCGCCTGCATCACCACCAGCTCGGAGCTGGTCGCCAGCTGACCCAGACCAATCAGGCCACCCAGCAGCGCGGCCAGCGGGAAGAAGAGCACCGCCTCCTTGGGCATGGAGAGCAGCACATAGTAGAGGGCGTTGATCATGTCGTAGTTGCCGTCACCGACCGACTTGAGCTGCTCCACATACTTGATGAGCCCCGCCAGACCAACCAGCGTGATTTCACACAGCAGGATCGACATGAAAATGACCCGACCGATATATCTATCGAGAATGCCAAACATCAGCAGAAGTTCCTATGTTGCAGCATCATGCTGATTTTCTGTTGAAATAGCGCCCTTTCACCCCGTTCCACCAGCTGGTGCCCTGCAGATTGAGGGGCAGGCCGATAAACAGCAGGTAACCGAGCGGCACCAGGAACATCCCCGGCCAGTAGGGCAGCCGACCGCTGTCGATGGCCGAACGGGCGGCGCTGAGCAGCAGGAAGTAGGAGAGATAGAGCATGATGGCCGGCAACAGCTTGGCGTAGCGCCCCTGACGGGGGTTGACCCGCGCCAGCGGCACCACCAGCAGGGTGAGCACCGGAATGGAGAGGGGCAGCGAGATACGCCACTGCAATTCCGCCATCATGGCGTTGTCCTGGGTACCGAACAGTTCCATGGTCGGCTTGGCCGCCGCCTTGCGGTTGGAACGCTCCATCTCCTGCTGGCGGATCACCAGACCATATTCGCGAAAATCGGAGATCTGGAACTGCTTGCCGGAGAAGTTCCCCTCGTAGCGGGAGCCATCCATCAGGGTCAGCCACTGCAGGCCTTTCTCATCGACCGTCACCACCCCTTCGGTCGCCACCACCACCGAGGGAGGATTGTTCCCCTCCGCCCGCTGCAGCACGAAGATCTTTTGCAGTTTTGAGCCGTTGTCGTTCAGATCCTGGATATAGGCAACCAGACGCCCCTTGTCGAGCTCCATAAAGCGGCCCGCCTGCAGGAAGGAGATACCCGGATCCGCCTTGAACTCGTCGATCACCTGATACTCGCGCTCCTTGGCCTGCGGGGCGATCCAGCCGGTATTGAACGCCGCGACCACCGCCGTCAGCAAGGCCAGCAACATGGCGCTGCGCATCACGAAACGGTGGCTGAAGCCGACCGCATGCATCACCGTCATCTCGCTTTCGGCGTAGAGGCGACCATGGGCAAACAAAATGGCTAAAAAGAGACTGATAGGCAGCATCAACAGCGCCATATTGGGCAAGTTGAGCAGCAGCAGGGTGGAGACCAGACGTGTCGGCACCTCGCCATCGGCGGCATCACCGATGATCTTGATAAATTGTTGGCTGACAAAGATAAGCAGCAATACGAATAACACTGCCAGCTGGGTTTTCAGGGTTTCCCTGAACAAATATCGGAAAACGATCACAGTCATTCCCAAGTAAACTTGTGTTTTTAGTCGAATGCCTGAAAAATAGGGCCGTATATTGGATTTTTACCAGTTTGAACTGCGGAGCCTGTGGCTGTTCGCTCCGCCTCTGATACCCCAACAAGCACCGCATTATTCAATAAAAGGTGCCTTTTGTCTTTAGGATGTAGGAGATTCCATGGAGTTCAGTGTAAAGAGTGGCAGTCCAGAGAAGCAACGTAGCGCCTGCGTCGTAGTCGGCGTATTTGAGCCTCGTCGCCTCTCTCCGGTTGCCGAACAACTGGACAAGATCAGCGATGGCTATATCAGTTCGCTGCTGCGCCGTGGCGACCTGGAAGGGAAACCAGGCCAGATGCTGCTGCTGCATCAAGTACCGGGCGTGCTCAGCGAGCGCGTACTGCTGGTCGGATGCGGCAAGGAGCGGGAACTCGACGAACGCCAGTACAAGCAGATCATCAACAAGACCATCACCACCCTGAACGAAACCGGCTCCATGGAAGCGGTCTGCTTCCTCACCGAGCTGCACGTCAAGGGTCGGGATACCTATTGGAAGGTGCGCCAGGCGGTAGAAACCACCAAGGCGGGCCTCTACAGCTTTGATCAGTTCAAGACCAACAAGGCCGAGCCACGTCGCCCGCTGCGCAAGCTGGTATTCAACGTGCCGACGCGTCGGGAACTGACCATTGGTGAAAAAGCCATCGCTCACGGTCTGGCCGTGGCCAAGGGTGTGCGGGTCTGCCGCGACGTGGCGAACATGCCGCCCAACGTCTGCAACCCGGCCTATCTGGCCTCCCAGGCCCGTCGTCTGGCCGATGCCTACGACAACATCACCACCAAGGTGGTGGGCGAGCAGGAGATGGCCGAACTCGGCATGAACTCCTATCTGGCGGTGGCCCGCGGCTCCGACAACGAAGCCATGATGGCCATCATCGAATACAAGGGTCATCCGGATGCCAAGCCCATCGTGCTGGTCGGCAAGGGTCTGACCTTTGACTCCGGCGGCATCTCCATCAAGCCGGCCGACGGCATGGACGAGATGAAGTACGACATGGGTGGCGCCGCCTCCGTGCTCGGTACCATGCATGCGCTGGCCCAGCTGCAACTGCCGATCAACGTCATCGGCGTGCTGGCAGGCTGCGAGAACATGCCGGGTGGCAACGCCTATCGCCCGGGTGACATCCTCACCTCCATGTCAGGCCAGACCATCGAAGTGCTCAACACCGATGCGGAAGGTCGTCTGGTGCTGTGTGATGCGCTGACCTATGTGGACCGCTTCGATCCGGAAACCGTGATCGACGTGGCGACCCTGACCGGTGCCTGCGTCATCGCGCTGGGCCACCACACCTCGGGTCTGCTGGCCAACCACAACCCGCTGGCCCACGAGCTGCTCAACGCCTCCGAGCAGGCGGGTGATCGCGCCTGGCGTCTGCCGCTGTTTGACGAGTATCAGGAGCAGATCGACAGCCCGTTTGCCGACATGGCCAACATCGGCGGTCGTCCGGCCGGTACCATCACCGCGGCCGCCTTCCTGTCACGCTTCACCAAGAAGTACAACTGGGCCCACCTGGATATCGCCGGGACCGCCTGGAAGAGTGGCAAGGATAAAGGCTCCACCGGTCGTCCGGTGCCCCTGCTGACCCAGTTCCTGCTGAACCGGGCTGGCGTGGATATCGAAGAGAAAGAGTAACTCTCCGGCCCCTGCCGATGGCTGCATCGGAAGGGTTGGCGTTACCCTGAACCACAAGGAAGAGGCCCGCCTCTTCCTTGTTTCATTCTTGAATCAGTGAGCTGCGGACGGGAAATGCCCCGTCAGCCTCATGAGGCGGTCAACAGTCCGTCACCGCAAAACGGGATCAACCTGATGAGCCAAGTGACCTTTTACCTGATGAGCGAACAGGATGACGCGCAGGCCTCTGCGGTCGAGCGACTGGCCTGTACCCTTGCGGCCGAGTCGTGGGGCGCGGGCCATATCTACCTGTTGTGCGACGATGAGGCGCAGGCCCTGCGTCTGGACGAGCTGTTGTGGCAGCTGCCGCCGGAGCGCTTCGTGCCGCACCAGCTGCAAGGCGAAAGCGGCATGGCCCCGGTGGAGATCGGCTATCAGCCGCCGAAACGGCGCTACGCCCGCCTCATCAATCTGGCCACTGCGACACCTTTGTTTGCAGGACACTTCGCTCAAGTGGTAGATTTTGTCCCCACTGACGAAACACAAAAGCAGCAAGCCCGCGAGCGCTACAAGCACTATCGCCAGGCAGGCCATACCCTCGAAATGAGGGATCAGCCCGTCCTTGCCGCACCGGATCCGGCGCAGCCCTGACTGCAACCAATTGATCCATAAAGAATCAACACCAGACTCCATCCATCCAGATTACGGCGAGACCATGGAAAAGACTTTTAATCACAACGCCATCGAACAGGCGCTCTATCAGCACTGGGAAGCCCAGGGTTACTTCAAGCCCCACGGCGACACCAGCAAAGACTCCTTCTGCATCATGATCCCGCCGCCGAACGTCACCGGCAGCCTGCACATGGGTCACGCCTTCCAGCAAACCCTGATGGATACCCTGATCCGCTACAACCGCATGCAGGGCAAGAACACCCTGTGGCAGGCTGGTACCGACCACGCCGGTATCGCCACCCAGATGGTGGTTGAGCGCAAGATCGCCGCAGAAGAGGGCAAGACTCGCCACGATTACGGCCGTGATGCCTTCATCGACAAGATTTGGCAGTGGAAGGAAGAGTCCGGTGGCACCATCACCCGCCAGATGCGCCGTCTGGGCGACTCCGTGGATTGGGAGCGCGAGCGCTTCACCATGGATGAGGGTCTCTCCGCCGCCGTGCAGGAAGTGTTTGTCCGTCTTTACGAAGATGGCCTGATGTACCGCGGCAAGCGTCTGGTGAACTGGGATCCGAAACTCAACACCGCCATCTCCGATCTGGAAGTGGAAAACCGCGAGATCAAGGGCCACATGTGGCACCTGCGCTATCCGCTGGCCAACGGCGCCAAGACCGCCGAAGGCAAGGATTACCTGATCGTCGCCACCACCCGTCCGGAGACCATGCTGGGCGATACCGCCGTGGCCGTGAACCCGGAAGACCCGCGCTACAAGGCGCTGATCGGCCAGCACATCCTGCTGCCGCTGGTGAACCGCCTGATCCCCATCGTCGCCGATGAACACGCCGACATGGAGAAGGGCACCGGTTGCGTGAAGATCACCCCGGCTCACGACTTCAACGATAACGAAGTGGGCAAGCGCCACAGCCTGCCGATGATCAACATCTTCACTCTGGACGCCCACGTGCGTGCCGAGGCCGAAGTGGTCGATACCAACGGCAACCCCTGCACCGCCTACGACGCCGCCCTGCCGGCCGAGTTCGCCGGTCTGGAGCGCTTCGCCGCCCGTAAAGCGATTCTGGCCAAGCTCGAAGAGCTGGGTCTGCTGGACGAGATCAAGGATCACGTGCTGCAACAGCCTTACGGCGATCGCGGTGGCGTGCCCATCGAGCCGATGCTGACCGACCAGTGGTACGTGCGCGTGGCACCGATGGCCAAGACCGCCATCGAAGCGGTGGAAGATGGCCGCATCCAGTTCGTGCCGAAGCAGTACGAAAACATGTACTTCTCCTGGATGCGCGACATTCAGGACTGGTGCGTCTCCCGTCAGCTGTGGTGGGGTCACCGCATCCCGGCATGGTATGACGACGCCGGCAACGTCTACGTTGGCCGCAGCGAAGATGAAGTGCGCGCCAAGCACAGCATCCCGTCCGTGACTACCCTGCGTCAGGACGAAGACGTGCTCGACACCTGGTTCAGCTCCGCCCTGTGGACCTTCTCCACCCTGGGCTGGCCGAACAACACCGAGGCACTCAAGACCTTCCACCCGACCGACGTGCTGATGAGCGGCTTCGACATCATCTTCTTCTGGATTGCCCGGATGATCATGATGACCATGCACTTCATCAAGGACGAAAACGGCCAGCCGCAAGTCCCGTTCAAGACCGTCTACATCACCGGTCTTATCCGTGACGAAGAGGGCCAGAAGATGTCCAAGTCCAAGGGCAACGTGCTGGACCCGCTCGACATGATCGATGGCATCTCGCTGGAAGATCTGCTGGAGAAGCGCACCGGCAACATGATGCAGCCGCAGATGGCCGAGAAGATCGCCAAGCGTACCGCCAAGCAGTTCCCGGAAGGGATCGATGCCCACGGTACCGACGCCCTGCGCTTCACGCTGGCGGCGCTGGCCTCTACCGGTCGTGACATCAACTGGGACATGAAGCGCCTGGACGGCTACAACAACTTCTGCAACAAGTTGTGGAACGCCTCCCGCTATGTGCTGATGAACACCGAAGATCAGGATTGCGGCTTCAACGGCGGCGAGATGCAGTTCAGTCTGGCGGATCGCTGGATCCAGTCCCAGCTGCAAGTGGCCATCCGTGACTTCCGCACCGCGCTCGATACCTATCGCTTCGACATCGCGGCTGGCGTGCTGTACGAATTTATCTGGAACCAGTTCTGTGACTGGTATCTGGAGCTGACCAAGCCGGTACTGGGCAAGGGTTCCGAGGCCGAGCAGCGCGCTGCCCGCCACACGCTCGTCAGCGTGCTGGAAACCCTGCTGCGTCTGGCGCACCCGATCATCCCGTTCATCACCGAGACCATCTGGAAATCGGTCGCCCCGCTGGCTGGCGTACACGCCGACACCATCATGATTCAGGCCTTCCCGGAATTCGACGCCGCCAAGGTGGACGAAGCCGCGATGGCGGATCAGGAGTGGGTGAAGGAGTTCATCGTCAGCATCCGCAACATCCGCGCCGAGATGAACGTGGCCCCGAGCGTGGCCCTGAACGTGCTGCTCAAGTGCGATGCCAAGGATAGCCAGCGCGCCGGTGACAACGAGGCCTTCCTCAAGTCGCTGGCCCGTCTGGAGTCCATCCGCGTACTGGCGGACGGTGAAACTGCCCCGCTGTCAGTGAAGAAGCTGATCGGCGCTACCGAGCTGATGATCCCGATGGCCGGTCTCATCGACAAGGACGCCGAGCTGGCCCGTCTGGCCAAAGAGGTTGCCCGTCTGGTGGGTGAGTGCGGCCGCATCGAAGGCAAACTCGGCAACGAAGCCTTCGTTGCCAAGGCGCCGGAAGCGGTCATCGCCAAAGAGCGCGAGAAGCTGGAAGATTACCGTCTCCAGCTGACCAAGCTGGAAGCCCAGCAGGCCGAGATCGCCGCGCTGTAAGCACCGCCCCTACCGATACAACAAAGCCCCCTGCCAAGGGGGCTTTTTCATATCCGCGCTTCCCGTTTCAGCTCACCAGCAGCCAGCCGCAGAAACCGAGATAGAGCAGGCCGACCAGCGCCAGCCGCCCGGCGGTCATCGCCCCCTTCCTGAACCCCCACCAAAGCAACCCGACCGCCAGCAACGTCACCAGCGAGGAGGCCATCATGGCGCCATCCAGCAGCCAGGGGGTAAACAGCAGACAGAACGCCTTGGGGATAGTGCCCTGGATCATCATGGCCCCGGAGATATTGGCCAGCGCCAGCCGGTTCTTGCCCTGCCGCACCCAGATCAGCACGTTCATCAGCTCCGGCATCTCGGTCGCCACCGGACTCAGCAGCAGGGCCGCCAGCACCGACGAGAGGCCAAACAGCTCGCCCATGCTCTCCAGCTGATGAACAAACAGCTGAGCCGCCAGCGCCACCACCACCAACGCAGCCAGCGTCTGCAGCAACACCTTGCCAAGGGGCGGGATCCCGGCATCTGGGGCCAGCTTGAGGGGCTCCGGCAATTCGACTTCGTGGCTGTCACTCTGTTTCAGCTCGCGCCTTACATAGACGAGGTAGACCAGCACAAAGAGCGGGGCCAGCCAGCTCTTGCCGGTGAAGGCGACCAGCCCCAGCGCGGTCGCCACCAGAAAGATGCCGATAAACCAGCGCTGATCCCGGCCAATCTCGCGCTGCACCTCGCCATCGATGGCCCGTTCGGTACGCCCCATGCAAAGCAGCAGGGTGAGGCCGACTGCCGCATAGCCGATGGTGGCCAGCACCAGCGGCCCGCCGAGGGCGGCACCGATGCCAATCTCCTGCTGGGCGGTCGTGTTGCCCATCAGCAGGGCGGTGAGGGTCACGATGCACTCGGGCAGCGCCGTACCCAGTGCCGCCAGCAGCGAACCGGTGGCGCTTTGGGAGAGTTTGAAGTGGTGGCCGGTCCACTCGATGCCGTTGACGAAGTATTCGCAGGCAAGGTAGATGGTGACCGCAGAGACGAGAAATAACAGCAGGGTAATCAACATAATAGATACCGCCAGGCGAGCAGAATAACCGATGGACCCGACATGGCTCGCCCGGCTGGCGTGCATATCGAGGCCAAAGGTCTTGCAGAGCGATAGTGCCTATCGCCGCCCATGCCATGGATGCGAGGATCCAAGAGTGTTGACATGGGCCCGGCCCGGAATGCGGGCGGGTTGCTACTCCCCAATGACTGAGGGGACGTTTTAGCAACTCGACCGCCGCCTCACAAGGCAAATTAATGACAACTCATTCAATAAGTTGTAAGGGAATGTAACCTCGCCAGCGCCCCCTCCCCGCCGCCATTGCGCTGTTGGCACACCGATTGCTGTAGGTAGTTCACTATCCACAACAGTTTGGGAAGGATGAACAATGAAACGGTGGATCCAACATTTCTATCAACTGAACCGCCTCAATTGGCTGATGGTCTGGTTGTTGCTCTGCTGCAGCATCATTCTGCTGTTTCCGGCCGGGCTGATGAAAGGGGCCGTCAGCCAGTGGGCTGCGGATCATGCGGCCTGGCTGGGAGTCGGCATGCTGATCGCCATCTCCTACTTCTGCAGTCAGGGCTTCCTGATCGCCTGGGAGTGGGCATGCGAAGAGTGGCAGGCGCGCCGTCAGCAGGACCAGCTGGCCCAGATGATCGGCTTCCTCGACTTCAACGAGAAGGCGGTGCTGCGCGAGTTCGTGCTGCAGCGTAAAAGCGTCATAAACTTGCCGATCACCGAGCCCGCCGTCAAAAACCTGATGGATGCCGGCGTCCTCACCTACGCCTACGGCAAGCCGACCCGGGAGAAGGATGACGAGAACCAGATCCGCGCCCTGATGATCGCCCTGCCCGCCCGACCGCTGCTCACCTACAAGGTGCTGGGGCTGTCGCGCGGCAAGATGAGCGACGAGCAGGTGGAGCAGATCATGAATGCCAGACCCAAGTTCGCCCAGAAGGGGTTCCAGCGCTAAACGCCCCCCAACCGCCAGATGCAAAAGAGCCGGACACTGTCCGGCTCTCTCGTTTCTGCGCGACGTTCTGTACCATCCCTTCCGTCTTGCTGCGTCCTACCCCTTGAGGCTGGAGCAAAAGCTGACATCGTCCTGCACCGGATCATCGCTCATGCTGTGATAGAGCTCGAAGCAGGGACCATTGCCAAACTCCAGCCCGGCAGCAACGATGTCGCCGATATGTTCCTGCCAACGCGGGCCATACTGACTGCGGTCGGTAATAAGATAACGGGACTGGGCGTAACGACCGGCGGGAATAAGCTGGATCTCGACCGCTCCCATCCCCACCGTCCCCGCAGGCACCGTCACCCCGATGTCAGTGCGACACTGGGCTGGCGGAGTCACCTCGGGGTTATCGTGATAGATGAAGATCCACTCCCCACCTTCCAGACCGCGGGCGCTGGCCCACTGATGCAGCTGGCTGCAGACGGGGTCATACCCCTCGCCATAGGGGCCGGTGACACGCATATAGGCCAGAGTACGGGCGTCCATCTCGATGGTTTTCATGGTATTGCTCCTTGCTGATGAGTGACCCTCAGCATAAGGATTCGGCTGCACAAGTGCGTGTCCATCCTTGCTCATCAAGTGTCCATTCTTGCTCTTGTCGCGGCGAAACTCTCCCGGCGTGCAACCATAGTAACGGCGAAATACCTTGGCAAACGCCTGGGAGCTGGCGAGCCCCGCCCCCAACGCAATGGCCGTGACACTGGCATCGGTATAGCAGAGCTGCCAAGCAGCCCGCTGGATGCGCAGACGACGACACATCTCCCCGGGCGTCTCCCCCGCCACAGCCGTAAACACCCGGTGAAAATGGTAGAAAGACAAGCAGGCACTGCTTGCCAGCGTTTCAATGGAGAGATCGGGATTCTGCTCCAGCGCCCGGATCACCGGGCGCAATCTGGCCTGATAATCGACCATGCCGTTAGCGACTGGCGCCCCCCGCGACTCTGGCCATATGGAACACATCTACATAGCGCCCCTGGCGGAAGGCATAGTCACGGGCTCGCCCCTCCTCGGTAAAACCGAACTTGCGATAAAGCGCCTGTGCGGCCTCATTGTCGGTATAGACGGTCAGCTCAATCCGGTGCAGGTTGAGCCAGTTATCGGCCAGATCCAGCGCCGCGGCCATCAGGGCAGAGCCAACCCCCTTGCCAGCCCAGTCATCCCGCACTCCCATGCCAATCCCGGCCACATGCTTGCGTCTGGGATTGGGCTCCACATGCAATGAGATCTGACCCACCAGCCTCCCATCGGCCTCCGCCACCAAGGCGACCACATCACCGTTCTCCAACCGTTTTTGCCACTGGCTAAGGGGAGGTGTGGGCAGGTGCAGAGTGCCCGCCTGGGCATTGGGCATGGCGTAGAGATCCTGCAAGGCGGCGGCATCGGCGGGTTCGGCATGACGGATAGTAATCTGCATATGAGGCTCCTTCTCGAAGCCTCCATCATGCAATATCCGGCGCAGTGAAACATCCCCTATCCGCACCCATTTGTCTTGCCTATCAAAGGGCGAGGAAAGGCCCATTGGCCGAGCACGGCGCAGATCCGTAGGCTGACCCCATATCAACAAGGAGAGAAGCCATGACTGACAAGACCCTGCACAGCGCCAACGGCGCCCCCGTCGTCGACAACAACAACAGCCTCACCGCCGGTCCGCGCGGCCCCATCCTGATGCAAGATATCTGGTTGATGGAGAAACTCGCCCACTTCGACCGCGAGCGCATTCCCGAGCGGGTGGTTCACGCTAAGGGCTCGGGCGCCTACGGCACCTTTACCGTGACCCACGACATCAGTCAGTTCAGCAAAGCCGATCTGTTCAGCGCCATCGGCAAGCAGACGCCTGTATTCCTGCGCTTCTCCACCGTGGCCGGTGAGAAGGGCGCCGCCGATGCCGAACGCGATGTGCGCGGCTTCGCCCTCAAGTTCTATACCGAGCAGGGCAACTGGGATCTGGTGGGCAACAACACCCCGGTCTTTTTCATCCGCGATCCGCTGAAATTCCCTGACTTCATCCACACCCAGAAGCGGGATCCGCGCACCAACCTGCGCAGCGCCACCGCCGCCTGGGACTTCTGGTCACGCCATCCGGAATCCCTGCATCAGGTCACCATACTGTTCAGCGATCGCGGCATCCCCAAGAGCCTGCGGGAGATGAACGGCTACGGCAGCCACACCTTCAGCTTTATCAACGATGCCAACGAGCGCTTCTGGGTCAAGTTCCACTTCAAGACCGAGCAGGGCCACAGCTTCTACACCGATGAAGAGGCCGCCACCGCCGTCGGGCAGGATCGGGAGACCAGTCAGGCGGATCTGTTCAATGCCATCGAGCGGGGCGACTTCCCGCGCTGGAAGGTCTATGTGCAGGTGATGCCGGAGGCCGAAGCCCAGACTTACAACATCCACCCGTTCGACCTCACCAAGGTGTGGCCGCACAGCGACTACCCGCTGATCCCGGTGGGCGTGCTGGAGCTCAACCAGAACCCGGACAACTACTTCGCCCATGTGGAGCAGGCCGCCTTTACCCCGGCCAACGTGGTGCCCGGTATCGGCTTCTCGCCGGATCGCATGCTGCAAGGGCGGCTCTTCTCCTACGGTGACACCCAGCGCTATCGCCTCGGCGTCAACCACGGCCTGCTGCCGGTCAACGCCCCGCGCTGCCCGTTCCATCACGGCGCCCATCGTGACGGTGCCATGCGGGCAGACAGCAATGGCGGCGCCAGCCCCAACTATCAGCCGAACCGTTTCGGTACCCAGCAGCCGAGCGAGCAGCACGAACCGGCGCTGAGTCTGGAAGGGGCCGCCCTGCACTACGACTTCCGTGACTACGACAGCGACTACTACAGCCAGCCGGGCAACCTGTTCCGCATCATGGACGAGGGGCAGCGCTCGCGGCTCGCCGCCAACCTGGCCCGCTCCCTCATCAATGTGGAGGATGACGCCATCGTCGCGGCCCAGCTCAAGCACTTCGAGCAAGCCGACCCCGAGTACGCCAAGCGGGTCGAACTGGCACTGGCCGCCTTGCAGCGCTAAGCCGCAAGCAGGCAACATCTGCAAAAGCAAAACGGGGGCCTGATGGCCCCCGTTGTCATGATGCTGACGGTGATAAATACAAAACGGAGCCCGAGGCTCCGTCTTTTCAATGCAGTATCAATCCCTTACGGAACGCGCTTCACGCTCTTCCCGCTCCCTTGCCAACAAGCGTTTGTACCACCAGCTACTGCGACGACGTTGTGCATTGGAAGAGCGACGAGCCATTTCTTAGGTTCCAGCCAAGAGAAGAAAGGAGCTGCATTATGCGACAGGGATCACGTCCATGTCTTTAGCTGGATCAAGAAAAGCCTCACTGACCCACGGAAATCGTCTTCTGATCTTTCGCACCACGGGTGGCAGGCAACACCACCGCAGGAGAGCGCCAGGCCAGCGGGCCATTGCTCTCGAGGTCGTTCTGCGGGCCGCACTCCAGCCAGATATCTCCCTGCAGAATGCGGGCCCCTTCGGAATACTTCTGATCCGCAAACCAGCAGACCCGCTCGGGCAATGAGCCCAGCGGCAACACCAGCTCGGGACTGGCAGACTCGCCCACCACAGTGGTTTTGGACGCGGCCAGAGCGGGGGCGAGCCAGAGGGAGGCCAGCAGGCAGAGCAGTACATTTTTCATGAGAGGGATCCTGTTTCGATGCGGGGCACTCTCGAAGAATCGACCAGCGCCGGGGTTTACTTGACTGACAATCATACTGCCTGCTGGCATTGTGGAACCAATATGGTAGCCTGCCAGCGCCTGCGGGCAGTCTCTCGCTGCCACGCGCAAACTTCCGGTGAATTTGTCACGTCCTGACAAAATATAACCTTATTTATCAAATCGTTATTTGGATATTATCCCAATGCGTATCATGCCGTTGCTTCAGGCGGCCTGCCTGAGCCTGATGTTGTCCGCCTGCGTTGCCCCATTGCTGATGATGAGCCCCACCAGCCAGCTGATGTGGGCCCTGCTCAAGCCGCTGGTCGGCTTTGACCCGAACGAGGTCAATCTGTTCGAACAACCCCTGATCAAGGATCGGATGACCGCCATCCTTGGCCCCAACTACGACAGCACCATGCAGTTGCTCAAGACTGCCGACAAGTTACAGCAGGAGGGGCCGCTTTTCTATGTGGTCTCCGAGTATGCGCCGGTGCCGGATATCGCCAAGCAGGCGGGGATGGTGTGGAACTCGCAAACCAACCAGATGTCGGTATTGCTGCAAAAAGGGGATGGCACCACCCTGACCTTCGGCGAAAATCTGGCGGGCACGGCACCGACATGGCCAACCGCCATGCAGGGCTGGCAGACCCCCACCAGCCAGCTCACCCCGGCGGCCAATGCCCTGACCGGCGCGGCAACCAGTCAGAGTGGCGCCTCCCCCTTCTCCCTTGGCAGCGCTCTGGGCACAGTGACCCGCGGCGTCACCGGCTCGCTGACCAACAGCGCCAGCCAGGCCATCAGCGGCGCAGCCGCCAACGCCACCGGACAGGCCACCCAAGCGGTGAGCCAAAGCGCGACCGATCTGACCCGCACTGCAACCACCGCAGTCACTGCGCCAGCCAAGCAAGCGGTTAGCCGCGCCACCGCCACCGTGACGCAAGAGGCCACCAAGGCCGTGGCCGCACCAGCCAAACAGGCGGTCAGCAGTGCCGCCGCGACCGTGACACAGGAAGCCACCAAGGCCGTTACCGCTCCGGCCAAACAAGCCGTCAGCAGCGCCGCAGCAACCGCGACGCAAGAGGCAACCAAGGCCGTTGCAGAACCAGCCCGGCAGGCCGTCAGTGCCGCATCCCATACGGCCGGAGAGAGCGTCGCCGATGCCGCCAGAGCGGCGGAGGCCAAGGCGCGCGCCAAGGCAGAGGCGGAGATGGAAGCCCTGCTCAAATAGACCGACAGGCCACCGCAAGGTGGCCTGTTGTTTTATCGCGCAGCCGGATCATGAACTTATGGCAAAGGCCACATAGACTGTTAGGTAACTACCCGCACAAGGAGTGCACCATGCGCCGCCTGCTCTCTGCTCTCGCTTCTCTCGCGCTGTTTATCGCGCTCCCGGCTCCGGCACTTATCTACTATTCGGAGCAGAACATGCCACTCAATGGCCAGGATAAAAATGGTCAGCCTGTGGGGTTGGCGGTCGAGTTGCTGCGCCTGATGTGGCGCGAAATGGGGGAGCCGGAGCAACCCATCCACTTTCTGCCCTGGGCCCGCGGCTGGTATCTGCTGACCCAGCAGCAAGAGGCCGTGCTCTTTACCACGGCGCACACCAAGGAGCGGGATCCCCACTTCCTCTGGGTCTGCCCCATCAGCCACTCCAGGGTCGCGCTGGTCGGCCGCAAGCAGGATGCCCCCAAAGTGGCCAGCAAAGCGGATCTCGCCAAGCTGCAGATCGGCGTGATGCAGGCGGATGTCGGGGAGCAGTTGCTGCTCAACCGCGGGATCAGTCCGGGCAATATGATGGCGGTGGAGCGTATGGATCAGGTGGTGCGCCAGCTCATCATGGCACGCACCGATCTGGTGGCGGGCAACGAGGTGATGCTGCGCCATCAGGCCAAGGCGCTGGGTTTTCCCAGCGAGGATTTTGTCACCGTCGCGATTCTTGAAGAGCAGGACAACTGCTTCGCCTTCAACCTGAGGGCAGACAAGCAACAGGTTGCCCGCCTGCAACAGGCGCTGGACAAGGTCAAACAGGGGGATGAATACAAGCAGCTGATGAAGCGCTACCAGTTGCTCAGTATCCTGCCCGAAACCAATCCCCCCATCCCGCGCCTCGAGTAACCCCGGCCCGCCCTATGGCGGGCTCTCTCTATCTCCCGCCGATGACGCCTGCGATGCCTCCACCGGCGCCGTAATGAGGTGGTTCAGAAAGAGATTGAACAGCTCGGCCCGCGAGCCGAGCCGCAGCTTGCCATAGATATGCTTGCGGTGATTCTTCACCGTGCCGCTGCCAATCCCGAGTTCGGCGGCAATCGCCTCGGTATCCAGCCCCTGCAGCAGTAACCCCGCCACCTGCCGCTCGCGCCGGGTAAGTCTATCGCCCCCTACGCTCGCCATCGCCTGCTCCACCGCACTCCTGAGGCTGGCGCTGTCTGGCAGCGCAGTGCTCTGGGCCAACAGCGGCTGGCTCTGCCGCCACTGCTGACGACAGAGCGAATGCACCAGCGGGAACAGCTGCTCCAGCCTCGCCAGCTCGTCACGGCTGAGGGTACTGCGCTTGTCGAGGCGGCCAAGAAACAGCATCAGCGTCAGTCCGTCCCGCACCGGCAGGATCAGCCCCACCTCCTCCTGCCAGCCGGTGGCCTGATAGAAGTGGTGGCGATATTCGGGATCGAGCCGCCCTTGGGAGACCTGCGCCAGCGTCCAGACGCCGGCAGGCAAGCCCTGCTCCAGCGCCTGCATAAAGGGATCCTGACTGAAGTGGCTGGTGAGGTAGCGATCAAACAGCAGAGCCCGCTGATGGTTGAGGTTGTCGTAGAGGTAGACGGGCCGCTGCCCCACCCCGAGCAGCAGGGCGCAATCAAACGCCACCTGCTGCTGGATCAGCCGCACCAGCGCCGCCGGAAAGGCGCTGCTGTGCAGGGCATCGACCACCTCGGTCATGCTGCGGGTCAAGGCATCTGTGGTGAATGGCTGGGTCATGGTGGCACGTTTCCGGTGACGGGGAGCGATTCCCCGCTATGGCTGAATGCTAGCACGAGAGTGGCAAAACTGTCCCTCAGGGGACATATCCGCCACCGGCCAGAACGGCGAGGATGACGGCTTTTCCCCTGTTGTTGGAGTACCCATGATCAACCCCCACCTGCTCGATGAGCTGACCGAGCGCGGCCTTGTGGCCCAGAATTCCGACCCGGCGGCCCTGGCCGATCATCTTGCCACCCCGCGCACCGTCTATTGCGGGTTCGATCCCACCGCTGGCAGCCTGCATATCGGTCATCTGGTGCCGCTCTTGATGCTGCGCCGCTTCCAGCTGGCGGGCCACACCCCGGTGGCACTGGTGGGCGGGGCAACCGGCCTTATCGGCGATCCCAGCTTCAAGGCGACCGAGCGCAGCCTCAACAGTGCCGATACCGTGCAGGGTTGGGTTGCCAGCCTGTCGGCCCAGATCAGGGCGCTGCTGCCCGCCGATGAGGGCCTGTCGGCCCCGCAACTGGTCAACAATGGCGACTGGATGGGGCAGATGTCCGCCCTCGATTTTCTGCGGGATATCGGCAAGCACTTCTCGGTCAACGCCATGCTGGCGCGGGAATCGGTGCGCCAGCGGCTGGCCCGCCCGGATCAGGGCATCTCGTTCACCGAGTTCTCCTACGCTCTGCTGCAATCCTACGACTTTGCGGTGCTGCACCAGCGGCTCGGCTGCACCCTGCAGATTGGCGGCAACGACCAGTGGGGCAATATCACCAGCGGCATGGATCTCACCCGTCGCCTCCATCAGGCGCAGGTACACGGCATGACCCTGCCCCTTATCACCAAGGCAGACGGCACCAAGTTCGGCAAGACCGAGGGGGGCGCGGTCTGGCTCGATCCGGCGCTCACCTCCCCTTACGCCTTCTACCAGTTCTGGCTCGGCACCGCGGATGAGGATGTCTACCGCTTCCTGCGCTACTACAGCTTTATGTCGCTGAGCGAGATTGATGCACTGGAGGCGGAAGACGCGAAGCGGCAGGGGCGCAAGCAGGCCCAGCAGGTGTTGGCGAACGAGCTGACCGAGCTGGTACACGGCAAGGCGGCGCTGGCGGCGGTGCAGCGCATCAGCGAGCTGCTGTTTAGCGGCGACGTGGCCCGCCTCGGCGAGAGCGATCTGGCCCAGCTGGCGCAGGATGGCATGCCGAGCAGCACCGTCAGCGGCGAGACGGATCTGGTCAGCCTGCTGGTCAGCTGCGGTCTGGCTAACTCCAGGCGCATCGCCCGCGAACTGCTGGCGGCGGGCGCCATCAGCCTCAATGGTGTGCTCAAGCAGGATGAACAGCTGAGTGCCGATGATCGGCTGTTTGGTCGCTACCTGCTGCTGCGCCGGGGCAAGAAGCAGTATCACCTGGTGGAGTGGCAATAAGCCGCAGGGCGGGGAGCTCAGCTTCCCCGCCCACACCCTGAATCCCTTTTGAATCCCGAGTTGCGATCCCCCTCACAGCCTCTCCCGTCAGCAGCCACCATACTGGCACCGGCGAACATGGAGTACGCCACACAATCTGTTCCTCACGAATCAACAAGGATGCTGATGATGAAGAGATGGCTTCTGGTGCTGCTCTGCACCCTGCCCATGCTGGCACACGCCAGCGGATACACCCAGACCCGCTACCCCATAGTGCTGGTGCACGGCCTGTTCGGCTTCGACAAGCTGCTCGGGGTCGATTACTTCTACGGCATTCCCCAGGCCCTGAGCCGGGATGGTGCCAAAGTCTACGTGGCTCAGGTATCGGCCACCGCCAGTTCGGAACAACGGGGGGAGCAACTGCTCGCCCAGGTTGAGCTGCTGCTGGCGGCCACCGGCGCCGAGAAGGTCAACCTGATCGGCCACTCCCACGGCGGCCCCACCATCCGCTATGTCGCCTCGGTCGCCCCCGAGCTGGTCGCCTCCGCCACCAGCGTCGGCGGGGTCAACTATGGCTCCGAGATTGCCGATCTGGTGCGGGCCAACGCCGCCCCAGGCAGCGCCGCCGAAAAACTGGCTGCCGCCGCAGCCCACGCCCTCTCCGGCATGATTTCACTGCTCTCGGGCGGGAGCCCGCTGCCGCAAGATCCGGTCGCCGCCCTCGATGCCCTCACCAGCAAGGGGGCCAGCCAGTTCAACCAGCGCTACCCGGAGGGGCTGCCCAGCCAGTATTGCGGCGAGGGGCCGCTGCAGGCCAGCAACGGCGTCTACTACTTCTCCTGGAGCGGGCGCGGCAACCTGACCAATCTGCTGGATCCGGTGGATCCTGCGCTGGCGCTGACCGGCGCCTTCTTCAAGGAGCCCAATGACGGACTGGTCGGGGTCTGCAGCAGCCACCTCGGCAAGGTGATCGGCACCGGCTACCGGATGAACCATCTGGACGAAGTGAACCAGTCGTTCGGCATCCACCATCTGTTCGAGACCGATCCGGTCACCCTCTATCGCCAGCATGCCAACCGTCTCAAGGAGCTGGGACTATGAAGATAGCCACCCTGCTCGTCGTGCCCTGCGCCATCACCCTGCTGCTTGGCGGGGTGTTGCTCTGGCCCACGGCACCGACGGCAGACTCATCCCCCGCTCAAGCCAGCCAGCATGCACAGAGCCACCCGCACGATCCCGAGCAGGAGGCCGCCGATGCCCTGCAGGCGCGCTATCGCACCTTTGTCTCCGCCCAGAGCAGCCTGACGGTGCCCACCGAGATCTCCCTCACCAGCCTGCAGATCCTGTTTGACGAGCGGGAGCAGCTGCGCCAGCAGAGCTTTACCCCGGCCGAGCAGGCCCAGCTGTTTGCCGAGGATCGGCTGATGGAGCAGCTGACCCTGCGCCGCAGGGCGCTGGCGGAGGCAAGAGACAGCGACAAGTCGCAGCTGGCCAGCGAGCTGGATCTCTGGCTGGCGGAGCAACCGGGCTGGTTTCGCGAGGCGGAGGCCAACAGCCGCCTGCTTGAAGAGTTGCAAGGGCTGGCGCAGATGGACCCGGCCAAACGGGAGGCTCTGCTGCTGGAGACGGGGGGGCCGGAAGCGGTGGATCGGATGCGCCAGCTGGAGCAGAACCGGCAAGGGTTCGAGGAGCAGCTCAGCGGCTTTCTGGCCGAGCTCAGGCAACTGCCGAACGAGGCCCGGGCCGAACAGCAGCAGGAGCTGCTGGCCCGCTGGTTCGAGCCCGGACAGTGGCGCCGGGTCGAGGCGCTCACCCGGCTCAAGCTGGGGGAGCCACAAGCCGAATGAGAAGGGGGCCCGCGATGGGCCCCCTTGCTGCTGCGCTTATTGCGGCTTGTTGGCACCCGGCAGCGACTGCCAGGTGAGGCGGGTCACCTGAGTGCCCTGCACCTCGCACTTGAGGCTCAGCTCCTGCCACCCCTTATCCTGACGCAGGGAGACCTCCCCCTCGATCCCCTGCTCGCCAATCTTCAGCTTATCCTGCTCGAAGATCACCTTGTCGCCGTGGGCGAGATCCATCAGTTTGCCGTTGCAGAGCCAGTGAGCGAGATCCGCCCCCTTCAGCTTGACGCTACCCTTGGCGGCCTTCTGTTCGGCCGCGCTCACCACAAACAGCTTGCTCAGCTCGGCGGCCCGCTTGGTGAGCCACTCCTGACGCTGCTGCATGCTCATCTTGCTGACGAACTCGGCGGGCTGGCCCTTCTCGTCCAGCCATTGGGTCAGCTTGCCGCTGTCGTCAAAGGCGAACTGGGCGGCGGGCTCTTTGACCCCGAACAGCTTGCCGCCCTTGAAGTAGTAGCGGCTCTCCCCTTCCAGCTTGCCCAGCTCGTTCATGATGGGCACGGCGATGATGACGGGGGCGCCATCGATCCAGGCCTTGATATCGACGCCGTCATGGCTGAATTGACGGGTATCGAGGGCGCTCTCGGCCCCCTTCTCCATCAGGGTAAACTGCTCGGCGAGAGAAGCGGCCAGAGAAGGGAGGGAGCAGAATCCCAGGGTCAGCGCGATCGCTGTGTTGCGCATTGAGTTGTACATAGCACTCCTGTGATGGGCCATCCGGCCCGTGGTTAACTCTCTGTCAGCCAGGCCCGCAGCCCTTCCCGGTGAGCATCGCTCAGGGGCAGGGATTGGCGGGCCCGGTAGTCAAAATGGATCAGGGTCGTTTCGGCGGTGACGGCCAGTTCGCCGCCCTGCCAGGCCTCCTGCCAGACCGTAAAGGAGCTGGTGCCGATGCGGCGCACGCCGGTCTTGATGGTGACCGGCTGGCCGTAGAACAGCTCCCGTTTGAACTGCACCGTGTAGCCCGCGATGATCAGATGCCAGTTATGCACATCCAGCTCGGGGGAGAAGATCCGGAACAGGGGATCCCGCGCCGATTCGAACCAGACCGCCGGCACCGTATTGTTGATATGGCCGAGGGCATCCGTCTCCTGAAAGCGGGGTTGGATCTGCATTTCCAGCATGAGTTGACTCCTTGTCTCTTTGTTTCTGTCCTTGTCCGTTCATGGGACATCAGTGGCCAATGGGTGGCCGCCGGGCATCATCAGCGGATCAGCATGTTACATGATACTGCTGGCCCAAGCACAGGGATGCCAGCGGCCCTGCGCGACCGGCCAGCGGGTGTCGCAGCGCGGCGGATTGTAGGGCTGCACAGAAAAGCGGGCAGTAAAAAGCCCCGCACATCTTGGCTGTGCGGGGCTGGTGCAGATAACCAAACGGCTCGGGGACTAGCCGAGCAGATCGAAGCGATCCGCATTCATCACCTTGTTCCAGGCGGTGATGAAGTCACAGACAAACTTCTCCTTGTTGTCATCCTGGGCATAGACCTCGGCATAGGCGCGCAGCACCGAGTTGGAGCCGAACACCAGATCCACCCGGGTGGCCGTCCACTTCAGGGCGCCGCTGCGGCGATCGCGGATCTCGTAGAGATTGCTCGCTTTCGGCAGCCACTGGTAGCCCATGTCGGTCAGGTTGACGAAGAAGTCGTTGCTGAGCACCCCGACCCGATCGGTAAAGACCCCGTGCCCGGTACCGCCGTGGTTGGTGCCGAGCACCCGCATCCCGCCGACCAGCGCCGTCATCTCGCAGGCGGTGAGCCCCATCAGCTGGGCGCGATCCAGCAGCAGCTCCTCCGCCGTCACCACATAGTCCTGCTTGAGCCAGTTACGGAAGCCGTCGGCCAGCGGTTCCAGCACCTCGAACGAGGCCACATCGGTCTGAGCCTGAGTGGCGTCCCCCCGGCCCGGCGCAAACGGCACGCTCACCGTCACCCCGGCGGCCTGGGCAGCCTGCTCGATGGCGAGGTTGCCCCCCAGCACGATGAGATCCGCGACGCTGACGCCACACTCGGCCGCCAGCTTGTCATAGACCGCCAGCACCTTCGCCAACTTCGCCGGTTCGTTGCCCGGCCAATCCTTCTGCGGCGCCAGCCGGATGCGGGCACCGTTGGCACCGCCCCGCTTGTCGGAGCCTCGGAAGGTACGGGCACTATCCCAGGCGGTAGTGACCCGCTCGCTGATGGAGAGGCCGCTGGCGGCAATCCTGGCCTTCACCGCCGCCACGTCATAATCGGCACGTCCGGCTGGCACCGGATCCTGCCAGATCAGATCTTCTGTCGGCACATAGGGGCCGACATAGCGGCTCTTCGGCCCCATATCCCTGTGGGTCAGCTTGAACCAGGCGCGGGCGAAGGCGTCGGAGAAGGCCGCCGGATCATCGCGGAAGCGCTCGGCAATCTTGCGATACTCGGGGTCGAATTTGAGCGCCATATCGGCATCCGTCATCATGGGTTTGCAGCGGATCGACGGGTCCTCCACATCCACCGGCATATCCTCTTCGGCGATATTGATCGGTTGCCACTGATGGGCCCCCGCCGGAGATTTTTGCAACCACCAGTCGTACTTGAACAGCAGATCGAAGTAGCCGTTGTCCCATTGGGTCGGGTGGGTGGTCCAGGCCCCCTCGATGCCGCTGGTCACAGTGTTGCGGCCGATGCCGCGGCTGTGGTGATTGATCCAGCCGAGCCCCTGCTCCTCGAGGCTGGCCCCTTCCGGCTCGGGCCCAAGCTGTTTGGCATCGCCGTTGCCGTGAGCCTTGCCGACGGTGTGGCCACCGGCGGTCAGCGCCACCGTCTCTTCGTCATCCATCGCCATGCGGGCGAAGGTGACTCGCATATCCTGCGCGGTTTTCAGCGGATCGGGCTGGCCATCCACCCCTTCCGGGTTGACGTAGATAAGCCCCATCATCACCGCCGCCAGCGGGTTTTCCAGATCCCGCTCGCCGGAGTAACGACCGCCCGGCTTGCCGCTGGGCGCCAGCCATTCCTTCTCCGATCCCCAGTAGATATCCTTCTCCGGGTGCCAGATATCCTCGCGGCCAAAGGCGAAACCGAAGGTCTTGAGCCCCATGGACTCATAGGCCACGGTGCCCGCCAGAATGATCAGGTCGGCCCAGCTGATCTTGTTGCCGTACTTCTTCTTGATGGGCCACAGCAGGCGACGGGCCTTGTCGAGGTTGGCGTTATCCGGCCAGGAGTTGAGGGGGGCGAAACGCTGGTTGCCGCTGCCACCGCCGCCGCGGCCATCGGCGATGCGGTAAGTCCCGGCCGAGTGCCAGGCCATGCGGATCATCAGGCCGCCGTAGTGGCCCCAGTCGGCGGGCCACCACTCCTGACTGTCGGTCATCAGGGCGGTCACATCCTGCTTGAGGGCCGCCATATCGAGCCCCTTCAAGGCTTCCCGATAGTTGAAACCGGCCCCCAGCGGATTGGTCTTGGTATCGTGTTGGTGAAGAATGTCGAGGTTGAGGCTCTTCGGCCACCACGCCATTCTGGACGTCTCGACGGAGGTGGTTCCCCCGTGCATGACCGGGCATTTTCCTGCGGAACTGTCTGAATTGTTGCTCATCGTTTTCCTCATTTGCTCTGCTGTCCATAACCTGAAACAGCATGGCACAGAGGCGTGACACAAACTGTGCAGCAGCGGCCGATTTACGGATCTTTCACGCAAGCGGCCACGGAGCACTCGTCGGCCGCGACAGAAATTGGACGAACTATGGCGCCTCTGCGGGCTGATGGGGCGGCTCGGGCCGCAGCCAGGCGCTGCGAAAATCGAACCAGCCGAGCGCCGTCATCCGCACCCCGTGCACGCCGACCCGGCTCTCCAGCTCCAGCCAGTGGTGAAACAGCGGCACAAACCAGCTCTGCTGCTGCACCGTTGCCAGCAGGGCGCGGGGGCCGGGCTCCTCACCGCTGGCCCGCCACTGCATCAGCCCTTGCCACAGCTCGTGCTGGCTGCCCCACACCTTGCGCAGCAGCGGGGTGCCCTGCAACCAGACGTAGGGGGCAAAGGGGCCGGCATGTTCGAGGTTGAGGGTGCCGAGCCAGAGATCCACGTCTTCATCCTCGCCACTCACCCAGCGACCGTAATCGAGGGTGCGCACCTCGAGCCTGATCCCCTGTTCGGCCAGCAGGCTGCTCATGGCGTTGGCGCACTCGTTGAACTCCAGATGCTGGTTGAAGCAGGCGAGCACCAGTCTCCCCGGCAACTGCGCCGGTGTGGGCAAGGGCGCGGGCAGCGCTTCGCGCCAGTGGGGCAGCAGGCCGAGGGCGCTGGTCCAGCCCCGTTGCAACTCGGGGGCGACCCGCCCCATCAGGGCCACCGGATTGAGCAGTTGGCCGAGCCACTGCCGCAGGGCGGGATCCTGCAAGGATCCGGAACGATCGTCCTGCAGCAGGAAGTAGCAGCCCGACTCCAGCTCCGATTCGCCGCGCATGGTGCCGAGCTCCGGGCGGTCGCGCCCCAGCTGCAGGTGGGTCTCCAGTCGCTCCGCCAGCTCTGGCAGCATCCAGATATCGATCTCGTCGAGCAGGGCGCGCAGGCCGAAGTAGTCGTCAAACGCCGCAAGGCAAAGATGCAGGGGATCGTTGGCGGCCACCCGGTAGGGGCCGGTGCCCACCGGTTGCAGGGCAAAGCCCGCCTCCCCCTTGAGCTCCCGCGGCAAAATGGTCGCCACCGGCTCCGCCAGCAGGTGGGGCAGCCAGGGATCCGGGCTGTCGAGATAGAGATCCAGGGTGCGCGGCCAGGGGCTCTCCAGCCGATCCAGATGGGCGAACAGCGGGCGATCCCGCAGGGCCAGCAGACTCTCCATCACATCCTCCACCACCAGCTCGCGGCCGTGGTGAAAACGCACCGCCGGGCGCAGGTAGAAGCGCCAGTGGCAGGGGCCCAGACACTCCCAGTGGTGGGCCAGATCCCCTTCGATTTCCCCATTTTCCTCATTTCGCCGGGTGAGGCCGTTGAAGATCTGGCGGCTCAGGTGAATTTCGGAGCGGCGCATCGGGCCGGTGGGCAGCAACTGCGGCAACGGGCGATAGTAGGGCACCCGCAGGATCTGGCGCCCCTCGCGGGTGGCCTGACCGAGCTGTTCGATCAGCAGCGGGGTGAGCAGATCGAGGCGATCTTCGGCCAGCCGCACCGCCTGCGCCAGCTGGCCCTGACTGAGCAGATCCCGCAAGCGGCGCCGGGTCAGGCTCTCCTGACTGTCGAGCAGGGTGAGCCGGGAGCGCCGCCCCCGCCCCGCTTCCGCCGACCAGCTGAGCCAGCCCTGATCCTGCATCCGCCGCAGCAGCAGGCGGGCGTTGCGCGGGGTGCAGCAGAGCAGATCCGCCACCTCGGCGAGACTGATCTCCCGCTCATCGCTGCCAAGCAGCTGGGCGAGTCGTTGAAATTGCTGGTAGAGGCGACCGGTCGGCATAAAAGAGGAAATCCTGTTGCTGTAAGTCATCAGTTTTTACTTCCGCATTTTAGCTCAATACTGCTGATGAACGTGAGAACCACAGCAGAGGAGCACCATCATGAGCCACGCCAACCCCCTCAAACCGAACCGGATCCAGCAGACCTTGCGCCGTTACTTCAAGCGGATCCTGCCGCGCCCGCTGGCGCTCATCGAGGATCCCATGCAGCAGCTCAACCGCCTGATGCAGTGGGATATGAACCAGATCGATGACAAGGAGTATCGCCGTCGCCTCTGAGTACGGCAGGCCTGCCCGCCATCGGGACGCGCATCCCCTGCGGGCGACATTGCTTTGCCGGATCTTGCTGTTTACATCGGCCACGGGCCTGATAGATTGGACGTCTATCCATCTATAACTGCCATAAGCAACATCCAACAAGGAGTGTGTGATGAAAGATGCGACCCTGGCCCTGCACCACGGCTTTTCCAGCGACCCCACCACCAAGGCGGTCGCCGTGCCCATCTACCAGACGGTGGCCTACGAGTTCGAGAGCGCCCAGCACGGGGCGGATCTGTTCAATCTGGCGGTGCCGGGCAACATCTACACCCGCATCATGAACCCCACCAACGATGTGCTGGAGCAGCGGATGGCCGCGCTGGAAGGGGGGATCGCCGCGCTGGTGGTCTCGGCAGGTTCCGCCGCCATCACCTACGCCATTCAGGCGCTGACCGCCGCCGGTGACAACATCGTCTCCACGCCCCAGCTCTATGGCGGCACCTACACCCTGTTCGCCCACATGCTGCCGAGTTTCGGGGTCGAGGTGCGCTTCGCCAAGGATGACAGCGCCGAGGCCATCGCCGCCCTTATCGACGACAAGACCAAGGCGGTCTACTGCGAGAGCATCGGCAACCCGGCGGGCAACATCGTCGATCTGGCTGCGCTGGCCAAGGCAGCCCACGCCCGTGGCGTGCCGCTCATCGTCGACAACACGGTCGCCACGCCGGTGCTGTGCAAACCCATCGAACACGGCGCCGACATCGTCGTGCACAGCCTGACCAAATATGTCGGCGGCCACGGCAACTCGCTGGGTGGCGTCATCGTCGACTCGGGCAAGTTCCCCTGGGCGGATCACGCCGAGCGCTTCCCGCAACTGACCAAACCCGAACCCTCCTACCACGGAGTGGTCTATACCGAGGCCTTTGGCCCGGCTGCCTTTATCGGGCGGGTGCGCACCGTGCCGCTGCGCAATACCGGCGCGGCGCTGGCGCCGATGAACGCCTTCCTGCTGCTGCAAGGGCTGGAGACCCTGAGCCTGCGCATGGAGCGCCACGTGGACAACGCCCTGCGGGTCGCCAACCACCTCAAGCATCACCCCAAGGTGGCCTGGGTCAGCTACGCCGGTCTGCCGGGTCACCCGCACTATCTGCTGGCGGAGAAGTACATGGCCGGTCGCCCCTCGGCCATTCTCTCGTTCGGCCTGAAAGAGGGTTACGAGGCGGGCGTGCGCTTCTACGATGCGCTGAAGATCTTCAAGCGGCTGGTCAATATCGGCGACGCCAAGTCGCTGGCCTGCCACCCCGCCTCCACCACCCATCGCCAGCTGAGCGAGGAGGAGCAGGCCAAGGCAGGCGTGAAACCGGAGATGATCCGGCTGTCGGTGGGGATCGAGGCGATCGAGGACATACTGGCGGATCTGGATCAGGCGCTGGAGGCCTGAGTCAGTCAACGAGGGAGCGGGCATCAGCCCGCTCTTTTTTAGCCATCGGTGAACCGCCCCCCTCGCCCGCTCGTATACCCCATCCTGCCACCGAATCGAGGTCGTTATGATAGTCCTGCACCACCTGAACAAATCCCGCTCCCAACGCATCATCTGGCTGCTCGAAGAGCTGGGCCAGCCCTATGAGATCAAGGCGTATCAGCGCGATGCCACCACCTTTCTGGCACCGCCCGAGCTAAAAGCCATCCACCCCCTCGGCAAGTCGCCGGTCATCGAGTTCGACGGCCGGGTGCTGGCGGAATCGGGCGCCATCACCGAGTACCTGATCGCCCGCTACGCCGCCGAGCGGCTGGCACCGGCACCAGATAGCCCGGAGTATCCCGAATATCTGCAGTGGCTCCACTTTGCCGAGAGCTCCGGCATCCTGCCGCTGCTGCTCGACATGTTCGTGCGCAAGGATGGCAGCCCGATGCGCTTCCTGCCGGACTACGCCAAGGCGGAGTGTGCCAAGGTGCTGGGCTACCTCAATGAGGTACTGGCGAATCGCCACTATCTGGTGGGGGATCGCCTCTCCGGCGCCGACATCATGAACTCCTTCCTGGTGGATCTGCTGGCGCAAAGCGGTCAGCTGGCCCACTTCCCGCACCTGCAAGCCTATTGGGAACGCCTCAATACCCATCCGGCCCGTCAGAAGGCGGTAGAGCTGGAGCGCGAGCTGGATCAGCGCCCCTGATCCGAATCGCCATCATGCAAAACGCCCCGACTGTCGGGGCGTTTTTGTTATGCAGCGGGCTGCGGTTTACTTGGTCGCAGGCACCTTGTCCCGGCGCGACTTCCACCACCATCTCAAGCGGATCTGGGAGATCAGCATCCCCGCCAGCATCAGGGCACAACCGGCAATGGCGCGCTCATCCAGCGTCTCACCCAACAGCAACACGCCACCCACGGCGGCAAAGACGGTCTCCAGACTGAGGATGATGGCGGCATGGGCCGGATGGGCGCCACGCTGCCCCACCACCTGCAGGGTATAACCCACCCCGACCGACACCAGCCCGGCATAGAGCAGCGCCTGCCAACCGGCCACGGCGCCGCTCACAGTCGGGGTTTCGATGACCAAGGCGGTGGCGAGGCTGAGCAGGCCGCAGACTACGAACTGCACCCCGGCGAGCTTGATGGGGGCAACCCGGTTGGAGTAGTGATCCACCAGCAGCAGGTGAATGGCCCAGAACAGGGCGCCAACCACCTGCAACAGATCGCCAAAGCCGATGGTGAACTCGTCGGTGACGCTCAATACATAGAGGCCCGTCAGGGCAATCAGGGCACCAATCCAGGTATTGAGCCCGCTCTTGTGACGCAGCAGCAGCCCCAGTACCGGCACCAGAATGATGTAGAGCCCGGTGATGAAACCGGCCTTGGCGGCGGTGGTATAGAGCAGCCCCACCTGCTGCAGGGAGGCGGCACAGAACAGCACCAGCCCGGCCAGCACACCACCGATCAGCAGTTGGCGATGGTCGCCCGCGACGGCAACAGGTTGTCGGGATTTGAGCCACCAGAGCAGCGGCAGCAGGGAGAGGGCACCGAGCAGAAAGCGCAGGCCATTGAAGGTATAGGGCCCCATGTGATCCATCCCGAGGCGCTGGGCGACAAAGCCCATACCCCAGATGGTGGCAGCCATCAGCAACATCAGATTGGAGCGCATGGCGATTCTTCCTTAAATCGGCGCGTGACGGGTTATCCGATCCAAGATACCCGCCTCCCTATCCTCTTGTCTCCACTCTTTGTCTTCGCTCTCGCTCTCCACGCGCTGCATCGCACTGCTTTTGAGCACAGCGAGTGTTACAGCAGCGAGGGCTTGGTGAACACGGCCAACAGGGCAATCAGTAGCAGATTGCCCCGCAGGATCCACACCACCCGGAAGTGCTGCTGAATGGAGATCATCGGCGCCTTGCCCAGACGCAGGGCGCGACGCCAGCGATAGAAGAGGCGACTGGGGTAATCGAGGGAGCCGACAATCAGCAGAAACAGCCCCATTTTGATGCCGTGGGCAGGATGGGCAAAGATCTGCGCCACCGAGCTGGCATGCTCGAGGGCCAGCAGACACCCGGTGGCAAAGATGGAGAAGAGCGCCAGCGCCGCCACCCCATCTGCCAGCAGCAGGCGGCGCACTCGCAGCATGTTCAGGCCGCGCCGAAAGATCAGATACTCGACACAGAGGGCCAGGATCAGCACCGCTATGCTGCCGTAATGGGCCATGAAGAGCAGAGTGTGGTTCAGCATCGGAAAAATCTCATTTTCTGCCTTTAGACGCGCAGGGCTGCATCATATATGCTGGAGCCACCCGAGCAGAAAAGGATGGATTCATGTCTCCCGGCAAGCCCAAGAACACTTGGTCTTTAATCACCCGCATGCGGCTGGGCCTCCTCTTGCTCTTTATCCCCGTATTGCTGCTCGGCAGCATCTACTACCTGCATATGGAGCGCACCCTGCGCCATGAGCAGCAACAGAACCTGATTGCTCGCAACACCCAGTATTTCCATACCCTGATCGAACCCTATCTGGCGACGCTCAAACGCCAGTTTACGCTCATTTATCAGCAGGTAAATTATCAGGATTTCAGCGGCCCGGAGATCCGCAACGGCGAGCGCTACCTGCAACAGTGGCAGGCCTATCACAAGGTGATGGAGCTCGATTACGTCTACGTGGGCACCGAGCATCGCAAGATGCTGATCCACCCCTCCTGGCAGGCCGACGAGAAGTTCGATCCCAGAACCCGCCCCTGGTATCTGCTGGCCGCCAGCCACCCGAACCAGATGGTCTGGACCGATCCTTATTACGACTACACGCTCGGCACCCTCACCATGGCGCTGGCCCGGGTGATTGAAGATCCTGACGGCAAACGGGTTGGCGTGCTCTCGCTGGATACCCAGCTCACCCCCCTCGCCAGCTGGCTCAACGGTCGGCACGAGCAGAGTCATCATCTGGGCAATGGCTATCAGATCCTGCTCAACCATGACGGGCTGGTACTGGCCCATCCGGATCGCGAACGGGTATTCAAACCGCTCGCCACCACCGACTGGCTGGCTCGCATGAACGATGATCAGGGCTTCTTCCTCGATGATGCCAGCGGCATGATGGTCTCCTACTACCGCATCCCCGAGCAGCGCTGGATCCTGCTCAGCGTCGAGCCGACTGCCAGCATGCAGCAGGTGATCGACAGCGTCTCCATCAACGTGCAGCTGATGATTGCCGTCGCCTGCATTCTCTATCTGCTGCTGGCCCTGCTCTGGGCCCGCTACTTCCGCCGCATGCTGGGAGAGATCACCCTGCTGATCCGCGCCAGTCGCTCCGGCGGTATCGCCTACAACGGCCGCCGCATGCTGGAGCTGGCCAAGGTCTATGAAGAGATGGATGCCGCCAGTCAGGACTTTGCCCAGATTCGCCTGCAAGCCCATCAGGACAAGCTCACCGGCCTCTACAACCGCCGCTTCTTCGACGAGTGCCTGCAAAAGCAGCTCAACAGTGGCGCGCCGTTCGGGTTGGTGATGTTCGATCTGGATGATTTCAAACGGGTCAACGATACCCACGGTCATCAGGCGGGGGATGTGGTGCTCAAGCGGGTGAGCAAGCTGGGCATGAATCTGTTTGACCAGTGGGGCTGGTTCTGCCGCTATGGCGGCGAGGAGCTGGTGCTGATCTTCCGTTACGGCGAAGAGCAGCCGATGCTCCCCTCCCTGCTGGAAGCGTTCCGGCTCGCGGTCGAAAAGCTTGAGTGGCGCGAACCCGGTCTCACCGTCACTATCAGCGGCGGGGTGGCCTTCAGTCACTCCGGGCTCTCTGCCAAGGAGCTGGCGGAACTGGCCGACAGCGGGGTTTATCAGGCCAAGCGGGAGGGGAAAAACCGCATCTGCTTCCCCCAGTGTCGTGTCAGTGACCTGATGGATGAAGAGCCCCCTCCTCACCTCGATCAGACTCGACGGCATGCCCATTAAGTGGAAGGGGATCCCTGCGGGACACCAAAACCAAGAGAGAGGCAACTGCCTCTCTCTTGGTTTTTATCGCTGTTCTTGCCGCGCGTTAAGCCTGTGTGAGCATGCGACTCAGCGCTGCCACTCCCACACCGGCCAGCCCAGCTCCTCGGCCTGCTGGCGCAGCGCGGGGGCCGGATTGACCGCATGGGGATGGCTCACCGCCCGCAGCATGGGCAGATCGTTGTGGGAGTCGCTGTAGCCAAAGCTCCCCTGCCAGAGGTTCTCCCGCCCGGCAAACAGCTGGTTGATGCGGGCCACCTTGCCTTCGCGAAAACTGAGGGTGCCGCGGGTCTGGCCGGTCAGCATCCCCTCCTCCTCATCGAGCAGGATGGCGACGCAGTGATCCATCCCCAGCATCTTCGCCATGGGGGCCACCAGATGCTCGCCGGAGGCGGAGATGAGCACCAGCTCGTCGCCCCGCTCCCGATGCCATTCGATACGCGCCAACCCCTCGGGGTAGAGGCGCTCGCGCAGCACCTGCTCGGCAAAGCGGGTAGAGAGCGAGTCGAGCCACTGGCGCGTCTTGCCCGCCAGCGGTTGCAGGGTGAAGGCCATGTACTGGTGCATGTCCATCTTGCCCTGATGGTAGAGGGACATCATGGCCTGCTCCTCGGCCACCATGCCCGCCGGGGCCAGCTCCTCGGCCACCATGTACTCCAGCCAGAGGCTGGCGGAATCCCCGGCAATCAGGGTCTCGTCCAGATCAAACAGTGCCAGTGCCATGAGGGCTCCTTGCGGTAACAACGAAAATGAAACGAGGCGTCATGCTACCTCACAGAGTTGATCCCGGGCCACCGCCAGGGTCACGGCACTGCCGGTGGCCAGCAGATCGCCAGCCGAACGGTTGAGGCAATCCACCGTCAACAGCCCCGCCTCGCACTCCACCTGATAGCGGATCACGTTGCCGAGCAGCTGTTGCTGGCGAACGATGCCGGGCAGGCTGGGCTCGCTGCTGGTCGCCCCAGCGGGCAGCAGGGTGATGGACTCCGGCCGCAGCGCCAGCTTGCCCTGAAAACGGGGGCCGAACAGCGACTTGCCCTGCTCGGCGCCAAGCAGGTTGTAGTTGCCGATAAAGCCCGCCACAAACTCGCTGGCGGGACGGGTATAGATCTGCTCCGGCGTGCCGCTCTGGACGATGGATCCCTTGTTCATCAGGAAGATCCGATCCGACATGGTGAGCGCCTCCTCCTGATCGTGAGTCACGAAGATGGTGGTGAGCTCAAGGCGCTGCTGGATCTCGCGGATCTGCTGGCGCAGGCTGCGGCGGATGCGGGCATCCAGCGCCGAGAGCGGCTCGTCCAGCAGCAGGATCCGCGGCTGCACCACCAGAGCCCGGGCCAGCGCCACCCGCTGGCGCTGACCGCCGGAGAGCTCGGCCGGATAGCGGCGCTCGAAGCCGGTCAGCTCCACCAGCGCCAGCGCCTCCTGCACGCTGGCGGCGAGATCCCGTCCCGGCTGGGGCTTCATCTTGAGGCCGAAGGCGACGTTGTCCCACACCGTCATGTTGGGGAAGAGCGCATAGCTCTGGAACACCATGCCGATGCCCCGCTTCTGGGGCGCCTGCCAGGTGATATCTTCACCGGCCACCCGCACCTGACCGCCATCCACCGGGGTGAGCCCGGCCAGCGCCCGCAGCAGGGTGGACTTGCCACAGCCGGAGGGGCCGAGCAGGGTCACCAGCTCCCCCTTGCGGATGCCGAATTCGATCCCCTCGAACACCGGCGTATCGCCGTAGGATTTATGCAACTGATTGACTTCTAAATGAAACATCTTGGATCACCGATGAAATCTGTTGGCCGCCCAGGTGAGCAGCAGGGTCAGCAGGAAGTAGCTCATCACCAGCGCACTGGTGAAGTGGCCCGAAGTGGCGCGCATGTTGTAGAGGTAGACCTGCAGGGTCTCGTAACGGGTGCCCACCAGCATGTTGGCAAACACGAACTCGCCGAGCAGGAAGGAGAGGGAGAGAAACAGCGCCGCCAGCAGCCCCTTGCGCAGGCAAGGGATCACCACCAGCAGGAAGGCGCGCCGACTACTTGCCCCCAGCAGATGGGCGGCATCCATCAAATCCCTGAGCGGTACCCCTTGCAGGCTGTTGGCCAGCGCCCGGTACATAAAGGGGAGCACCACGGTGAACCAGGTGCCGATCAGGATCCACGGCGTGCCGATAATCGGCAGAACGCCGTCGGCGTAGATCTGCAGCAGCCCCACTGACGAGACCACAGGTGGCACCGCGAAGGGGAGCAGGATCAGCAGGTTCATCCAGGGATCCAGCTTGGGGAAGTAGTAGGCCACCACCAGCACGGTGGGTACCAGCACCAGGGTGCCCAGCAGCAGGGTGGCGAAGCAGACCAGGAGGCTGCGGCCAAACGCCGCCAGAAAGCGCGGGTCGCCCCACAGCTTGAGATACCAGTCGAGGGTAAAGCCGTCCGGCAGCAGGGTCGCCCCCCAGCGGGTGGAGATGGAGTAGAGAAACGTGGCCAGCAGCGGCAGCAGCAGGGTGGCGACCAGCCCACCCAGCACCCACTTGGGCCAGCGCGGCGTCAAATCATGCATGGGATTGCCCCTTGTTCACATAGCTCTTTTTCAGCAGCCACTGGTTGGCGGCCGTCACTACCCCCAGCAGCACCATCAGGATCACCGCCAGCGCCGCCGCCATATTGGGCTCGAGGAAGATATCGCCGGAGACCAGACTGGCCACCCGGATGGTCACCAGATTGAAGTTGCCGGTGGTGAGGGCGTAGGCAGAGGCATAGGCCCCCACCGCGTTGGCAAACAGGATGATCAGGGTGCCGAGCAGCGCAGGCGTCAGCACCGGCAGCGCCACGTGCCACACATACTGCCCCTTGCTCGCGCCGAGCAGCGCGGCCGCTTGCGGCCACTCATCCTGCAGCGCATCAAACGCCGGGTAGAGCAGCAGCAGGGCGAGCGGGATCTGGAAGTAGGTGTAGATGAGAATAAGGCCCGACCCCGAGTAGAGGTTGAAGCCGTCGATCAATCCCCAGGATTTCAGCAGCAGGGTCACCGCACCATTGATGCCGAGAATGATGATGAAGGCGAACGCCAGCGGCACCCCGCTGAAGTTGCCGGTCATGGTGACAAAGGCCAGCAGCAGCCGTTTGACCCGCTCGCCGCTGTGACGCAGCGCCGCCGCCCCCAGAGTGCCGATGGCAAGCCCCGCCAGACTGGCGATACCGGCGATGCGCAACGAGTTGCCGAACGATTGCAGGTAGAAGGGGGAGCTCAAAATCTCCCGGTAGTAGTCGAGGCCCCAGCCATCTGGGGTCTGAAAGCTGCCCACCAGCACCCACACCATGGGGGCGAGCTGGAACAGGATCATCAACAGGATAAACGGCAGCAGCACCAGCGCGGGCAGCCAGTGGCGGCGCACCTTGTGCTTGGTTGCCACGGGGTGATCCGCAAGGATCTCGGTGGTTGCAGGCATCATCAGTGCACCTCGCGCATAAAGGCCGCCTTGAGCAGCGGTGGCGCTGCCGGCTTGTCGTGGGGAATGCCCAGCAGATCGGCCATCAGGGCGCAGAGCTGGGTCTGGGCGATCGCCACCCCATCCGGCCAGCGCTCGATAAAGGCATCGCCAAACAGCCAGAGCGGCACGGTGCGCTCTTCGGGCAGGGTGCCGCCGTGGCTCAGGTCGTTGTTCATGCCGTGATCCGAGGTGATCACCACCTGATACCCCTCCGCCAGCCACTGGGGCAGCAGATCGGCCAGCAGGCTGTCCATCCGGCGCGCCTGATTGCGGTACTGGCGGGAATCGAGGCCAAACTTGTGGCCAGCGTCATCCACCCCCATCGGGTGGATCAGCAGAAAATCGGGATCGTACTGGCTGCGCAGCCACTCGCCATCCATCAGCAGATGGCTGTCGGGGTAGTTGTCATCCCAGTAGAAGCAGCCGTGCTGGATCGGCAGCTGCTCGTCATGGGTATAGCGATCGCGCGCGGCCAGCCAGGGGCTGCGGTTGTAGAGTTCGCTCACCCAATGGTAGGCCGCCGCTGCGGTGCGTTTGCCCGCGGCGCGGGCCAGATGGAAGATGGAGTCATGCAGACTGAGGCGACTCACCCCGTTGTGGGTGATGCCGCTCACCACCGGCGGCACGCCGGTCAGGATGCACTCGTAGAGGGGTCGGGAGAGAGACGGCAGGGCAGCATTCAGGGTCGTATGCAGGCCCCGCCCCGCCTCCACCATGCCACCGAGGTAGCCCATGGTGTGGGCTACCTCGGCTGCCAGACCATCCACAAGTACCACTATCACCTTGTGTTGCACTGGATTCCCTTACTGCATGTTGATCATGACGGTTTCTTGCCACTGGCGCGGCAGGGCCTTGGAGCTCTGCTCCCAGGCGGCGTGATCCTGCACCGGCTTGGCATTGGCATACTGCTCGGCCGGCAGCAGCTTGGCCTTCACGTCATCCGGCAGGGTCACGTTGCTGCGGATCGGGCGGGCGTAGCCACGGGCCAGGTTGATTTGACCGGCATCGGAGAGGATGTATTCACGGGCCAGTTTGGCGGCGTTGGGGTTCTTGGCCCACTTGTTGATGATGGTGGTGTAACCGGCGATGACGGAGCCGTCGCTCGGGATCACCACATCAAACTTCTTGGGGTCGATCTGGTCGCGGTAGTTGAGGGCGTTGAAGTCCCACAGCACCCCCACTTCCACCTCGCCCTTCTCGATGTTGGCGATGGTGGGATCGTTCAGGGAGAGACGACCCTGCTTGGCCAGCTGGCCGAACAGCTCCAGTGCAGGTTTCAGATTCTTCTCGCTGCCGCCGGTGGCATAGGCCGCCGCCAGCACGCCGTTGTTGGCCTGGGAGGCTACGCCCACATCACCCAGGGTCACCTTGTAGTCGCCACCCAGCAGGGATTGCCAGCTGGTGGGGGCGGCCTTGACCAGATCCTTGTTGATCAGGAAGGCGATGGTGCCGGTATAGGCCAGCATCCAGTGACCGTCCGCATCCTTGGCCCAGTTGGGAATATCAGCCCAGGTGGAGGGTTTGTAGGGCTGGGTAACACCCTGCTTGACCGCAACCGGACCGAAGGCGCCGCCCACGTCACCGATGTCGGCGGTGGCATTGGCCTTCTCGGCGGCGAACTTGGCGATCTCCTGCGCCGAGCTCATGTCGGTATCCTGATGCTTGATGCCGTAGATGCTGCCCAGCTGCTGCCAGGTATCCTTCCAGTTGGCCCAGCTGTCGGGCATGCCGATACTGCTGAGTTGCCCTTCGCCGCGGGCGGCCTTCTCGAGATCCGCGATATTTTCGGCAGCAAAAAGTGGTTGGCTGATGGCCACCAGGGCCAGTGCACTTGCGATCACGCTTTTCATCATCCCATCCCTCTGGACTAGGTCAGTTAAGGTTCGAGAGGGATGCTAGAGGGGAATTGTGACGGTGGCGGGGCGCTTTGATGGCAGTTTGATGACAATCACCCTGTCATGGCGCTGTCATCCACAGCGGTTACAACTCTGAACCCGAGTGAGGCTGGACTATTCCAGTAAGGGATTGGCCAGCCACCCGCCTTCTGAATAAGCAACAGGGACAAGAGTGTGACCGAGCCGAGATTGAGCGAGCAGAGAGTGAACGAACAGAGCATGGCCGATGGCCGCTCCTCCTCCAAGTGCGAACAGATTTGCCAGACCCTGCGCCGCTATATCGGCAGCGGCCAATTGGGGGCCGGGCAGCAGTTGCCCGCCGAACGGGCCCTGAGCGAGCGTTTCGCCACCACCCGCATCACCATCAAGGAGGCGCTCTCCAGCCTCGAAGCGGATGGCCTTATCTACCGGGCCGAGCGGCGCGGCTGGTTCGTGGCGCCGCCCCGCCTCACCTACGATCCCGCCATCCACACCCACTTTCACCAGTGGATCGGCGAGCAGCAACGCACCGCCGAAACCCGGGTGCTGGCCCACGGCAGCGAGCTTGCCAGCAGCGAACTGTGCCGCTGGATGGGGCTGGAACCCTTCACGCCGCTCTACGAGATCCGCCGCCAGCGGCTGATCGACGGCCGCCCGGTGCTCCACGTCAGCCACCACCTGCTGGCGAGCCGCTTTCCCGATATCGCCAGCGCGCCGCTGGCCAGCTCCCTCACCGAGCTCTATCAGCAGCGCTATGGCATAGGCCAGGGTGGGGCGAGTCTCGAGATCACCCCCTCGGCGGCGCGCGGCGCCATCGCCCGCGCCCTCAATCTGGCGGAGGGGAGCGCGGTGCTGCGGCTGGTGCGGGTCAACTACGACGAGCGAGGCGGTCTGGTGGATTGCGATATCGAGCACTGGCGGCCGGATGCCATCCGCATTTGTCTGGATACGCGAGCATTGCAGCCGCTCGCAGGCAAGCTGCAACAAACCCGGGTCGCAGATTAGACTCCAGCCAACAGAGCGGATCCCGCAGGATCCGCCGGGATCAGTTGTCGATATTGGGGATCATGTCGTCGAAGCTCTGGTAGCCGCAGTCGGCCAGTTGCAGCGACATGGTGTAGGTCTTGGCGTGCTCCTGCTGGCCGATGGCGGGGCGGTTGAGCTTGATCTCCTGATGCCAGTACTCCTTCATCCGGTCGATCAGCGCCATCGCCTCCCCCTCGTTGAGGTGCAGCTGGCAGAGCGCCATATAGTTGTTCGACTTGTGCATGTTCTCCACCAGATACTCCCCCAGCACCGACATTGCCTGCCGCGCCTGCTGGCGGGCGAAACGGCTGTGCTGCTCGAAGCTGATCCGCTCGCTGATCAGGAAGTGGTAACTGTTGTCGATACCGAGCTGCAAAATGCCGAGCTTCTCCAGCTTGCGCAGATAGAGGTAGCAGGAGGCATCGGTCAGGCCGTACTCCCGCTTGAGATCGATCAGCGTCTTGTCGCGCCAGAAGATATTGGCGAGAAAGGCGTAGAGCCCCGGCTCGTTGTGAAACGCCTCGTCCTGCTCCTGGGTAAAGACGGCGCGGCGGCTCTGGGCGTCCTGAGTGCGATCCAGCAGCTCCTCGAACGAGAGCCCCACCAGATGGCAGATCTCCAGCAGGGTATCGAACGGCAGCGAGGGCTTGTTCATCATCCGTTTCACGGTCGCGATGGAGACACCCATGGCTTCTGCCAGGGTCTGATAGCGGATCCCCTTGTCGGTCAGGGTCTTCTTCAGGGTGTCGAGAATATTGTTGGCCAGGGTCTGGCTGTAGGTCATGCCACTCTTCCTTGTTATCGCACTTTCATTGCATGGTTATGCCGAGTCAGCTTCTGACCTGTTTTTACCTTCAAGGCTCAGATATTGACACCGAAAAAACAGCCTAGAGAAAAAATCGCCGCATATTCCCGTGAGGACAGACCAGTTGAACGATGAGGTCGCAGAATGTGACACCAGACAGTGCATATCTTTCAACCCGCAAACATTTTGCTAGTGCTGCATAGAACATCGCGCATAATCGAAACGTATCGAATTCAAGACCCTTCCTGGTTGAGAAATCGATTGTTTGCTTCCAAATTTTTATCTTTTAAACCGTAAGGTTTTTTCTCTTTCCTGGCATTGGGCGGCGCTGATAGCACCGCCCTTTTCTTTTCCCTGAATTCGCAGGTCAGGTCAAGGGCCCCGGCAAGGAGAAGTGTGACAGGCCACCCGCCGCCCACTGATGCGCCAGTCACCACGACCGTTCTGGCAAGGTATCCTAAACGATCATCAATAGCGTTTCATTGCCATTCAATATATTTAAATGGCTTGATTGGAAAGCTTCACTCAATATGAAAACGAATATAAGCAAGTAATTTAAAACATCAAAAACCTATCTTTTAAATGGCTTGGATATATAAGCAAACAAAATTAATCATACCGCACGCCCCATATCTGCTTATCACACCTTATGACCACCTCAACAATTGCGGCCGGGTGAAGAGAAAAGCCACCCACAAGAGCCCATTCGCGTATCTGATGGGCAACATGGCCCACGCAAAAACAGCCTCAAAAGACCACCAAAAGCCACAATGGGAACAATCCCAAACCTCAAAAAGAGCAAAAAACAGGCAAAAAGATAGATTTTTTTCTCACGGTTTCACCTTGTGAGGCGTTCAAAAAATCATCGAAAAGAGCCTGGCGCCTGTGAGTGACATCTGAGATGCCAATTTTTAGACAACTCATCACGGCTACGCTCGAATGAAAAATTAATGCTGATATAAATCAATCACATAGAATCAAAATCAAACCCTCAGCCTGTCATTTGCCTCACCAGTTAATTATTTAAACCTCAATAAAGCTAAAACTCTAATAACACCATTTATTAAACAAAATGCCCCTGCTTGCAGCCAGTCATATTTAGAAGAATGGGGAAATCACTCTCTTGTTATTCAGAAATGTGCTGACTATACTGCGGCCCCTCTGTGAAAGCAGAGCAATGACGGAAATATAAAAAGCTTCATGGATTGAGCAATATAAATCACACGCAGTTCACGCAACACAAGGTTATTTATCCATGAACAAGTTTAATAAAATTGCCGCTTTCTCCCTGCTTGCTCTGGCCATGAATGGCGGCGCCCATGCCGAAGGCTGGTATGCAGGTCTGGATCTGACCACCTCCAAGATGGATCTCGATGGTGCTGCCAAAGACGCCTATGACGCCAAAGTGATCGACGACCAGCTCGACGGCGGCAGCCTGATCGTGGGTTACAGCTTCAAACCCTGGCTGGCGGTTGAAGGTGGCCTGCACGCCCAACAGATGGATCAGCTGACCTGGGTGACCTCCCCGATTGCAAGCGGCTTTGCCGACACCACCATCGAAACCCGCAGCATCAGCCTGGCCGCCAAGCTGAGCCAGCCGCTGGCCTGGGGCTTCAGCGCCTATGCCAAACCGGGCATCGCCTACACCCGCACCGAAGTGGAAGTTGTCGGCAACGCCACTCTCCTCGGTTTCAGCGGTCAGGGAAGCAAGAGCGCAACCAAGAGCAAGGTACACCCCAATCTGGAAGTAGGTCTGGACTACGCCTTCAACGACCACTTCTCTGCCGGTATCGGTTACGAGCGCCAGTTCGACGCCCTGAGCCTGGGTGACGAGCACTACTCTCTGGATACCTTCAAGCTGGGTCTGCGCTACCACTTCTAAGTCACGCCGCGTCAGTAACAATGCAAAAGGGCCGCAGGTTTCAAACCTGCGGCCCTTTTTACTGCTCTTTTTCCGTACCCCGCGTTAGCAGATCTGGTCTTTACCCAGCTGCTTGGCCTGATAGAGCGCCCGATCGGCACGCACCATCAGGCTCTCTTTATGCTCATCCTGCTGATACTCCGCCAGCCCGAAGCTCATGGTCGCAGGGGCATGGGGGCAGATGGACTCGCTCGCCATCAATGCCTGCAGCTTGGTCGCCACCACCATGGCATCCTCGCGGTTCGTATTGGGCAACAGCACCATAAACTCGTCGCCGCCCCAGCGAGCCAGCAGATCGATCTCGCGGATATGGCTGCGCACCAACGCCACTATGTTGATCAGGGTCTGATCCCCGGCGTTGTGGCCGTAGCGGTCGTTGATCTGCTTGAAGTTGTCCACATCCATGGCGATCACCGTAAAAGGCAGATGGAAGCGGCGGGCCCGCTCGCACTCCAGCTGCAACGCCCGCTCCAGCCGGTAACGACTGGCGGCACCGGTCAGGGCATCGGTCTCCGCCAACTGACGATTCTCCTCCACCCGCAGTTTCAGCTCCTCGTTGAGCCGCACCAGCTCGGCGGTGCGATCCGCCACCTGCTGCTCCAGCGAGTGGTTGCGCCGCTCCAGCTGCTCCAGCAACAGCTTGCTGGCGTGGATATCGCGGTGGGCACCGATCATCCGTGCCACAGAGCCATCGGGATTGCGCTCTATGATGCGGCCACAATCCTCAATCCACAGGTAACTGCCGTCACGACAGCGACAACGATACTCGGCACAATATTCGGAAGCCTGGCCGCTCAGACAGGCATCGAATTTGGCCATCACCCCGGCCAGATCGTCGGGGTGGATCACCCCCTCCCAGGTGAAAACGGTATTGCCGAGGGTATGCGGCTCGTAGCCCAGCATCCGGTACCAGCCGGGGTTGCGATAGACAAAACCGGTATTGGCATGCCAATCCCAGATGCCATCGCTGATCACCTCCAGAATGCCATGCACCACGGCTTCGCTGACATCCGAGATCCTGATCGTGTCACTGTCCTGCAGCATAGTGGCCATCCTTATTCTTCTGCCCCGCGCCACTGCGGGGAATCGCCATATTGTCGTGAAGCGCTACCTTGGCATATTGCAACAGATCTGTCAGCCAGAACCCCACCGCACCACCGTTTCCCCGGTTATCGGCCACTCACGGCGCAGGCTGAATCAGGGGGGCCATAAGTGTGGCTCAAGCGCGCCCCATTTACCGGATTTAACTCACGATTCAGCGAATTGGAGACGGGCTCACCGGACGGTGATACGGGAGGTAATAAGCGACGGGCATTGCACCGTTTTGCAGATATACAGGAGCGGTGCCATTCACTTCGTTTATTGCCCCTTACCTGACTTTACGAAGTCGGCATTGTGGCAACCCGCTCCCCTCACCCTGGCCCTCTCCCAAAGGGAGAGGGGATAAAGCGGCATCGGAAGTATGATCGCCAGCCACGTAGGTTCGATTAGCGAAGCGTAATCGGACGCTCGCGATACAAATATCTCGTGATATTGCCAGTTGCCTTTAGAGACCGACTTTCACACAAAAAAATCCCCCATTGCCGGGGGATTTTTATTTCTATCGGTTATCTCAGCTCAGCGGCTTAACCCACCAAAAACGCCCTTAACCGGGCAAACTCCGCTGGCAAATTAACGGAGAGCAGCGGCAGCTCGGCATGCTTGGCCAGCGGGCCGGGCAGCGGCACATCGAGATTCAGGATCTCGTCCACCGACTCCTTGAACTTGGCGGGATGGGCGGTGCAGAGGAACACCCCTACCTCGTCCTCGGCCAGCTGTTCCCCCAGCAGATCCCAGGCAATGGCGCCGTGGGGTTCACAGAGGTAATCCAGCTGGTGCAGGCGTTTAAGGGCAGCGCGAGTCTGGGCGTCGTCACGCATGCCTGACCCTAAGGTCTCCAGCGCCCAGCCCTTGCGACGGCACAGCTCTTCCACTCGTGGCCAGTTGTTGGGGCGGCTGACATCCATGGCGTTCGACAGGGTTGCCACTGTCTGGTGCGGCTCCCACTGACCGGTTTTCAGGTAGCGCGGCACGGTATCGTTGGCGTTGGTGGCGGCGATAAAGCGCTTCACCGGCAGCCCCAGCGCCTTGGCAATCAAGCCTGCGGTGAGGTTGCCAAAGTTGCCGGACGGCACGCTGATCACCGCCTTGGCGCGATCGGCCTTGGGCAGCTGGGCCACCGCCTCGAAGTAGTAGCAAACCTGCGCCAGCAGACGGCTGATATTGATGGAGTTGGCGGAGTTGAGGCCAATGGCCTTTTTCAGCGCCTCGTCGTCAAAGGCCTGTTTTACCAGCGCCTGACAGGCATCGAAGTCGCCGTCGATGGCGATGGTGCGGATATTGCCGCCGAGGGTGCAGAAGAGCTTCTCCTGCAAGGGGCTGATCTTGCCCTTGGGATAGAGGATCACCACCTCGATCCCCTCCAGCCCGTAGAAGGCGTGGGCCACGGCGGCGCCGGTGTCGCCGGAGGTGGCGGTGAGGATGGTGATCTTGTCGTTGGTTCTAAAGGCCGCGAGGCACTGGGCCATAAAGCGGCCGCCGAAATCCTTGAACGCCAGGGTCGGGCCGTGGAACAGCTCAAGGGCATAGGTGCCATCCTTGAGTTTCACCAGCGGCGCCGGGAAGGTGAAGGCGGCATTGATCAGCTCGCTGACCTTGGCGGCGGGCACTTCGTCCCCCAGCAGGTGGCTCAGGATGCGGGCAGAGCGTTCGGCCAGCGGCAGATCGAGCAGGGCATCCACATCGGCGAGCGGTTCGAGTTGTTCGGGGAAGAAGAGCCCCTGTTCGCGACCCAAGCCCTGACGCACCGCCTGCGCGAAGCTCACCTGTTCGCTGTTGTCCTTGATGTTGTAGAGATTCATAGCTCGCTTCCTGTTACCCGTGCCCCGGCCATGTCCAGTTTGCAGACCCGGGCAAATCCATCTTCGTTCTGCACGAAATGTGCTTCCATCCAATCCTTCATCCGCTCGGCCTGCGCCAGATCCTTCATCACCACAAACACGGTGGGGCCGGAGCCGGAGATGCCGGTAGCCAGCGCCCCGTTCTGGGCCGCCTGCGCCCGCACCTCGGCAAAGCCTTCGATCAGCGCCGCGCGGTAGGGCTCGGCAATCACGTCTTTCAATACGCTCGCCGCCAGCCCCTCCTGCCCGGTGTAGCTGGCGTGGACAAAGGCAGCCAGGCGGCGCCCATAGGTGAGGCAATCCTGACGGCGATATTGGGCCGGCAGAATGGCGCGGGCAGCGGCGGTGGAGACCACGGTACCCGGGTAGCAGACCACCCAGTACCACTGATCGAACACCGGAATACCCTGGCTGATAACGCCGTGCTCTTCCAGCACCAGCTGCATGCCGCCCAGATAACAGGGGGCCACGTTGTCGTAGTGAACGGAGCCGGAGATCTTGCCTTCCATCTCCCCCATCAGCAGCAGCATGTCGTGCTCATTGAGCGGCTCGCCGTGAAAGGCGTTGAGCCCTTCCAGCGCCGCCACCACGCTACAAGCGCTGGAACCCAGACCCGAGCCGACCGGCAGGTTCTTCTCCAGCACCATTTCGAGCGGCTTGAGTGTCAGGCCGCGCTTCTCCAGCGCCTCGCCATAGGCGACCCAGCAGTCGAACAGGATATTCTTTTTCGGATCGTCCGGCAGCTTGTGGGCGTAGCGGCCCACGGATGAGAGGGCGAACGGCACGTCAGCCGCTTTTACCTGCACCCGATCGCCGAGCAGAGAGCCATCCACGGGGGCGAGCGCCGCCCCCAGTACATCGAATCCCACGCTCAGGTTGGCGCTGGAGGCGGGCGCGTAGGCGACCACGCTACCGCCGTCCGTCATATAAGAGGGGTACATGTCTGAACTCATGCTTATAGCTCCTGCTTCCAGTTCTGGGTGCGCAGCACGTCGGCAAAGACGCCCGCCGCAGTCACTTCGGTACCGGCGCCATAGCCGCGCAGCACCAGCGGGATCGGCTGGTAGTAGGTGGAGAAGAAGGCGAGCGCGTTCTCCCCGTCTTTGACCTTGAACAGCGGCTCATCGCCACCGACCGCCTTGATGGCGACCTTACACTTGCCACCTTCGATGGAGCCCACATAACGCAGCACCTTGCCTTCACGCTGGGCCGCGGCGAACTGGTCGCGGAACCAGCCGTCGGCCTCCGGCAGGCGGGCCATAAAGGCTTCTACATCGCCGCTCACATCAAAGCCGGGTGGCAGCGCCTGCTCTACCTCGACATCGGAGAGCTCCAGCGCCATGCCAGCCTCACGAGCCAGAATGAGCAGCTTGCGCGCCACATCCATGCCGTTGAGATCGTCGCGGGGATCCGGCTCGGTAAAGCCGTTGCTGCGAGCGATTTGGGTCGCCTCGGAGAAGGCCATCCCTTCATCCAGCTTGCCGAAGATAAAGGAGAGCGAACCGGACAGGATGCCGTCGAAGGCACGCAGCTTGTCACCGGCCTTGATGAGGTTCTGCAGGTTCTCGATAACCGGCAGACCGGCGCCGACGTTGGTCTCGTACAGGAACTTGCGGCGAGTCTGGCGGGCAGTGCGGCGCAGCGCCTTGTAGTAATCGAGCGAACCGGTGTTGGCCTTCTTGTTCGGAGTGACCACATGGAAACCGGCGGCGAGGAAGTCGGCATACTGGACGGCCACCGCCTCGGAGGAGGTGCAGTCAACGATCACCGGGTTGATGATGTGGCTATCTTCCACCAGCTTTTTCACCCCTTCCAGCGAGAAGCTGTCGCGGGCTTCCACCAGCTGTTCACGCCAGTTGGCGAGGTTCAGGCCATCCTTGTTGACCGCCATCTGGCGGCTGTTGGCGATGCCGACCACGCGAAGGCCAGTGCCCTGCTCGGCCAGTACCGGTTGCTGGCGGGCAATCTGATCCACCAGCGCGGCACCGACGCCACCGACCCCGACCACAAAGAGATCGATAAACTGCTGGCTGCCAAAGAAGTTCTGGTGGCACGCCTTGATGGCTTCCGCCACCTTGCGATCCCGCACCACCGCCGAGATGGAGCGCTCGCTAGAACCCTGCGCGATAGCGACGATATTGATGGAGGCTTGCGCCAGCGAAGTGAAGAAGCGGGCCGCCATCCCCTTGCTGGTGCGCATGCCGTCACCGATGAGGGAGATGATCGCCAGATCGCTGATGATATCCAGCGGCTCCAGCAGCTGGTTTTTGAATTCCAGCTCGAACTCGCGCTCCAGCACCTTGCGGGTCTTCTCGCTGTCGTAGCTGTGGATACAGAAGCTGACGCTGTACTCGGAAGATGACTGGGTGATCAGCACGATACTGACCCCGGCGCGGGAGACGGCGGAGAAGATGCGACCGGCCATGCCGACCATCCCCTTCATGCCGGGGCCGGAGACGTTGAACATGCACATGCCGGAGAGATCCGAGATAGCCTTCACTTTCAGGTCATCGTCGCCGCTCTCGGGGCCGATCAGGGTGCCCGGCCCCTGCGGGTTGAAGCTGTTCTTGATGAGGCAGGGAATATGGAACTGGGCCACCGGCGCGATGGTTTTCGGGTGCAGCACCTTGGCGCCGAAGTAGGAGAGCTCCATCGCCTCCTTGTAGGAGAGGGTTTTCAGCAGGTAGGCATCCGGCACCAGACGGGGGTCGCAGCTGTAGCAGCCCTCGACATCAGTCCAGATCTCGCAGCACTCGGCATCGACACAGGCGGCCAGCACGGCGGCGGAGTAGTCGGAGCCGTTGCGGCCCAGCAGCACGGTCTCGCCCTTGTCGCTGCCACCGGTAAAGCCCGGCATCAGGTAGAGGCAATCGCTACGCAGCCCCTTGGCGGCAAAGCGCAGGCGGGAGGCTTCGATATCGACATGGGCTTCCAGATAACCGCCATCGGTGACCAGCAGCTCTTCCGGTACGATCAGCTCCAGATCCAGACCGCGCACCCGCAGCAGTTCGTGCATAAAGGCGATGGAGAGGTTCTCGCCACGGCTCAGAATGCGCGCCTGCACGTTGTCCGGGCAGAGGCCCAGCAGACGGATGCCCTGCATCAGCCGCTCCACCTGATCCAGCTCGGCGGTGAGACGGGCCAGCAGCGCCTTGTCATCGAGCGCCGGATAGGCCGCCTTCAACCCGGCCAGCAGGCGGGAGAAGATGCCGTTGACTTCAAACAGGGTGGAACTGGCATCCATGCCGCGGCTGGTCTGTTCCACCAGCGCCACCAGATGATTGGTCACCTTGGCAGGTGCAGACAGCACCAGGGCTACCTGAGATTGGCCGTGGGTGTTGACCGCGATATCGGCCACCCGTAAAAAACGCTCTGCATCGGCCAGTGAAGACCCGCCAAATTTCAACACTCTCATCGCTTTCTCTCCCTGTAAATCTATGAAATTCAATCTAAAAACCAATCCAACAAAAAGGCCCGTACTGGGTGGGTACGGGCCTTTTTTGATTTCTGTGCTTGTTCGTCAGCGCATCAACCGGCCCCAGTGCCACCTGTGGTGGTACCGGTAATAATGGTGGTGGTGATGACGTTGGTGAATAACTGCATGACGAACACTCGTTGACGAAGCTGGCTTTTAGCAATACCGCGGCGGGCGATGGGCTGTCAACTTAAACCTCTTCGCTACTCACGCCCAAAGCGGCGCGCAAGGTCTTTGCAGAGCAGGTGGAGCATGTTCAAATCCCGCTGCGGCAGCATGGGTACCCGGTCCATCACCCATTGATGCAGTTTTTCATCCTGCGAAACTCCGAGTTCACCCAGCAATTCTGCTGTTTTGCTTTTCAGCACCCGAACCTGCCCGGCGTTATCAAAATTTTCTGCTACCGCAGCGGCGCCGTCGGCGTTCAGCTCATCCATCAGCTGACTCATCTCGTAGGCGTAGAGCATGATCGCCTGCCCCAGATTGAGCGACGGGTAGCTCACCTTGAGCGGCAGATAGCTGATGAGATCGACCTCGGCCAGCTGCTCGTTGGAGAGCCCCGACTCCTCGCAGCCAAAGACGATGGCGACCTTGCCGAGCGATGGCTTGGCGCGGATCTGCTCGCGGATCTCCCCCGGCGTGAGGTAGTGCTGGTAGCGACCGCGCTCACGGGCGGTGGTGGCGATCACCAGATCCATGTCCGCCAGCGCCTCGGGCAGGGTGTCGAACGCTTCGGCCTGAGTCAGGATCTCCTGGGCGCCGTGGGCCACCCAGCTCGCCTCCTCCTCTTCGTGTACCCGGCTCGCCACCAGTCGCATGGCATCGAATCCCATGGTTTTCATGGCGCGGGCAGCCGCCCCCACATTCGCAGGACGGGCAGGTGCCACCAGGACAAAATAGAGCTTCATCGGGTTTCCTCACAGGCCGGACGGCCTCTCAAACAGACAGCAAACAGTCGCTAAACCATCACCAAAACAGGGGCGCAATCTACCGTTTATCCCCGAAAATTGCCACTTGAACAGACGTTTCAATGTTGCGATAGTGGCCTGACGTGTGAACAAATTACACCCAATCCTTCGCGCTATCGGCCCGACAGATCACAAGGAAGAGAGAGATGCAGCAGCCATTGGAACAGGCCGTCGCCGAGACGATTCTGCAACGCTTCGAGTCGTTTTACAGCCGGTTTCTCGAAATCACCCAGGGCAGCAAGAGCCGCTTCGAGAACAGTGACTGGCTGGGGGTGCAGCTCGCCGGACGGGAACGGATTCGCCTCTATGACCACCATGTGGGGGCCACCGCCAGCTCCATCCGCCAGATGATGGGGGAGCACCACGCCACCCAGGAGCTGCTCAAGCGGGTCAAAAGTGCCTTCAGCGATCTGCTGCCCCGTTGTGACAACTTCGAGGTGGCGGAGTCCTTCTTCAACTCCGTCTATCGCCGGATCTTTCGCCATCGCAATATCCGCGACGAAAACCTCTATATCCACCCCTTTGTCAGCCGTGGCGACAAGCCCGATCTCAGCGCATTGCTGCGGATCTATCGCACCGATCTGGCCCATCTGCCGCAGACCTTGAGCCAGCTTTTGGGGGATTACAGCTTCACCCTTCCCTACGAGGACAAGCAGCGGGATATTGTCGACATCCACCGCCATCTTGCCGAGAACGGCCCGCAAATCCTCCATGATGAGCCGTTTGCCATCGAGCTGCTCAAAGAGGTGTTCTACCGCAACAAGGGGGCCTATCTGGTGGGGCTGATCCGGGCCCGGGATCAGGTGTTCCCCTTTATCCTGCCCCTGCTCAGCACCGGCCACAGCATCTATGTGGACACGGTGATCTTCGAGCCGGATCTCGCCTCCATCGTGTTTGGCTTCGCCCGCGCCTACTTTATGGTCTATGCCCGCGAACCGGCGCTGTTTGTCGCCTTCCTGCGCCAGATCATGCCCCACAAGCCCGATTACGAGATCTACAACGCCATCGGCTGCCAGAAGCATGGCAAGACCGAGCTCTATCGCCACTACCGCCACCATCTGGCCCAGAGCCGGGATCAGTTCATCATCGCCCCCGGCATCAAGGGGATGGTGATGAGCGTGTTCACCCTCCCCTCCTACGATGTGGTGTTCAAGGTGATAAAAGACGAGTTCACTCCCCCCAAGGATGTGAGCCACGAGCAGGTGAAGGCAAAATACCGGCTGGTTAAACAGCACGATAGGGTTGGCCGGATGGCCGATACCCAGGAGTTCACCAACTTCGAGTTTCCCCTCGATCGTATCTCGCCCGAGCTCCTTGCCGAGCTCAAGACGGTGGCGCCGTCGGCGCTCACCATCAGCGACGACAAGCTGGTGATCAAGCACCTCTACACCGAGCGCAAGATGATCCCCCTCAACCTCTATCTGGACAAGGCGGACGAGCAGCAGACCCGGCTCGCGCTGGAGGAGTACGGCAACGCCATCAAGCAGCTGGCGGCGGCCAACATCTTCCCGGGGGACATGCTGTTCAAGAACTTCGGCGTCACCCGTCACGGCCGGGTGGTGTTCTACGACTACGACGAGATCTGCTACATGACGGAGTGCAACTTCCGCCAGATCCCGCCACCGCGCTATCCCGAGGATGAGTGGAGCGCCGAGCCCTGGTACTCGGTGGCCCCCAACGACATCTTCCCCGAGGAGTTCGCCACCTTCCTGCTGCAAAAGCCGCAGGTGCGGGAGATCATGTTGCAGCTGCACAAGGAGATGTTCGACGCCAACTACTGGAAGATGCTGCAGAGCAACATCAAGGTGGGGGTGTTCGAGGATGTCTATCCCTACCGGCGCAAGAAGCGCTTCAAGTACCAGCGCGGCGGCTGATCCCGCAGCGCCCGCGCACATCGCAGCAATGAAAACGGGGTGGCCAAAGCCACCCCGTTTTGCTATCCGCTTTGCGCCTTAACTGCCGCGACGGCGGATCACCCCCTCCTGCATGGTGCTCGCCACCAGCATGCCATCACGGGTAAAGAACTGGCCGCGCACCAGACCGCGACCGCTGCTGGCGCTCGGGCTGTCTACCACGTAGAGCAGCCAGTCGTCGAAGCGGAAATCCCGGTGGAACCACATGGAGTGATCGATGGTGGCCACCTGCATATCCGGCTCCCAGTACGACACCCCGTGGGGCTGCAGCGAGGTGAGCAGGAAGTTGAAGTCGGAGGCGTAGGCCAGCAGGTATTTGTGCACCCGCAGATCGTCCGGCATCTGGCCGTTGGCCTTGAACCAGACGTGACGCACCGGATCCTGCACCGTCGGGCGAATAGGGTCGACCAGGGTCACCGGGCGCATCTCGATGGGCTGCTCGCAGAGGATCTTGTCGCGCAGGGAGGCCGGGATCAGGTTCTCGTAGGGACGCACCAGCTCCAGCTCGCTCTTGAGCTCTTCCGGCGGGGTGATGCCGGTGGGCATCTGCGCCTGATGCTCGAAGCCATCGGCCGGCACCTGAAACGAGGCGTTGAGATAGAAGATGGGCTTGCCGCCCTGAATCGCCTTGACCCGGCGGGTGGAGACGGTCTGGCCGTCACGGATATTCTCCACGTCATAGACGATGGGACGGGTCACATCCCCCGGACGCAGGAAGTAGGAGTGAAAACTGTGAACCTGACGGCCGGTCTCGACCGTCTGCTTGGCGGCTGACAAGGCCTGCCCCATTACCTGTCCGCCAAACACGGCCCGCAGACCGAGATCCTGGCTCTGGCCCCGAAACAGGCCCTCCTCGATTTTTTCCAGCGCCAGCAACGCCAGCAGCTCATCAAGTACCTTGCTCATCGTTCACTCCTCTATCAGAGCCGCACAGGCTAACAAGCTCACCGGAGCAGAGCAACCATGGCGACGAGTCTGCGGGCGATCAGACGACAGAAACGCCACTCAACGTCTTGCCCGCCTCCCCTTTTGCAAGCGATGGGGGTCATTTGATACAAAAAAAGCCCGCACCATCTGGTGCGGGCCTTTTGCTTGGCCGACTGCGCGCTATTTGACGGCGCGCAGTTCGCAACGGGTTGTCGGCTTACTTGCTACCGGTACCTGAGTTGCGGGTAGAGGCTTGCGGCTTGCGACGGGCGGTGGTGGCGCGAGCGCGCGGCTCTTTGCCCTGCATCTCTTTGTGACGCTGCACGGCGCGACGGATCTGGGCGGCCTGCTTGTGACGGCTGGTTTTGCCATCCTGCTGCAGATCGACCTTGGATTCGGTCTCGTTGGGCAGATGGACCAGGCCACGCAGGTAGTTCACCTCGGGGAGTTTGAGCTCCTGCCAGCCACCACGCGGGATACCGCGGTCAAGGGTCACGTCGCCGTAGCGAATACGCATCAGGCGGCTGACCTGCACTTCCTGGGATTCCCACAGGCGGCGCACTTCACGGTTGCGACCTTCGGTCAGGGTGACGTTGAACCACTGGTTCAGCCCCTCACCGCCAGCCGGTTTGATCTTGGTGAATCTGGCGGTGCCATCTTCCAGCTGTACGCCCTTGCGCAGACGCTGCAACATGGCTTCGGTGATCTCGCCAAACACGCGCACCGCGTATTCCCGCTCTACCTGATGGCTCGGGTGCATCAGACGGTTAGCCAATTCACCATCGGTGGTGAACAAGAGCAGACCGGAGGTGTTGACGTCGAGACGGCCGACCGCGATCCAGCGGGCACCGTCCATCTTGGGCAGACGATCAAACACGGTGGGACGACCTTCCGGATCGTGACGGGTACACATCTCCCCTTCCGGCTTGTGGTAAGCCAGTACGCGGCAGATCACTTCCTCTGCCCCGCGGGTCTTGACCTGGTGACCATCCACCCGGATCACGGCGTTCACTTCGACGCGATCCCCCAGTGTGGCGACCTTGCCATCCACACTGACCCGACCTGCGGTGATCAGGGCCTCCATCTCACGACGGGAGCCGTGACCCGCGCGGGCCAACACTTTTTGCAGTTTTTCACTCATCGGGGTTACCTGATTGTTGATCGCTGCCCACTGGTAAAAGGGGCAACGGGGTTAACTGTAACAAACGCCGGTTGGAGCACTCGCCACAGTTGAAAAATGTACATCTCGGTAAAATCGGCACGCTTGGGCGCCATTCACCGGGCATCGCTCTCCCCGTCCACCGCAGAGGGCAACAGGGGTTGCAGCTCCGGATCCAGCTCGGGGAGCTGCTCCAGACTCTGCAGATTAAAGTAATCCAGAAACTCTCTGGTGGTGGCGAGCAGCTCGGGGCGACCCGCCACCTCTTTGTGGCCAATGCTGCGCACCCAGCCACGCTCTTTCAGGGTATTCACTATCTGGCTCGACACCGCCACCCCGCGGATCGCTTCGATCTCGGCCCGGGTGATGGGTTGGCGATAGGCGATCAGGGTCAGCGTCTCCATCACTGCGCGCGAATAGCGCGGCGCCCGCTCGCTCCAGAGCCTTGAGAGCTCCTCGGCATACTCCTGACGCGCCTGAAAGCGCCAGCCGGAGGCGACCTCTTTGAGCTCGACGCCCCGTTCGCTGTAATCTTGCCTGATCTCGGCCAACAGCAGCTGAACATAGCGACTGGTCACCGGATAATCGGCCAGCACGCTGCTTTTCAGCTCGCTGACATTGAGCGGACGACCGGCCACGAACAGCGCCGCTTCGATCAGGGTCTTGAGTCGTTCAGTGGGCAGCGCCACGGTTGCCCTCCTCGCTCTGCTCGGCCAATGCAAAATGGATTGGACCCAAGGGTTCTGCCTGCAGGATCCAGATCAGTTGCTCCTTGCACAGCTCCAGCAGGGCCAGAAACGTCACCAGTACCCCCATGCGCCCCTCTTCGGCGCGCAGCACCTGCTCAAGGCGCAGGGTCTGCCCCAGCGTGAGCATGGCGAGGATCTCCGCCATGCGCACCCGGGTCGGGATCTGTTCGCGGCGGATCTGGTGATGTTCGAAATGAGTCGCGCGTTTTACCACACTTTGCATGTAAAGGGCGAGCTCAACCAGCGAAACATCGGGCGCCAGTGGCTTGAGAGCGCCAAAATCGGGGGGCAAGGCGGCGGCGATAAAGATCTCCCGCTCCACCCGTGGCAGCTCGTTGAGGCGCTCGCCTCCCACCTTGTAACGCTCGTACTCCTGCAGGCGGCGGATCAGGGTCACCCGCGGGTCTTCCCCCTCCTCTTCATCCTCCAGCTCCGGCGCCTTGGGCAGCAGCAGGCGGGATTTGATCTCCGCGAGCCAGGCCGCCATCAACAGATACTCCGCCGCCAGCTCAAGGTTGAGCCCCTGCATCAGCTCCACGTACTCCATGTACTGGGCGGTGATCTGCAGGATCGGCAGGTTGAGGATATCGAGCTGCTGGCGCCGGATGAGGTAGAGCAGCAGATCGAGCGGCCCCTCGAAGGTATCGAGGAACACCTCCAGCGCATCGGGCGGGATGAACAAGTCCTGGGGCAGCTCGTGATAGGGCTGCCCCAGGACTTTCGCGATGGGTAGCGCGGCGCCAGTCCCCGTCTCGGCGGAAGGGACTGTCACCGGTTCAGCGACATCACTCAAACGGGGTCGGATCCCCGGCGCCGCGACGACGCAATACCGGCTCGTCGTCAGAGAAATCGACCACTGTGGTGGGCTGCTCGCCCAGATAGCCGCCGTTGACCACCAGATCGATCTGCTTGCCCAGCTTGTCGAAGATCTCTTCCGGGTCAAACTCGGCCATCTCGGAGTCCGGCAGGATCAGGGTGGTGGAGAGCAGCGGCTCGCCGAGGGCTTCCAAGAGCGCCTGGGCAATCTTGTTGTCCGGCACCCGGATGCCGATGCTCTTCTTCTTCTCGTTCATCAGGCGGCGCGGCACCTCTTTGGTCGCCTTGAAGATGAAGGTGTAGGCGCCCGGGGTGTTGTTCTTGATCAGGCGAAACGCGCTGTTGTCGACCTTGGCGTAGGTGGAGATCTCGGAGAGATCGCGGCACACCAGGGTGAAGTCGTGGTTGGCGTCGAGGCGACGGATGCGGCAGATGCGCTCCAGCGCGCCCTTGTCACCCATCTGGCAACCCAGCGCATAGCCGGAGTCGGTCGGATAGACGATGACGCCACCGTTCTGGATGATCTGTACCGCCTGACCGATCAGACGGGCCTGGGGGTTTTCCGGATGTACGTAAAAATGCTGACTCATAGCTTGTTCTCGCAATGGGGGCAGCAATACCTGCCCGCTCGTATGGTCACGGGTCAAAGACCCATGACACTACCTTAACCTGTTTGTGGCCGCTTCGCTGGCGCCGTTACCGACTCGCCAGCAGCTCGGCATGTTGCTCGGTGGTGAGCCCAAAGTGACCGGGATAGGCCAGCCAGACCGGCATGCCTTCCTTTGGCAACCAGAGGTGGCGGCCCAGCTCGGTCCAGTTGGACGGAAAGTGAAAATCCGATCCCACCGAGATATAGAGGTCGTGATCCTTGGCCCACTGACCCAGATTGGCCCGCTCCTGCGGGCTCTGCTGGGGAAGTGACACCTCCATGGCATCGCCACCGGCCGCCTTGAAGGCCACCAGCAGCCGCTTGATCCACTTGGCGGTGAGATCGTAACGGCTGGGGTGAGCCAGCACCGCCAGCCCGCCCGCGGCGTGAATGGCTGTGATGGCTTCGCTCATCTCGGGCCACTCGGCCGGGGCATACCCTTTATTGCCACGACTCAGGTATTTTTTGAATACCTTCTGCATGTTGTCGGCTACCCCGCGCGCCACCAGCACCCGGGCGAAGTGGGCGCGGGTCACGGCGGCATCACCGGCCAATGCCTTGGCCTCTTCATAGGTGCCGGGGATGAGGCACTTCTCCAGACGACGCCCGATTTCCAGTGCACGCGCCTCGCGACGGGCCAGCTGACCGGCCAGAAAATCCAACAGCTGCGGATTTTTTTCATCCACCCCCAGCGCCACGATATGAATTTCGTGATGCTCCCAGCCGGTGGAGATCTCGACCCCGCTCACCAGTCGCAGCGGCAACTGCTCGGTCTCGATGGTGCGGCGCACCTCATCAAGCCCGTCAAGGGTGTCGTGGTCAGTAACCGCTAACACCTCAACCTGTTTTTCAGCGGCGCGGCGCACCAGTTCGGCTGGGCTCAGCACCCCGTCGGAGGCAGTGGTATGGCAGTGAAGATCGAATCTCATCAGGTTATTCCGCTCTCGTGGTCAGGTCACCATTCATGGCAAATCGGTGAAAGAAGGCTAAAAAGCGACTTGACTTGGCCGCGGCTTTATCGTTTTCTGTAGGCACTTCATTGCAAACATCTTTTTACAGGACTTTATCATGCAAACGACTTCCATCCTGACCATCTGGTGGTGGCACACTCCCTGACATGCGGGCGTGTGGTCGTTGCTGTACCTGTAATCTGACAGCAAATTAAGAACCCAAAGAAAAAGCCCGCTGACCCCAGCGGGCTTTTTTATTATCCGGCAAATGGACCTGTGATGAAACCGAGAATTCAGACAAGCGCAATGACCTGGCGATGGCGACCCTACTGAAACCGCCCGAACCGACCCAATTTCCAAAGCATTTTTACGGGATTAGACGCATGAACATCGGTAAACCGCATCACACGCAAGGGAACGCACTATGACAGCCACACATCGCCTTCCTCTGGGTGAATTCGATACCCTCAAACTCAACGCCCCCTATGTGGCCGATCCGCTGGCGCTCTATACCCGCCTCTGTCAGGGTCGCCCCAACAACCTGCTGCTGGAATCGGTGGAGATCGACTCCAAGGCGGGTAAACAGAGCCTGCTGCTGGTCGATGCCTGCCTGCGCATCGAGTGCCGTGGTCGCACCGTGCGGGTTCGCAGCCTCAACGACAACGGCGCCCAGTTGCAAAGCCTGCTGGCTGAGCGGCTGCCTGCTGTGGTGGCTCGTTCGCTGGTAGATGGCGAGCTGCAGCTCGATTTCCCGGCCTCCGATCGGGAGCTGGACGAAGATTCCCGCCTCAAGGGGAGCAGCGTGCTGGACGTGCTGCGCACCCTGCAGCGGGAGCTCGATTGCCAGCTTGGTAAAGAGGCGCTCTTTATGGCGGGCAGCTTTGCCTACGACCTCATCGCCTCTTTTGAAGATCTGCCTGAAGTGCCGGAGGGGAGCAACGACTGCCCCGACTACTGCTTCTATGTGGCCGAAACCCTGATCACCATCGACCATATCGAACGCACCACTCAACTGCTGGCCTGCATCTTTGGCGGCGACAGCGACGAAAGCCAGGTGGAAGACAGATACACCCGCCTGACCGAACGGCTCACCGACTTCAAACAGATTTGCCAGCAACCCCTTAGCGCCGAGCTGACCACCCAGCCCCTGAGCGGTGGCATGAGCGTGGACAAGAGCGACAAGCAGTTCTGCGCCGAGGTGGAGAAGCTCAAGGGCTTTATCCGCCGTGGCGACATCTTCCAGGTGGTGCCGTCCCGCTGCTTCTCCCTGCCCTGCCCGAGCCCGCTGGCCGCCTATCGCCGCCTCAAGCAGACCAACCCCAGCCCCTACATGTTCTACGTGCAGGATGAGGGCTTCACCCTGTTTGGCGCCTCGCCGGAGAGCGCGGTGAAATTCTGCGCCGCCAGCCGCGACGTAGAGATGTACCCCATCGCCGGTACCCGCCGCCGTGGCTTCAACCCCGATGGCAGCATCAACCGGGATCTCGATGGCCGCATCGAACTGGAATTGCGTCAAGACGAAAAAGAGGTGGCCGAGCACCTGATGCTGGTAGATCTGGGTCGCAACGACATCGCCCGCATCTCGGAGCCCGGCACCCGCTACGTCAAGGAACTGCTGAAAGTGGATCGCTACAGCCACGTGATGCATCTGGTCTCCAAGGTGGTCGGTACCTTGCGCGCCGACCTTGACGCCCTGCACGCCTATCAGGCCTGCATGAACATGGGCACCCTCACCGGCGCGCCGAAGATCCGCGCCAGCGAGCTTATTCGCATGGTGGAAGGCAAGCGCCGCGGCAGCTACGGCGGCGCCGTCGGCTACATCAACGGTGCCGGCGAGATGGATACCTGCATCGTCATCCGCTCCGCCTTTGTCAAAGATGGCGTGGCCCATGTGCAGGCCGGTGCCGGGGTGGTCTACGACTCCAAACCCCAGGCCGAAGCGGACGAGACCCGCGCCAAGGCGGCGGCCGTGCTGGCCGCCATCGCAGCCAGCCATGGCACCTCCCTGCAAGCCCTGAGCGCCCAGCAGGAGCAACATAAGGACGTGAGCCATGACTAACATCTTCCTGCTCGATAACTTTGACTCCTTTACCTACAACCTCGTCGACCAGTTCCGCTCCCTCGGCTATCCGGTGAGGATCTATCGCAACAGCCTGCCGGCCAGCCGCATCATGAGCGAAATCGCCGCCTGCGAAGGGGACGCCGTGCTGGTGCTCTCGCCGGGGCCGGGCGCCCCCCACGAGGCGGGTTGCCTCATCGACCTTATCAAGCTGGCCCGTGGTCAGGTGCCCATCCTCGGCATCTGCCTCGGTCATCAGGCCCTGTGCGAAGCCTACGGCGGCACCGTCGGCGCGGCGGGCGAGATCGTCCACGGCAAGCGCTCCCTGATTGAGCACAACGGCCACGGCGCCTTCGCCGGCCTGCCGAGCCCGCTGCCGGTGGCCCGCTACCACTCGCTGGTCGCCACCTATGTACCGGAAGAGCTGACGGTGATTGCCCACTATCAGGGCATGCCCATGGCCATCGAGCAGCAGGATGAGCGGGTGCTGGGCTTCCAGTTCCACCCGGAATCCATCATGACCTCGGAAGGGGCCCGTCTGCTGACTCAGGCGCTCGCCCATATCACCCGTCCAGAAAGCAGCGTGCGGTAAGGTAAGGAGACCAACATGCATCAACATCTCAACACCCTCTATCAGGGTCAGTCTCTGAGCCGTGAAAGTACCCGCGACGCCTTCGGCCAGGTGGTACGTGGCGAAGTGGATCCCATCGTGCTCGCCAGTCTCTTGACCGCCCTCAAGATCAAGGGGGAGACCCCGGAGGAGATCGCCGGCGCCGCCGAAGCGCTGCTGGCGGAAGCGCGCGACTTCCCGCGTCCAGACTATGCGTTCTGCGACATCGTCGGCACCGGTGGCGATGGCCTCAACACCATCAACGTCTCCACCACCTCGGCGCTGGTCGCCGCCGCCTGCGGCCTGAAAGTGGCCAAGCACGGCAACCGCTCGGTCTCGAGCAAGTCGGGTTCGAGCGATCTGCTGGACAAAATGGGCATCAAGCTCGACATGAGCCCGGCGCAGGCGCGCCGCTGTCTGGACGAGCTCGGCATCTGCTTCCTGTTCGCCCCCCAGTACCACGCCGGGGTGCGCCACGCCATGCCGGTGCGTCAGGCCCTCAAGACCCGCACCCTGTTCAACGTGCTGGGGCCGCTTATCAACCCCGCTCGCCCCACCTATCAGCTGATGGGGGTCTATGCCCCCGAGCTGGTGCGCCCCATCGCAGAAACCCTGCTGGCACTGGGGCTGAAAACCGGTATGGTGGTTCACGGCGCCGGGCTGGATGAAATTGCCATCCACGGCCCGACCCAGGTGGCCCAGATCCGTGACGGCGAGATCCGCGAATTTATGATCACCCCGGCTGACTTTGGCCTCGAGACCTATCCGGTCAGCGCCATTCAGGGTGGTGAGCCTGAAGAGAACCGCGCCATCACCGCCGCCATTCTGGAAGGGCGTGGCACCCCGGCCCACAACGCCGCCATCGCCGCCAATGTGGCGCCGCTGCTGCTGATGGCGGGCAAGGCGAAAGATCTCAAGAGCGCGGCGGCCGAGGTGCTGGCGGTGCTGGCAAGCGGCAAGACGGCAGAGCTCGCTGCCAAGTTGGCCACCCTGAGCCATCAGGAGGCATGATGTCAGCCACCATGTCGCACAGCAGTCATTCAGAACGCCCACAGGGCAAGAGCCAGTTTCGCAAGGATAACGAGATGTCAGACCTTATTGCCCCCCATGCTTTTCTGAACATGGCCTCCATCAGCCAGACCATTCTCGGCAAAATCGTGGCGGCCAAGCAGGAGTGGGTTGCCGCCCGCAAGCTGGCCCAGCCGCTGGAGAGCTTCCAGAGTGCGCTGACCCCAAGCGATCGGGATTTCGTCGGGGCGCTCAAGGCGGGCTCCACCCGCTTTATTCTGGAGTGCAAGAAGGCCTCCCCCTCCAAGGGCTTGATCCGCGACGATTTCAGCCCGGAGGCGATCGCCGACATCTATGGCAAATACGCCACCGCCATCTCGGTGCTGACCGACGAGAAGTTCTTTCAGGGGGATTTCGCCTTTTTGCCGCGGGTGCGCAGCCGCGTCAGCCAGCCGGTGCTCTGCAAGGATTTCATGATTGACCCCTATCAGGTCTATCTGGCCCGCCACTATCAGGCGGACGCCATCCTCTTGATGCTCTCGGTGCTCACCGACGAGGGCTATCGCGCCCTGTTCGCGGTGGCCAAGGAGCTGGGCCTTGGCGTGCTCACCGAGGTGAGCAACGAGGAGGAGCTGACCCGCGCCATCGCGTTGGGGGCGCCGGTGATTGGCATCAACAACCGGGATCTGCGGGATTTGAGCGTCGATCTCAACCGCACCAAACAGCTGGCTAAAGATATCCCGAGCGATCGGGTGGTGATCAGCGAATCCGGCATCAACCACCGCGCCCAGGTGGCGGATCTGCGCCACCACGCCAAGGGCTTTCTGGTGGGCTCATCCCTGATGGCCGAGCCGGATCTGGAGGCTGCGGTGCGCAAGCTGGTACTGGGCCAGAACAAGGTGTGCGGCCTCACCCGCGCCGAGGATGCCGCCGCCGCCCATCAGGCGGGCGCGGTGTTTGGCGGTCTGATTTTTGTGGCGAAAAGCCCGCGCTATGTGGACATCCCCGCCGCCCGCGCCGTGATGGCGGGCGCACCGCTCTCCTACGTCGGGGTATTTCGCAACGCCCAGCCCGCCACCATTGCCAAGACGGTGGATGCGCTGGGGCTAGCCGCGGTGCAACTGCATGGGGATGAGGATGCCGCCTATATCGAGACCCTGCGCCCACTCCTGCCAGCGGGCTGCCAGATCTGGAAAGCAATTGGCATCACAAGCGG
>OEQO01000003.1_pt1 | contig 79471 bp, 89 predicted proteins | sample 1539751 | NCBI WGS metagenome assembly OEQO01 (sample SAMEA3891237, study PRJEB23780) | metagenome | biome: terrestrial biome; feature: animal house; material: water of meat washing | place: Italy | collected 2015-05-12 | reverse complement strand
TTAACTCAGTCAGGTAGAGTAGTGGTTTCATAGGCCAACTGTCGCAGGTTCAAATCCTGCACTCACTACCAAATTCATTTAGTCTGCTTCGTAGAGGTAAATATGTATTTAACTATCTCTACACAAGATGCTCTACAACTAGCTTCCTATGGAGTAGACGTAGTAGAGACTAATGCAATCCCTTACTCTTTTTCATACAGTCTTGACACAAGACAACTCTACTACAACAAGGCTGGAAACTCTTGGGATAAGAGTTACAGTATTGATTTAGACACTGCTTTACAACTTCATTTAATACATGACTATGATGCAAGAATTGCATTCATAAGAAATGTGTTAGAAGAACGAGCTAAATGGGGTTACTAATACCCACCACTGTTATGCGTCAGCCTCACGGGAGGAACAAGGTCTCCAAAACCTAGTAGCTTAGTTCGATTCTAAGTTGACGTGCCATATTAAACCAATGCCAACATTGTCTTAACCCATCTCTGCAGGATGGAGGTTTAAGCTGAGGTATGGTAAGCGAGTACGTATAGCTTCCCATTGGTTTGATACCCAGCTATGGGTGATCTTTGGATCTAAATAGCTCTAGCCAAGAGTCCTGTAAATATATGGCAGGTGAGGCCCTATGCACCTATGCATTAAATAGGTCAATGAGACTACCCGATCAATGACAGTTAAGTACGGAGCTTTGCTTACGAAATACTGTGTATATCGGGTTTGTTCTTATTGGACTGCAAGTATGACAACTCAGAATATACAAAGAATATTGTGGAGGGCTAATCCCCCGATGAAGCGAAAAGATATGTATAACTGCAGAGAGCCTTTAATATTGGTTTAGGCTGTAGGTCTTAGCAATGATCGTGCGAACCCAGAACCATACAAGAGTCTCGTCAGCTCTTGGTGCTTGCAGTACCAATGAGAATTTCTCCACAGCCTCAGCTAGTGGCTTTCGCTTGCCTTATACTCCATAGGCACACCTTGAGCGAGTATCTTCCTTCCTTATACGGAACAGAGACGTAACTAGTTAGACATGGTTTATCGTATACCTTAAATGCTGTGTGATCCCTGCAGTGTCGATAAAGGGATACTTAATTTACTCTTTATAGCCCTCATTATCTACCCCAAGATGTGAGGGCTTTTTTTTTTTTATTCAGGATACTCTATGAAAGACAGCTTATTAGTATGCCTAGTTGGCATTATGAGCTTCGTATTGGGAGCTTTATTGGTATTAGGTACATCTTATGAGGAAACTGATACTAGCTCTAATACAGCAAACCAGTGCAACCAACAAGTATATATCTCAGTTAGTGGGGCTACGCCCCATGATGCGGTTGGATTCCCACCAAAGAAATAATCATATAGATGGTTTAGTAATAGAAATATTACTAAACCATTTACCCTTAAATTTATTCAAGGACTATTCCATGAAAACCAAAAACACTTTAACCCCTGCGGAAGCTACTGTTGTTGTATCAGAATGGAAGCGTCCTAAAGGTGAGCGCCCTACTCAGCAAGAGTTAGCTCTACGTTTCAATGTTGCGCCTGTTACTATTCGCCGTGCTTTAGCAGAAGATGGTCTTATCGAGCTTGCTAGCTATAAGACAGTAAAAGAGACTGCAATCATTGAGTTCCTTAAATCTCAGGGCCTTAATGATCTACAGAAGCTTACAAACTTCGTGGTTAAGGCAAGGACAGGAAACCGTGCCAAATAAGATTAAACCTGAGTTCATTCCTTTGTACCCAGTATCAGACAGTTTGGATGATGCTTGGGAACTAATGAACTCACAACTTCCTATTACAGAAACCAATGACCTTAAAGGTCTTCTCATGAATTATCACAATAGTTGTGTAAGAGCGGTAGAGGAGCGTATTGCAAATGAAACCGATACTGCTACCTGATCAAGCATACCTATTAGAATGTTTTAAATATGACCCATTAACAGGGGATATTGTATGGGCTAACAGACCAATACATCATTTTAAAACAGAAGGTGCGTTTAAGAAGTTTAATACACAGTATGCTGACAAACCTGCTTTCACCTAAATAGATGGTGAAGGATACAAGTATGCCGGTATTACCGTTAAAGGTAAAAGAAACTTTTATAAAGCGCATCGTGTCATTTGGAAAATGGTACACGGTATTGATCCTGATCAAATAGATCATGACAACCGTGACAGAACAGACAACAGACTTGTTAATTTAGTTAGTTCTTCTAGTAGCTTAAACTCTAAAAATAGAGGAAAGCGAAAAGATAATACAACTGGTTATACAGGTGTCGAATTAACGCCTAATGGTAAATTTGTAGCAAGATTTGCTCAAGAATACTTAGGTACTTTTAACACAGCTATTGAAGCACACAGTTTCCGTGAACAGCACAAACAAGCAAAAGGCTATCACGCTAATCACGGTATTTAATCGTGGAAAAGGAAAAATCTGATGAAAACAACTCTTAATCAAGCTGCAGTACTTATCACTCACTTTATCAAATCAAACACTCCTGTGAACTTATTAGGCTCTCCAGGCGTAGGTAAGTCTGATGTAATTAAACAAGTAGCTGAACAGCTTAACCTTAAGGTTATCGACTTCCGTTTATCTACATGTGACCCAACTGACTTATCAGGCATTCCATTTATCTCAAATGGTCGCAGTGCATATATGCCTAACGAAGCATTCCCTTTAGCTTCGGATACAATTCCTAATCGTGAAGACGGTACTCCGTATGATGGTTGGTTATTGTTCTTAGATGAAATCACGAATGCTCCAATGGCAGTACAAGCCGCAGCTTATCAGTTAGTTCTTGATCGCCAAGTAGGTCAGAACAAGTTGCACAAAGACGTTAAAATCGTATCTGCAGGTAACATGATTGATGATGGTGCAGCTGTAACAGGTGAAATGTCTACAGCACTTAAATCACGTATGGCACATATCAATATTGAAATGAGCCTAGATGCTTGGCTTGATTGGGCAATGGGTGCAGGCATCCATCACTCAATTACTTCATTCATTAAGTTCAAACCAACTGCTTTATATCAATTTGATCCTAAAGTGGATGCCGATACTTTCCCTTGTCCTCGTACATGGGGCATGGTAGACAGCCTTATCAAGACTGTTGGCATGAACGATAAGAACTTACAAGCATTGGTAAGTGCAACTATCTCTGATGGCCCAGCTAGCGAGTTCATTAACTATTGTAAAAACTTTGTAGGTTTACCTACGTATGATGACATTGTTAAGAACCCTGAAAAGGTTGACGTACCTAAAGAGATGTCAACTCTCTATGCATTGTCTGGTTCTATTGGTGCTCAAACCAAGAAAGAAACAGTAACGGAAGTAATGAAGTTTGTTGATCGTATGCCTAAGGAATTCCAATTGCGTACATTTAATGACTTTACTAAACGCGAACCAGCTCTAGTAACTGTACCAGCAGTTCGTGCTTGGTTACTGGCTAACGCTCGTAACATGGTTAAATAAAGTGATGGGGCGAAAGCCCCTTACTTTTGTAAGGAAGTTATATGAACAAACCAATGTTTGAAGATGTGTGTGATATCGTATGCGGTTATCTAGCCACACCTGTAGACATGGACATCATTAAAGAACTGACAGACTTTGATGAGCGTAGCGGTAATCGCTGTGACACCGGATGGGATGAATATACCATTAGTGGTTCTATATACCCTATCTTCCTAGAACAGTTGGTAAAAATGGGCGTAGCTTTTATATGGGATTTCTATCTAACAGAGGACTTTAAGTACTCTGCGTATAACTTCCCTACAGAAGATAACCACCAAAATTACGGTAGTTTCAAGACAGGAGACAGACGCAAGAATGTTCCAAGACTGTCTAAGAAACTGCTTAAACAAGTTGAATCAACCTCTGCAGCCAATGAGCTGCTTTATACGATGGGAATCAAAAATGGCTCGAATTAGTCCTGCTCCACAAGATGCCGAAGATGCTCTATCTAAAGCTAAAGTAAAGCTGATGATTAAGAAAGACTGTGCATTCTTTGCTACTCTAATATTGCAGACTCCGGTTTATTGGCTAACAGCTGATGAAGTACCTACAGCTGCAACAGATGGTAAGAATTTATTCTTTAACCCTGAGTTCTTCATGAGCTTAGATCCTGATGAACGCATTTTCTTAGTTCTGCACGAAGTGATGCATAACGTGTATAACCACGGTATTCGTCTAGGTTTCCGTGACCACAAAACATGGAACGAAGCTGGTGACTACGTTATTAATGATGATCTCATTCAACGTGGTTTCAAAATGCCTAAAGATGGTTTACACAACGTAAGCTATCGTGGAATGTCTGCAGATGAAATCTATGAAGATTTAATTGATAAGAAGGTTAAAGGTCAGTCAAATGCACCTGCTCCTTGGCAAGACATTCAAGCACCTCCTGACAGCCAGCAAGGTAGTGGTAACACAGACCCTAATGGTAATGGTCAAGGAGGTCAAGGACAATCTCAAGGATTAGGTGGTATACAAGCACCTTCTGCTCAAGAAGTAGAAGATCACAATAAGAACTTACTTACTCAAGCTACTCAGGCTTCACAAATGAGTGGTGATAAAGCAGGTACAGTTCCAGGCTCATTAGAGCGCTTATTGGATACAATGCTTAAGCCTAAGCTACCTTGGAATAAAATACTAGCTAAGTTCTTGTTTAGTCTTAATAAGAATGACTATTCATGGCGTAAACCAAACAGACGCTTTATCAGTCAAGGTATTATCATGCCGTCACTGCATAGTGAAGGTGTAGGTAAGATTGACTTTGCAGTAGATACATCAGGCTCAGTAAGTGAAGCAGACTTCAATCGCTTTATCTCTGAAATTGGCTATGTATTTAAAACATTCAATCCTAAAGAGATTGGTGTAATGCAGTTTGACAGTGTTCTACAGTCAAACGATAAATGCTGTTCAGTACAAGACTTCCTTAAGATTAAGTTCTCAGGAGGTGGCGGTACACGCATTGAACCTGTTCTTGAAGTATTCAAAGACAATGATGCAAAAGCATTAGTAGTCCTCACTGATGGCTACCTGTACCACGGTGCAGAGCTTGACCCTAAGAAACCGGTTATCTGGTGCGTATACTCAAATCCAAGATTTGTTCCTAACTTTGGCACGGTGATCCACTTTGACAAAGACTAATGAAGAACGCTTTTGGTCTAAAGTAACCAAGCAAGGGCCTAACGACTGTTGGCCTTGGCATGGTGCTAAGCACCCCACCGGTTACGGTAAGTTATGGTTAAAATTACCTGAATTGGTATGCAAACCTGCTCACCATGCTGCGCTTATCTTATCAGGTACTGATGTACCAAAAGGAAGTATTGTAATGCATTCTTGCGATAACCCTAGCTGTGTTAATCCTGCTCATTTAAGCATAGGAACACAACAGGATAATATCGCAGATAAACTTGCAAAAGGCAGGCAGCCTACAGGAGATAAACATCACAATACTACTATCAGTGATCAAGATGTCGCTGACATTAGAAATTCATCTTTATTAGGTAAAGAACTTGCAAAACACTATGGTGTATCAGCAGGTGCTATATCTAATATACGTAACTTTAAAAAACGCATTTAACTATTTTGGAATAAAACCATGACTCAATTCTTTCAACAGCCTGGCGCTATCACTATCGCTCCTGACTTCTCTGGCATTGCACTAGATCGCGTACCTGCTGGTTACTACCGCATTGGTTACAACCTTGATGCTGGTCAATACTACTTAGCTAATGTAGAGCCTTTACAAGTAGCTGATAAAATCTATGGTAGCCTATTACAGCATCTTCCTCGTATTGAAGAAGTATTTGCAAACCAAACAGATAAACCATTAAGCATCTTGCTTGAAGGTCTTAAAGGTTCTGGTAAATCACTGCTCATGAAGACATTAGCTAAACGCTTTGTTGAACGTGAAAAGGGTATTGTACTTATGTGCAACACTCCATTTACAGGTGATGCTTACTTTGAGTTCTTGCAAAAGATTACTCAAAAGAAAATCGTACTTATGGACGAATTCGACAAAGTGTATAAAGAGAAAGATGATCGTAATAAGATTCTTACTCTGCTAGATGGCAACTTTGCATCCCACACGATGTTCATCTTAACCATGAATGCTAGCTTAGATTCAGGTAACTTTGAATTCTTCCACAACCGTCCAGGCCGTGTGATGTTCAGCATCAAATTCAAAGGTGTACCAGCTGATGTAATTGAAGCTTATGCTCGTGACCATTTAGATGATGAATCTAAAGTAGGTGACTTAGTTCAGTTCGTTAAGCGCTTTACTGACTTCAACATGGATATGCTTAGCAAGCTTATCAATGAAGTAAACCACTGCCCTACTCTGACTCTTGAAGAAATTGCAGAGTACTTAAACGTGAAACCTGATTTGACACTGGATGATGTATATCTAAGTGCTCAGTTCTTCCGTAATGGTGTGGACTTGACCAAGCATGTGCATGGACATACGACAGACCGTTACTTAAAAGACTTATTGCGTGCATTAAGCGATAAAGGTCGTAGTACTACACTCAACCTTATGCTTAGTGGTGCTCAAAACCTTAACCATACTAAAGGCGGGTTAGCTGACAATAAGACAATGGATACAACTGATGAAACTGGTTACGGTATCAAGGCACATGTGGGCAAAGGGCCTAAAAAGTTCATTGAATACTTTGATGAGTATATCTACTCAGATGAGTGTACACGTACTCAAGATTCATCTACAGGTGTAATCACGATTACCACAAAAGCCGAAGAAAACGAGTGGGCTATTGTAATCACTCCAGAAGTGGTTAAGCGTTACAAGTATTCTTTCTAATACACACATAGCTAGGCTTCGGTCTAGCTATTTTTTATTAAGGACTGGAAATGTCAATTGTTCTAACAGCAGATCAACAAACTGCATATTCACAAATTGTAAATCTATTAACAACTACTCAGAAGGAGCTAGTAATTAATGGCTTTGCAGGGACAGGCAAGACAACACTTGTTAAGTCATTCTTAGAAGAATGGCCTCAGTTTGTTGCACTATCAGGAGGAGCGTTCAAAGACTTTGATACGCATCTAACTGCTACCACTAATAAGGCTGCAGATGCGCTTAGTTCTGCTACAGGACTTGAGACATCTACAATCCATAGCTTCCTTGGTTTACGCGTTCAGAACATTGGATACCGGCAAACCAAGCTATTAGATAATGGTAAAATCGTACCTGATGACTCATTAATTATTATTGATGAAGCTTCATTTATTGATGAAGAATTATTAAAGCAAATTCGTAAGAAAGCTTCTAATTCTAAAGTCATTTATTTAGGTGATCCTTGTCAGCTTAAACCAGTAGGCTCAGATGATACCCCTGTATTCACTGCAGGAATCCCTACAGCCAATCTTACACAAATTGTAAGGCAATCAGATGACTCACCTATTCAGAAGCTGTCACGGGCCTTACGTGATCATGTAGACGGTATGCCTATACCTAATGCCGGTGTAGATGGTGTGAATATCTTTCACATGAACCAGCAGGACTTTGAAGCATCACTTATCCGTGATTGCCGTGTTAGTGCGGGTAACTCAGTTCGTGCGCTAGCTTGGACTAACCAAGTGGCCAATGGCTATAACGAAACAGTAGCACAAGCTTTATCAGGTACGTCTGATATTAAGATTGGCGATACTGTAGTAGTTAATAAGCAGGTTCAGAAACGTGGTCATTATAAGTTACCTACAGATAGTACTGTTCATATCGTAGGCTTGGGATCATGGAAACGAGATGATAACGGTATCGTGTCTCGTAAAGTAGAGATTGCATCAGGTATTGAGCTTACTCAAGCACAAGACCATGCAGATACTATTCCATTGATTAAGCAAGCGTATGCCAATGGCAATTCAGAACAGGCTTACCTACTTGAGAATCATTATGTAGACTTACGACTCATGTACGCGTCTACAGTAAACAAATCTCAAGGTAGTACGTATGACGCAGTTTATATTGATCTAAATGACATTGGTAAGTGTCGTGATGCTGACCAAGTAAAACGCATGCTATATGTAGCTGTGAGCCGTGCCCGTAGTAAAGTTGTATTTACAGGAGATGTATAATGGCAATTGATCGTATGCATATAATGAGCTCTAACCAGCGTCTGATTCGTCAGATACAGAAAGATCTATTTGATGATGCAGACAAAGCTTGGATACGTGTTTATTCACAGTTCTGTAAAAGACAGGCTGAAATGAACCACAACAGCATCATGCAGTTTAAGTTCAAAGGTGATGTATACAAATTAGAAGAAGATGTGGCTTTACGCTCAGGCGTGAAACCATTACATAAGGAACTCGAACCTGAGTTCTTAGAAGCATACGCAATGTTCGTAACAGAATTAAAGGAAGAGAAACGTGTTCTACAGAACATGCTTTCACATGCCATACGTATTGCTAAATACGCTGAGGACTTATTAGACATACTACCTGAAATTATGCATGACTCTATTAATGAAGCAGGCTTCTTTCAACATGAAGATAAACCATTCATGTCCGTAGAACAGGCTGATAAGTTTAAAGAACAGTATGGCCCTTACTTTGATATGTTCGACTTGCGTAAAACAGTCGGAGCATTGATGTGAAAACACTTAAATTCGTTGATGGTGATCCTAAACCTAAAGTTGGGATTCTAATCAAAGAGTCTAGTTTCCGTGAAGCAAAGCTGATTCAGTACTACGTACAACCATTACAGGATGCAGGCATTCCCCGTGAGGAGATTGTTGCATTCAGTTTGGAGTACACACAAGCTGGTAAAGCACCTGCACACTTAATCAAGGACTACTTAGGTACTTGGCTACAGTCTTTTAAAGATGCAGGTGTTAAATATCTTTTCTGTGCTGATTCGGCTTACTTCAAGGCACTTACAAAAGAAAAGAAGGCAGACCCTAACTTAGGTTACGTACTGCCATGTGCAATTCCAGGATTTGAAGATATGTCTGTAGTCTATTCATTAGGCTATGGAGCATTGATTCACAATCCAAACCAACAGGAAAAGATTGATCTGTCTCTGGATGCACTTACTACTCACTATCATGGTGCGTATGTAGAAATTGGTTCAGACATTATTCATAATGAACGCTATCCAAACAGTTTGTCTGCAATTAAAAAAGAATTGGCGTACTTACACCAGTTCCCACAACTTGCAGTAGATATTGAAGCCTTCTCTCTTAATCTAAGAGATGCAGGATTAGGTACTATTTCATTCGCTGAAACCAAACATACAGGATGTGCATTCTTCATTGAGTATCAACCCATTGTTCCTGAAGATGGGTTCTATGCGACAAGAGCTGAAGCTCCCCGTGTTAAAAGACTGTTACGACAGTTCTTTGAATCATATAAGGGTAAGCTAATTGCTCATAATGCTTCGTATGACTTTAAGTGTCTCATTCATTCTCTATGGATGAAGCATCCTCTCGATTGGGATGGAATGCTTAAAGGACTTGAAGTATTAACTCGTTGTTTCGATGATACTAAGATCATTGCTTATCTTGCCAAAAACAGTACCGCTAAAGTGGTGTATGGTTTGAAAGGACTTGCACAACCATTTGCAGGAAACTGGGCAGAAGATGAAATCAAAGATATTAGACGTATTCCTCCTGAGAAAATCTTACGCTATAACTTGGTAGATACCTTAAGTACAAACTATGTACATGAGACGTATTATCCAATCATGGTAGAGGAAGAACAGGAAGACTTATACGTAGGCTTAATGATTCCATCATTAGTCGTAATCATTCAGATTGAGTGTCATGGTTTACCATTGATACCTGAACGAGTACAGGAAGTTAAACATATTCTGGAAACAGACATTAGTGCTTTAACTGCAAAGTTAGACCTTAATGCCTATGTAAAGGAAGCTACTGATCAGTTACAGATTGCAGCTATGGTTGCAAAGAATAAAACTTTGAAAGTAAAACAACATCCTCGTGAAGCATTCAACGAACCAATCAACTACAACAGTCCTAAACAACTAGGCACACTTCTATTCGATGTAATGGAAATGCCTGTAATCGAATGGACAGACAGTGGTGATAGAGCAACTGGAACCAAGGTTCTTAAAGCTCTACGTAAGCACACAACTGATCCTGAAAAACTTGAAGTACTTGAAGCACTGTATTCGTACTCTAAGATAGACAAGATCATGTCTGCATTCATTCCAAACTTTGAGAATGCTTGGCTTAAAGCAGATGGCATGGCTTACCTACACGGTTCATTCAATATTGGAGGAACTAAGTCAGGAAGGCTTTCATCAAGTGATCCTAAATAAATTGGGCTTTACAGGAGTGATCCTGTATCGAAAGTTACCTAAACGGGGGAACTCCTATTGACAACAGATACCATATTCACTATTCTTGGAATCTGCAACTAATAGGACAATCACCGTGCTAAATGAATTATGGAAAACAATACCCGACTTCCCTAACTATCAAGTGTCTAACACAGGAAAAGTTAAAGGTAAGACAGGTATAGTATTAAAAACTTTTATTCAAAATGGAGGCTACGAAGTAGCAACACTCCATAATGAAATAAAGAGATCAGCTAAAAGAACTGTACATAGATTAGTGGCAGAAGCTTTTATTGATAACCCTACAGGTTTACCTATCGTCAATCACATTGATGGTAATAAGCTTAACAATGAAGCCCCTAACTTAGAGTGGTGTGATAACTCACATAACATTCTTCATGCAAGGGCTACAGGACTTAATCCTTATAACAAGCCTACATCAGGTATGAAATTACCTGCTAGGGGTGATGGGCCAACTACACAGTACTACGGTGTATGTTGGGACAAATCAAGAAGTAAGTGGAAAGTACGTATCCAGTACAACGGAAGGGTACTTACACAAAAGAGATTTGATAATGAGTTAGATGCTGCAAAGTATTATGACGAATTTGTTAAAACCAATACACTTGATAGACCGTTAAACTTTCCATAATCTAAAAGCCTAACGACTATCCCGACAGGGAGTACACTCAAGTGAGTGGAAACGGTAACTACCTCTAAGGAGGTATTGATATAGTCTACTCTGCATGGTGACATGCAGCAGTTCATAAGAGAACGGGGAGAGCGTAACGAACTCTCTCGAATATAAGGAATTTACAGCAGATCCCTGCAGGAGGTGATTTAGGTAAACTTATCAAGACATGCTTTGCCGGGCCTTATGGCAAGATATTCTGTGGTGCAGACTTTGCCAGCTTAGAGGATCGCATCTCTGCATTAGCTACCAAAGATCCTAACAAGATCAAGGTATATACAGATGGTTACGATGGTCACTGTTTACGTGCTCATGCGTACTTCGGTAATCAAATGCCTGATATTGATCCAACATCTGTTGAGTCAATTAACAGTATTGAGGATTTGTATCCTGACTTAAGGCAGATGTCTAAAGCTCCTACATTCTTATTGACGTTAAACCTAGCGTCCTCTACTGGCGACAGTAGTGAAAAACTCATCTAATTCGGTGGAACTCTCAATGAGACAATACCGAGCGAAGACTTATTGATTTGTTCCTACATTTTTGCTATGGTGTATTCCACCATATAGAAAGGTAGGTAGATATGAAAATTAAAGATTTTGAAGATTACTCAATCACCCAATCAGGTGAAGTAATAAATACCCGAACAGGTAAAACCAAGGCACTAGACTTTAATAGGGCTGTGGGTTATTTCCAAGTTGATCTGTATAAGAACAACAAAAGAACTAAACACTACATCCATAGATTAGTAGCTCAGGCTTATATACCTAACCCTTTAGGATTACCAGAAGTAAACCATAAGGACTCTGATAGAACTAACAACCACGTTAGTAACTTAGAGTGGGTATCAAGTAGTGGTAACTCTATCCATGCAGTACAAGCAGGTCAGAGAGATCACGTGGCACGAATGTCAAAAGAAGACATTAAGAACGCATACGATTTAGTAATGCAAGGCAACAGCTATAAGCAGGTGTCTGAAATACTAAATAACTCTTGGCAATCAGGTTTCCTGTCAGTCAAGGTAAAGCAGTACGCTAAAGCAAACAACTTGGTTGAAGCTTTGGAACAGCAGCTTAAAGAACAACGTATCGCTAGGTCACTTAAGAACTTGGAATCAATCAATAAGTAACGTGTAACGACTAGTCGAAAGGCGTAGGGCCAAGTGGCTCGAAATGGTGAGCATCTCTAGTAGATGAAGATATAGTCTGATCTGCATGGTGACATGCAGCAGCTTGAATAAAGCGGGTACAGCTTAACGAACTGTACTGAACATAAATGATGGCGGAACTTATCACGGTTTAATTAAGAACTGTGGTTTCAGTGAAGAAGTAGCTAAGCAAATTGAAGAGCTGTATCACAAGCTATATGAGTGGTCAGACAATGTAATTGCTAACCGTATTCAGAAAGAAGCTGTAGAACGTGGATATGTTACTTTAGCCTTTGGTTTGAAGTTACGTACTCCGTTACTTAAGAAGACTGTCTTAGGTAACAGGTACACTACCTATGAAGCACAAGCGGAAGCAAGGACAGCAGGTAATGCAATGGGTCAGTCTTACGGCTTATTGAATAACCGTGCAGCTGTAGCTTTCATGCGTATCGTATGGAAGTCTAAGCACAGGCTTAAGATTATGCCAGTAGCGCTAATCCACGATGCTATCTATTTAGTTATTGATGATGATTTAGAAACAATTGAGTTTGCTAATAAGCATCTGACTAAGGAAATGGAATGGCAGGATTTAGATGAGATATGGCATGACGAAGTGAAACTAGGAGGTGACTTAGATTTATTCTATCCTAACTGGTCTCATGGAATTACCTTATCAAGGACTGCAAACCAAGCAGAAATATGTAATGTAGTTGATGCAGCAATGTACAAGTACAACAACCCCAAACCCAAAGCAGCCTAGGTAGCTAGGCTTTTTATTTAGAGGAATTCACCATGAACTTACGAGATGTATTACGCAGTGGCTTTGCGCTACAAAAAATTGGTTTAGACTTGTGTACCAGTCAGTTAATAACAGGTAATTCTTTACGAGTAGAACTTTACGCTCGTGGTGGTGGTGGTGGTAGTCGAGACTCAAGAGAAGTGGTAATTCTTTCACTTGATGAACCTATCACTAATGACATGACATTTATCCTATCTGTGCGCTTCTCTGAGGAAATGGTGAATAACTTACTACTTAGTGAAGTAGTTCCTATGAAAGCTTCTGATATTCGTCACCGTAACTACGGTATTTATTTCAATGATCAAAGGTCAGTTGTTTGTGAAGGATAAAAGAAAGGGCTGGTTATCCAGCCCTGACTTATTTGTTTATTTAAGCAGTAGTATTCTGATTAGTAAGGACTACACCTTTACCATCAGCCTTGTCTTCTGCTGTACGAGCCATACCGCCTTTAAAGAGTGGAATGACATCAACCTTATCTTCTTGCATTACATCAAAGATTGTCTTAACAACTACCGAAGGAGTTGTTGTGATATTACCTTCTGCATCACGTGGCATAGCTAATTCCTGATTTAGTTTTAGAAGATTGGATATTAACACATTATTTATTAAAGGTACTACCTATGACTCTACAAGATATTATGAAACCTAACAAATTCGGTACTATGCCTATGCTACATTTTACTTTTGTAGGTACAGCTAAGCTTGTTGGTGAATTTGTTGAAGTTAAACTAAGAAACATGGAAATAAACGAATACCTACCACTGGATACAGAAGTAGTAGTATCAGGTAATGATACGATAACTATACGTTACCCCATGCTAGATGGTTACACAGTTAGACTTGTGCATTGGCTACCACTTACACCTGATCAGTTTCTAATACACCAAGCAATTGAACCAATTAAAGAGGTGTGCATAGAAACAAACGTATGTACAGCATGGCGAAAGGCTACTGAGTCTCTACTAGCCGGCATACTTGATGATGGTACTGGATGGATAGATATGGGTTACGGCCTAGAGCCTGCAACCTTCTATATAGAAGACATACTATATAGGTTGGATTTGCAGGGAAAACTTACGTAGAATTCCTCTATTAATTTAGAGGAGTCTTGTATGTACCATGTAGACCCAGATGTAATGTCTTTCATGGTAGCTGTATTTATGTCGTGTGTAACGGCATTCATATCTATCGCAAAGAAAGTATTAAACAAACGCAAACCAGTCTCTAAGCTTTGGCTTGGTAATGAGATTGCTATGTGTCTTCTTGCCTTCTTAATTGCTATGGAAATGTTCCCTCACATTGCTGTTGTTCTCCCTGCGTTCATCACTAAACCAGTATTCTTGGCGATCTGTGTTCACATGAGTAGTAGACTGATCATAATGCTGGAAGAAAGAGCAACCAAAGCTATTTCAGGCTAATAAACTAAGGAAACTATCATGATTGAAAAATCAGTAGGGTTAATCCGTAACCTATATAAAAAACGGAAAGAAATTGTAGAACTTGTTACTAAGTACATAGAAGCCAATGATGTAATTATCATTGTTAATAATGCAGATGTGTACTCAGTACTAGGACGTACAGAAAGTGATGCACGTACTATTCACATGCTAGGTGTTGCAATTGGTTCAGGTTTTGAGAACGCTAAGTCTAATGACCCAGCTCTTACTCTTGAAAACTATTTGCAACAACCTACGACAGTTGCTCTTAACTACGTTGAAAGGAATGGTCTAGCATGATTGGATTAGTTGGAGCACACCGTACTGGTAAATCTACCTTATGCCAAGCCTTGCAAGAAGTAAGACAGGGCTTTTTAAAAGAACATAAGATCAGCATCTCTAAGATGCAGTCTCAACTTGGATATAATTCATCAAACCAATCCTATGATTGGGAGACACGTAAAAGTATTCAATCTTACTTGCTAAGTATGTTTGAAAGCTCTTTAGGTCTTGGCCGTATTCAACTAGCTCAGATGCTTGTTCGGATATCAGAACGTACTCCATTAGACCTTATTGGGTACACTGTAGTTAATATGCCTGACAATGCTACGCAGGAAGATATTGAGTGGGTAAGTGCATACACTGAAAAGTGTATTAGGCTTACTAACCAGTACTACAGTAATATCTTCCTTCTGCAACCTGGAATCTCTTACGTAGAGTGTGAAACCTCTGCTAAAGAGGACTTAATGGAATCTTTAAACGCAGTATATCTACGTACATTCCTTGATCCTCGCTTAACTGTTGAGAAACATATTGTACCTGCAGATATGCTAGACCTAGCTGAACGCATAGGATTTGTTCTGGAGAAAGCACATGTTTGACTCTAATTACTCATGGTTTGCTGAAATAGGTTTTTGGTTTGGCCTAGGTGTTATACAAGCTATAGCTGTATCGTTTGCTTTGATCTACTTTGTAGGTAAGTTAGTCAATTGGGCCTACGGCCTGTTCAGTTATGTGAACCCTGTTAAGCAGTATACATTTACTGATTTGCCTGAATTTTATGACTCGATTAAATTAAGCTACGATAAGAAAACCAAGGTACTTACTGCTACAGCTCAGTACCGTCATAACCAAAATACTGTGACAGTAACTAAGCACCTCGCTGTTAAACCTAGGCACACTCTTAAAGAGGTTGCTGTGGAACTTCAACTCTCGCTTACGCAGTTTATTGCATCAAGCACTAAATAACGCACTCACACCGCAACTATCGGGGATAGCTAACGCTACCCCTTGTTGCTGTTCGTGCTAAGGAAACCTTATGGAATTTGCTATCTTTTTCTCAGGCTTCTGCGTGGGATTACTTTTGTACTTCATGGGTACACATAAACCCCGCGTGCCCGATTTAGACCCTAATACTTTTGAAATACCTAAAGCACTTCCTATGCTAGATGTTAAGGGTATTGAACGCGGTTTTGGTGTTGATGGTAATAAAGTAATTCAACGCTGGTCATACAAAGGTATAAGCCAGTGCCGTACCATCACTAAAGATAACGGTGTCATTACTCAGAAAGAATTTATTGAATTTTGGCATCGTAATGAACTTAACTTCTATCTTAAGAACGCAGAAGTGTTCGACAAGGAATTAAACAAATGAATGAATTAGTACTAGCTATCCACGCTCATGAATTAGCTAAACAAGTTAAACCAACAGGCTTATCTGACTTTGATCTAAGCCAAGTAGATCAGCATGCTTATGCTATGTTACCTCGTCACTTGGTAGATAATAAAAACAAACTATATGGCTACAGTATGCAGATTGGTGCAGTACTACCTCAAGTATTGCCCTACTTTGTTGTATCCAATCCTGATGGTCGTATACTTACCTATCAACGTAAAGGTAAAGAAGAAGGCTTACTAGGTAAGTGGTCTATTGGCATTGGTGGACATATAAGTCATGATGACTTTTTAACAGTTGCAGATGCTGACTGGGAAGCTCTACCTAATTTAAATGACATTATCTTTCACGGAGCTAAACGAGAAGTGGAAGAAGAGCTTGGTATCAATGCTGATTGGCTTGAGATGTTCAACTCACCTGATGATCTTGAAATAATGCTAAATAAGATTATCTATACCAATGAAGATGATACATCTAAATTGCATATTGCATTTACCACGACTATAGAATTATCTGAGCACATGGTTGATTCACTTAATCTTGACCCAGCTGAATTCAATAACTACAAGTGGCTAACTCCAGAAGAGCTTAAGCTCTGTGGTTTAGAATTTGAAACTTGGTCAGCTATCTTAATTGATAATATGTAAAAAATAAGCCCTCATTCGTGAGGGCTATTTTTATTTGACTGATATATCAATACACCGCGAAGCAGGTATATCAATTGTTGTTGCGGTATCTAAAGTATGCTTACCTGATACAACCTTGATTGGGTGAACCTTTAGATTTAAACCAGCAGCATCAAAAGTAATAACACAACCACAGAGTAGGTTATCTAACTCGTCTTTTGGTAGACAGAATTTAAAACCATTTAATGCAAAACCAAGTGGCCCATTAATACGGTAGTCACCAACGCCATTCTTAATGAATCCGGGCTTTACTGTTCCATCATGATCCAGTACTGCACCATCGTACACGCTGATAGCTTTACTACCGAATACTAACTCATTATTGGTATTTACTAGGATGCCTAGATTAAGCCTACCACGTTGAGCTGTAGTACCTCCTGTACCTCCTCGTTCAATAGGTAGTGCATCAGGTAGCTTTACTTCTGACTTACCTCCTGATAACCAGTTATAGACAATAGCTTCTGTCTGTTCAGCTTTGATAGCATGGATACGTAATTGATCTCCTTTGCCATCTCCTGCAGCTTCTCCATAGTTAAATCTTTCACGCTCATGAGCTGATAGCTTAGTGGCCATTTAGAATACTCCTATTGTAATCATCAATTAGAAGAAGAATGCTTTGATGCTTACTAGCACACCCGTCATACTGATGAACAATATCATTGCCCCATCTAAGAATTGTAGAAGCTTTTCCATCACTTAACTCCTGCATCTGTGGACACTGTACGCGTAAGTTCGCGGGAACTGTTAAGGGATGCGATTCTACCGTTAAGCTGTGACAGCCCAAGACTGTCAAAACATACGTTGCTGTAGCTAGGCAAATAAACAATTTTTTCAACTTCTCGGTCAACATAGACCTTCTCCTGTTCTTTATCAGCCTTACGCTCTTCGTAATCCTGACTAATTTTATTAGCACTTTCATGCTGTTCAATAACTACTTTAATTTCCTGATCTTTACTTTTTAAGGCATCAGCCTGTAAACCAAGAATAATCTCACCACGCCATAAACACATGGCAAAGAATACTATAGAAGTCAGTAAGAAGAATGCCGCCAATAAAGGCGACATCCTAATATATAGTTTCATTAACATATTAAGCCTCGTTAGTTGAAATCTTACCGGCAGGTAATACAGGTAGATCATAGCGATGCTCGTTAGGAACTGTACCTGTACTTACCCAACGATAAGCTGTAACACGTTTAGGATCAAAGTCCTGAATAGTTACAGCATTAGATTGGTTTCCACCTAAGACTTTAAGCATACCTGTCTTAGTCTTACCTACAACTAACCCTACATGGCCACCACCATCACGTGTAAATGTAACGATACAACCATAGGCAGGTTTATCTAACTTAGTACCTACTGATTCCCATGCTTTAGCTCGGAAGAAATCTTTAGGTACTTTAGAAGATAGGCCAGCTTCCTTAAATACTTGGGCCATAAATGTACCACACCAAGGCTGACCAATAAGCCACTTACCTGATAAGGTTTTAGCCCATGCATCAATAGTGGGGTGCTTGTTAGTAGACCCAATCTCAGTTAAACCAAGATAACTACGTGCAATCTCTACATGCTTTAATTCTGGTTTAGCACTCATGCTAATCTCCTAGCTATTTAATAAGAATGTAGGGTATTATTGCAGACTCTACTTAATAAGGAAACTGGAGCTAGTTATGGCTACTACTGCATCTAAAGGCTTAAGCAAAGCTGAAATGAAATTGCTAAATGATTTTGCTAACACAGCAAATGCTCGTGAATTTACAGAAGGTGTTAAAATTCAAAAACTAAGTTTGTCCTATGACATTGCGTCAGGCTTCTCAATTGAATTGGTTGAAACTCGTAATTCAGACCCTGAACCGCCTGTTTCAGAAGCATAAAATAAAGCCCCTAAATTGGGGCTTTTTTATTACTCAACAAACTCTGTCGTAGCCTTATCAGCATCTAAGGATGCTACAGTATAGTTAATTGTTTCTGTACCATAAGGTGAATTCTGTTCACCGTACATATCAGCAACTTCGCCATTTATATCACGCATAGCAAAAGTACAAAACCAGCAACAGTCATCAGTAATAGCTGTAAACTTATGCATGTGTTCTTTTTTAATTACAATGAATGTAGGGGCAGTAAACTGCTTAGGTTCATAACCTTCTACCTCTACCTCTACCGTACCTTTCATTAAAAGACTTACATGGTCAAATGTGTGCTTATGTCCCTGTACAGAGTCACCTGCAAATTCTAGTTCGTTCTGGCGCACCCAAATATTACCAAAGAAACCCAGCGAATGACTTCGTAACTTTTCATCATGTTCTGACATTTATCTCATCTCCTAAAACAACGATATTACATATATTTTTAACAGTCATTTCCTGTCTATGGAAAGGAAATCTACGACCTAGCGGAATAGGTTTATTGTACTCTTCTACAGTAAAACCAAAAGGAGCTTCTCGTTTAACTCGCTCCTTATCGTCTGCACTAAGATTTTCATACATCTTATGCACGAAGTTATTATCATCAAGTACGTAAGTATAATAGTACTGGCTCATGTTAAAGTCCTGTTACATCCACTGCAAGTACATGCAGCGTTAAATAGTTATCTACATTCTGAGGAGGGGTTGTGTGTCCTTCTGAAATGTAAGAGTCATTGGCTAGTCTGAAAGTAATCCAGCCATTAGTATAATCATATACAGGCTCAATCCAATAAGAAGTAACCCTGTAGTTATCATAGCGTTGGTTGTGGTAAGTATATGAGCCTATCCATGTATATATAACTGGCCCACTCATTGCAATTCTACTTAGTGCGATCTTACGACCATTCATAAGTATCTTAGCTGTCCTATAATCTTCACTTGTTACATACTCAGGCTCTCCTAAGAAGTGCTTTGATTTAATACTCATGACTGGGTATTTAAGAACAAAAGTCACTTTATCCCCTGTATCGTCATACAGTACTAAAGCAGGTTCTCCATCAGGGGGCGCAGGTAATGAACCAGCTTCATCATAAATGTACCTATACCACTTGTTGTCTGTATCGTATAGATGAGCAGCTAATTTCATCTGATCCCACTCATTTATATTATTAGACGTAACAATGCCACTACCTAAAGAAGGTACTTGTTCTTTAGATACGTACTGGAATGTAGGATATGTAGAACTCATCCGTAGTTCTCCATTCTCCCCATATAGTTCAAATACAGCTGCCATGTTAAGCCACCACAACAAAAAATCTTAGCTTTACCTCAGAGAAAGGTGCAAATACTGCACCAATCTGTTGAGGATGGACATTAGGAATATTCCAAGTCAATACGTTGTTAACCACTTTAATGCTTTGCTCTTCATTAGTAATACCACCCCAAGAAGTTACATTATTAGGGCCTTTAGCCCATCCCCTAGATACTACAAATACTTCCCTACCTGCTATCTCAGGTAAGGGATAAGTACCTGTTAATGACTCACTGTATACAGTGGCAATAATAAAAGAACTTTTAGGGTTATAGTAAACTTCTACGCCTTCTGGGCTGTAGAAGCTTAATCCAGTATCTGCCATATCATGATCCTAATCTAAACATTGGTTTACCGTTTGCGTAGTAACCTCTGACACCTGCACCATTCATAATAGTCCAAGAACCGTCAGCATTAACAGTTTTAAACTCTCCAAACTCTGCAAACATACCAGAAACTTTATTTGTTACTAACTTGTCTGCTGTAATAGAACCATTAACTACTAACTCACCTGTAGTAGCTTTAGCCTGCGTAAGGTTAGAGATATTCCAAGTAGTAGACGGAGATGCTGCTTCTTGCTCAATTTGCAAGAAGGTTACAGCGTACAGTGCATTAGCAGGGTGTACTGTAGCATAAGACCTATAAAGTCCCCAACCATTACCTAGATTAGTAACTAGGTTAGCTGTAGGATACTGCAGTACATCTCCTGTAGCCGTAATAATAACAATACCAGCATTAAGAGATAAAGAACCTCTAGTCCTACGTCCAATGAACTCAGTCATAATTACATCACCTTGACGTACAGGATACTTAGTTTCAGGAGGTGCACGGTGATCCCTAGACTGAGCTACCACAAAATTACCTTTAGGTGCTAAAGGTGTATTAGTACCTACAGCCGTGTTTTGTAGCATAGGTAGAGATGCTGAGAACTCTTGGTTAACCCATAAGTTAGTACCTAAACCTATTGATACTTTATCAGCTGAGATTGATCCTGCTTGAATACGGGCAGCATTTAAGTAGCCTGTATTAATCTTGCTTGCATCAAGGTTAGCAATCTTAGCATTGGTAATAGCAGCATCTTTAATGTGTGCAGTACCAATAGTAGCATTGGCGATCAGTGCAACATCAATCCAAGTACCTGCAGGGTAACTTACACCACCAATAGTCTGCGTAGAAGTTAATACCATGAATGGTTTCTTACCGTTAGTGGCAGTAGTTCCTTTACCTACGTAGAAGAAGTCAGCGTTAACACCAAATGCACCAACACCGTTGTTGTTGTACAAACCATAAGAAGTAACTAAACCATTAACATCTGTTTTAACTACATAGCTAGCCTTAAGGCCATCAACTACCTCACCTTGAACTTGTAATGATGCAGTGTTGTTGTTTACTTTAGTTTCCAGCTGATTAACTAAAGAAGCTTGTGCAGTAACTTTATTATCAATATTAGTTACTTTAGTGTCTAATGCAGTTACTGCAGAAGCTTTTGCATACTCGGTTAGATCAATCTCAGGCACATCAAGGAATGAGTCAGACCACGCAGTAGGCGTGTTACCTTCTTGAATCATGAGTTCAGCAAACTCAAACCAAGTACCTGATGCTCCACCTGAGTTAGCTAGATAAGGGTATACACCTGTAGCATACTCATAAGCGTCTGCTTTCCACATTGCAGTACAAGTTACAAAACTGGTTGTGTTAACAGGAGCACTAAACGTAGTAGAACTTACATGTACATTTGTACCATCAGAAGCAGCACCCATTAAGTACAGGTAGCGAGGTTCAATATTACCGCGTACTTTAAATGTAGCTACGATAGGTGTACCACTATGTACTGTAATCTTACGGTTTGCACTTGTTACGTATGCACCACCAGCTGCTGTACTTTTTTTAGTTACTCGGATTAGGTCTGTTTTAAAGTCACCTGCAACTTTAGACAATGTAGCGTTAGCATTGGCAGCTACAAAGTTTTCAAATTTTGTAGTTCCTTTTTGCAGGTTTGTACCACCTAGTTTTTGACCAGACAGAGTAGATTCAACTTGGGTAATAGAGTTTGCTTGTGCAGTTACTCGACCATCAATGCTAGTTACTTTAGTGTCTAATGCAGTAAGAGCAGCTGTAGATGCTTTTGTATCTACTTCTGTCTGTAAGTCTTTAAGCGGTTGTCTCCATGCAGTCCATGTAGCAGCAGCACCAGAACCAACACTATTACGCTCGTAGGTGAGAATTGAATTAGTAGACGCATGAGCAACCTGAATGATTGCACCACCTGATGCATCCCTATAATAAACCCGTGTCTCTAAATCAACATAAGTACCTAAACCAACAACATTAATAGTCGTAGCTTTCTTGAACTCGTTAACAACGCGCTGTCCGTGATTAGCCCAATACCATGCGGGCGGTTCATCTGTATCACGGGTATCAGTTACAGTAACTGATTTAAGAGCTGAGTTGGCTGTAGTCTCCACCTTAGTAATAGCAGTAGCTTGAGCTGTAACCTTTCCATCAATCTCTGTGATCTTACTGTTCATAGTACTGATGTTATTAGTATTAGCTGTAATTTTACCCTCAGCAGTAGTCACCCTATTAGTAAGTGTAGTGGTGCTATTAGTTAATGTAGAGATATTGCCTTCGTTAACTTGTACACGACTTTCTAATGAAGTAACTGCAGACGCGTCAGCTTTGTTATTAACAGATGTAGTCAAGCTAGTTAACTTTGTATTTACAGCGTCTAAACCAGTATCGCTATTATTAACTTTACTTGTTAGAGACTCTAAAGCTGTATTCGTTGCATCCAGTTGCAACAGAGCCATTGACGTACCACCTACGCCTGAAATCTTTGCACCTACTACAGTAAAAGGTACAACAACGTAAGGGGTAGTAGATTCAGAAATAATACAGATACCGCCATTAGGGCCACTTCCAATACGACCCATAAATACAGGAATGCTTGTAGTAAATAGAGCAGACAAGAATGCAGGTGTAGCTCCAGCTTCTAATAGAATACTTTTTACAGAGGTTAGCTCAGGGTTATTAGTAGCCTGTAAGTAGACACCCACGTTGTCGTAGCCAACAAGTATGAAATACGTACCAGCAGTAAGCTCTTTCAACTTAGTATTTAAGTCTGCAATAGGAGCTGATGATGCATATACATCGTAAGAAGTTAAGGCACTTAATACACCATTAGCACCGATAGTAACTAAGTTTAAACCACGCTTTAATTCTTTTAAGCGACTGTCAAGAGTATTATAAATACCACCACGAAGTGCACCAGCTGGAATAGCTCCACCACGGTTAGTATGTACAAAATACTCCTGTACTTTCTCTAATGTTGTGACAGAGGTGTTTAACTTAGTAATCTGAGTACCTTGAGAAGTAACCGTATCACCTTGAGTAGTTACCTTGGTTTCAAGTGCAGTCAATGCAGTACTATCAGCTTTCTTGCTGATATCGCCTTCTGTTTTAGTAACACGGTTTCCTAGAGTAGTAATAGCATTACTGTTAGAAGTAATTTTACCTTCTGCAGTAGTCACACGACTATCTAATTGCTGTAATGCACTTGCATCAGCTTTAGTTGATAACGAGCCTTCTACGGTAGTAACACGGTTAGCTAAGGCAGTCTGAGCAGTAGACACAGATGTAATATCTTTACCTTGCTGTGTAACAGTAGCTGTTAAATTCGTAAGTGCAGTTGCATCAGCTTTATTGCTAATGTTGTTTTCTGCAGTAGTCATACGAGCATTAAGGCTAGTGATACTGCTAGAGTTAGCAGTCACTTTGCCGTCTATGTTAGTTACTTTAGTATCAAGACCTTGTAGTGCAGTAGCATTCGCATCAGCTGAGTTCTGTGCAGATTGAGCAGCTGTAATATTAATACAGTGCCAATCAGTAGCATACCAAGTAGTAGCCCAAGGACTACTTTGGGCTACTTGCAGGAATGGGATAAAGAACTGATGCGTAGGATGAGCAGGTACAGTCCAACGCCACACAGCCCGTGTCCATGAAGTAGCATTGGCTGCTTTAGTATTACCACCAAAGGCAGTCTGCAGATTTGAAGGAGATGTTGGGCTAGATCTGCGGTAAGTGTACAAATTGAAGTCAGCTATACCTGTAGCACAAGCCACTAAGACAGAGAATTCAAATACATCACCTTCCTTACAAGGAATGGCATTAATAGCAGGGAAGTGATCTCGGTTACTTAGTTTAGCTACATAAGGGAATGGACAGTTTGCAGGAACGCCATCAGTCGTAGAAGCAATTACGTTAAACCCCATCTGATTATATGTAGGATCAAATGACGGGTTAGGAATTAAATCACCTGATGCAGCAATAGCTGCTTTAGCACTAGCCTGCAATGAAATAATATTAGTTGCGTTGCTACTTGATTGAGAAACAGCTGTATTAGCTGTCTGTTGCGCTGTAGCAGCATTACTGATTGCAGTATTAGCTTTTGTATCAGTTGTATTTAAATCACTCTGTAGCTTTGAAATAGAGCTTGCTTGAGCAGTAACAACACCATTAATACGAGATACTTCTGTGTTAGTTGTGCTAATAGCTTTAGCTGTAGCATCAAACTGAGAAGTAATGTCTGCTTGTGCCGGTGTCCAGTCAGTAGACTTATTACCACGCTCTACCTGCCAGCGAGTTAAAATTAAACCACCACCTAAACTAGCTTTAGTTACAGTGAAGTGAGGTGTAATAGCTGTTGACGTAGCCCATTTACGAGTATGCGAGAAAGGTACTTCTTTACCTGACGCTAGATCTGCATAGCTACCTTTAAGAGCTAGATAACCCATAGAAGCATTAAAGTATAATGTGGTATCTGCGGTAGGTAAGTTAGTAGTATCTACAGCTTTAAACCATACAGTAACAGTAATCTCTTCGTTAGCTCGTAAGCTATTCATCATCTTTTCAAAGGTAGTAGATTCACCTTGGAAAGTTGAAATATAGCCAGTAGCGAAAGTAGGTTCACAAGTAATCTTTAAAGATTTGTCTGCAAGAATCTCACGCTTAAGTAAGGTAGCATTTGCTGCAGCAACAGTACCAACCCTAAAGTTAAATTCAGAATTAGGTAATAAGTTCTCTGCACCAATTTTTAATGACGCATTAAACTCATCAATCTTACCTGCTGTAGCAGTATCCGCTTGCACCTTAGTGTAGTAGTTATTTAAGGCACTAGCATCTGCCTTAGTCGCTACATCTTTTTCAATTGCAGTAGCTCGGCTTTGCAAATCTGTAATAGCTGTAGCATTGGATGTTACTTTACCATCCACAGAAGTTACTTTTGAATCTAAAGCAGTTAGTGCAGATGAATCAGCCTTCTTACTAACTTCTGCATTAGTAGCAGAGAGATCATTCGTAAGCTTTGTAATGGATGTACCTTGTGATGTTACTTTACCGTCAATACCAGTAACCTTGGTATCCAGAGTAGTTAATGCAGTTGCATCTGCTTTCTTATCCACATTAGCATTAGTAGTTGCTAAGTCATTGGTAAGTTTAGTAATAGAACTACCTTGTGAAGTGATCTTGCCTTCAGCTGTCTCAACACGTGTAGTTAAAGCAGTAACTGCTGATGCATCTGCTTTCTTAGCTATATTGTTCTCAGCTGTAGTAACTCGGCCCGTTAAAGTAGTAATTGCAGAACCTTGCGATGCAATATCTTTACCTTGGTTTGTCACCTTAGTATCCAAAGCAGTAAGGGCAGAAGAATCTGCTTTACCGTCAAGCTCAAGATCAATAGCTTCTAGGTTAGTTTTAAGTTCAGTAATTTGAGTGCCTTGGCTTTTAACCTCACCATCTATAGAAGTGACTTTAGTGTCTAAAGCGTTAAGAGCTGTTACGTTAGCTTTCTTAGCTACCTCAGTGTTTGTAGTAGCCAAGTCATTAGTTAACTTAGTAATAGCACTTCCTTGTGAAGTAATAGTATTGCCCTGTTGAGTAACTTTACTATCCAGTGCGTTTACAACACTAGCATCAGCTTTAAGGTCAACTTTACCATTGGTATTAGCAAGATCATTCGTTAAACGTGTGATAGCAGTGCCTTGTGACGCAATAGTACCTTCTGCTGTTTCAACACGAGTAGTCAAAGACTGTACTGCTGTAGCGTCAGCTTTCTTTTTAACTTCACCTTCAACTGTAGTTACACGACCAGATAGCGAAGTAATAGAAGAAGTATTAGAAGTAATACGTCCTTTGTGGTCTGTTACTTGAGCCTGAATGCTTTGAATAGCAGACGCTGATGCGCTAGAAGCATCTTGTAAGTCTTTTAAACCAATGCCCCAAGCTGTAGCTTTATTACCTTGCTCAGCTTGTGGTAAGCGAATAACAACTTTACCTGACGCACCTATTTCAGGAGGAAGCACAGAGAACCATACACTAATACGGTTAGGTGTTTTACCTTCTGTAATGTCTGGTGTATTAGTTACAGCATACCGTTTACCTGCTACGTATGGTTTTGGATAAGTCACGCTACTTGATGTGGAAGTGCCATCAGTGTAGTACACCTGCACTGTTGTACGAATCGCAGGATTACCTTCAACAGAAACCAACTCAAAAGAAGTTGTAATAGGTACTAAGGTATCACTGGCAATTTCAGACTTGAGTGAGAGGTCAGATACACGAGTAGCACTTGTGTATTCATAAGTAGCTTTATCACCTGCAACATTGATTGTACCGTTGACACCTGAACCGATACCAACAGACCATTTATTAGGAATACCTGCAGTATTCTTATTAGCCCAATCAGCATTAGGTAATAAGTTAGTACCACCAATAACTAAATTAGCATCATAAGAAGTAATGCGATCTGCGATAGCCTTATTAGTTTCAACGGTAGTTGAGTATTTATCAATTACAGAAGCATCAAGTTTCTTAGCAATGTTTTGTTCATTAGTAGTTACACGTCCTTGTAACGAAGTGATAGCACTTGTATTAGATGCTACCTTACCATCAATACCTGTAACTTTAGAATCTAATGTCTGTAATGCAGAAGCCTCAGCTTTCTTTTCTAACTTTTCATTAGTAACTTCTAAGGTATTATCAATACGAGTAATTGATTGGCCTTGAGCTGTAATGTCATTAGCGTTCTTAGTTACTTTAGTAGATAACTCATTGAATGCTGTAGACTCAACTTTAGTTGCTAAGTCTTCTTTAACAGCAGTCATGTCATTCTTAAGTAATGTAGTATCAGCAGTCAGCTGAGTGATATTATCACCCTGTTGAGTCTGTGTAGTCTTAAGCTCAGAGATAGCTGTAGTGTTACCAGTAACCTTACCATCTAGGCTAGTTACATTGGTTTTAAGCGTAGCAATATCAGATGCGTTAGTAGTCACCCGACCATCAACAGCAGTTACTTGAGCTTTCAATTCATTGACAGCAGTAGCGTCAGCCTTCTTACCTAATTCAGTTTCTAAACCATCAATAGACGCATTAACAGCTGTCATCTGTGTAGCTAAAGCAGCTGTCTCAGATAAGGCAGTTTCAGCTTTAGTTACAGCAGAAGCTGCTAGAGATTCATTAGCAGTCAAGCGTACATCTAATGCATCAATCTTCTTAGCATTAGCTGTAGTAGCTGTTACATTAGCTGTGAGCTCAGTACGCACGTTAGCTAACGCTTTATCGTTAGATACTTTGTAGTTTTCTAATGCTGTAATGTTAGCTTGATCACCATCTTTACGATGCTGAATCTCTGCAGTCAAACCATCATTCAAAGTATTGATAGCTTTAATACGAGCGTCTTCTTCTGCCTTAAGATCAAGAATAGTTTGATTAGCCTGATTTGTTAGATCAACAATCTTAGTATCCGTCTCAGCCTTGATCTGATCTACCTTAGCGTTAGCATCAGCTACTTTCTGATTTACATCAGCAATATCTTTATTGAGCTGAGCATCAAGAGCTGTAATACTACCCTCTACATCATCAACGCGCTTATTAATGGCAGTAAGATCAGTAACAATACCACCTTCAATATCTTTAATACGTTCATCAATTTCAGCAGTACGATCATTAGCTTCTTGAACTAATTCATTTTGACGAATAGTTGCTTCACGCTCTAGTGCTTCAATACGTTCTTTAGTCTCTGTAGCTACTTGACCAGCTAGATTTTCAGACAGCTTGGTAATTTCAAACGTAGTGTTCTGAGCCTGAGCAATCATCTCATTCTGGCGATCAGTAATTTCTTGTAGTAGATCTTTATGTACGCTTTCAATAGATTCAATGTTAGAAGTAAGCTTATCGTCTAGCTCTTTAATAATAGGTGCATTAGACAACTGCTCAATAGCTTTATCAATAATATCCTGTTCAACAGGTAACTTGTTTTGGATATCTTCAAGTGCCTGATTGATATCAGTATTAGTACTTACTTGGTAATCCTTAAATTTACCTAGAATTTCTAAATCCCATTCGCGTGCTTGAGACAAGATTGTCCATGCACCCATATTGATATCACCATTGTCCATAGTGATCTGAATAGAATCTGTAGTGATATCTTGAAGCATATCCTCGTACTTACTAATACGAGTATCCATTGATGCATACTTAGTATCTACGTCAGTCTGTACTGTTTGAATTGCTTGATAAATTAAAAATACAGAATGATCCCATGTAGAAACAAAGTCATCAATACGTCCAGTTAGTTCAACACCTAACTGCTGACGTGCAATCTTTTCATTTGCAATTTCTAAGTCAGTTTTAATACGGTACTCAGACATAGCCTGAGCTAGCGCATTAAGAGAGGTGATATTACTTAAATCGCCTTCTGCCCGATGAATTACCTCTGTAGACAGACGTGATTCTGTACCTTGGTTTTCACCTTGTACTTGCTGTGCAAATTGTTTATTGGCTTCATCACCTGCAATTCGAGATACCTTCTCGTATTCCAAGCCTTCCCACAGACGTGTATCTTCCTCAGTCAATTTATTAGTGACTGCTGTGAATTTAACGTCTACATCATCTGGTGTTAAATTTGACATATATATATGTACCTCATAGCTATAGGCTGATTATACACAGACTCTCATTGTTTGGCAGTCCCTGCCTTTATCTGACTTTATAAAACCAAGGAATTAACTATGTCATTAACTCTTCAAGAGGTTCATGCACAAGTAGACTATCTCGTTAATGAAGCTTCTGGCCTATCTATCTTTATTCAAGATTATGAACTAGAAGAAGAACTACTCACTCTTGAGTATGATGACGGATTAATTTACTTAGAATTATCTAAAGATACTCCAGTGGAAGCTACAGCACATGGAACTATCTTAATGCTTGGTACTGAACACCGAGCTTATGTAGCACAACAAATCAAGTTTGAACCAACCAAGGAATAGAATATGGCAGTTGAATTAATTACTGTAACTCCAGATGCAGAAAAAACTATGGCATATATCGCAAGAGTCAGCAACCCAGCTAATCAGGAAAGTGAAAATATAGCAGGTCTGCTATCGTACTGTTTAAAGCATGGTCATTACAGTGTGTTTGAACATGCCGTTATTACAATGAGTATTGAAACTACTCGTGACATTGCTGCTCAAATCCTACGTCATCGTAGCTTTACTTTCCAAGAATTTAGCCAACGCTATGCTGCTGTTACTGATGTAGCAGAAGTACCTGATCTTCGTCTCCAAGATCATAAGAATCGCCAGAACTCTATTAAAGTTACTGATGAAGAGACTTTAATGATTATGAGCGAATTCAAAATGAAAATTATGGATCACTTCAATAAAGGTCAAGACCTGTATAACGAAATGTTAGATTTTGGTATTGCCAAAGAGTGTGCTCGTAAAGTATTGCCACTCAATGTTGGAACCAAGATTTACATGACAGGAACTGTACGTAACTGGATTCATTACATTGGTTTACGTTCAGGAAACGGAACGCAATTAGAACACATGGTCATTGCTGAACAGGCTAAAGCAGTATTTACTGAAGCTCTTCCTATTGTATCAAAAGCATTAGGATGGACTAGCGAAGAGTAATCTTCGCTGTTAGTATTGCAAGCCCTCAAAGGAGACAACAATGATTAAACCAACAAATAACCAACCACTTCCTAAGCGTCTATTATCAGAACACATTGACTACACTGCAGATCAACACATGGTTGAAGCAGGTCGTGAGACTGTTAAAGATCGCTATCTTGTACAACAAGAGAAGTCACCTCAAGATGCATACATGCGCTGTGCAACAGCATTTGCATCAAACAAAGAACATGCGCTACGAATGTATTCGTACATGAAGAAACACTGGTTTGGCCCAGCTAGTCCTGTATTAGCTAATGCTCCAGTGCGTGTTAAGTTCTTTGAAATGTACGAACGTAATTTCTCACATGAAGCTTACGAATCTGTATATGGCCCATTACCAATCTCATGCTATACAGGTTATGTACCTGATAGTCGTGTAGGTATTGCTGATCATTACCAAGAAATGTTATGGATTGCATCCAATGGCGGAGGTTACGCAAGTGACTGGTCTCCATTACGCCCAGGCGGTGCTATTACATCTACAGGCGGTGTATCAGGAGGTCTAGTACCATTCTTCCATGTAACAGATTCATTAGTTACAGCAGCTCACCAAGGCTCAAACAGACGTGCTGTATACGGTGGTAACATTCGTTGTGACCACGTAGAAGTAGTAGAGTTTGTTGAATCTCGTAAGATGTCTGGTGATCCAAATAAACGTAGCCGTAACGTATTCCAAGCCATTAAGGTAACGGATAAGTTCATGCGTGCAGTTCTCAAAGATAAGAACTGGCATTTGAAAGATCACAAAGGTGTTATCAAAGAAACTATTAAAGCTCGCTACTTGTGGGAATTGATTATGGAATTGCCATTTGAAACTGGCTGTCCATTCTTAGTATTTGAAGATACATGCCGAAGGTTCTTACCTGATGAGCAGAAAGAACTTGGTTTAGATTTCAACAACGTAAATATCTGTACTGAAATCACATTGGCTAACAATGAAGAACGTACTGCTGTTTGCTGTCTATCTTCTTATAACATGCTTACTCATGATGAATGGAAAGGCAATCGCCAATTCATTAAGGACTCAGTAGAGTTCTTAGATAACGTACTTGAATACTTTATTCAGAATGCTATCTACTCATGCACCAAAGACTACGATTGGGACAAGCTAAAAACTACTTTACGTGATTCGCTAGTTTCGACACGTATTAATGTTTCATTACTTACGGACGAATTACTTGATGCCGTATGTAAGAACTTGGTTGAAGTAAACATCATGGGCTTACGTAAAGCTGTATTCTCAGCTAAGTCAGAACGTGCTGTAGGACTTGGTTCAATGGGTTGGGATTCATACTTTAAGTCTCAAGACCTTCCATACGAATCACGTGAAGCTTTAAACTTAACTTACACAGTAACTGAATGGGTTAAAGAAGTAGCTGTTGAAGCATCTGTTGAACTGGGACGTACTCGTGGACATGCTCCTGATATGTTCCGCAGTAAACGCCGTAACTCACATCTATTAGCATGTGCACCTACTGCAACAAACAGTTTAATCTGTGGCGGTGTTACACCAAGTCGTGAACCACGATTCCAAAACATCTACCCACAACAGACTACCTCTGCAACATTCCAAATGATTGAACCTTATTTACTTAAGGTACTTAATAAGTATGGTCAGAATAATGCAGCTGTAATTAAATCTATTGTAGATAATGATGGCTCAGTACAACACTTAGAGTTCTTAACAGATCACGAACGTAAAGTATTGAAGACAGCGTTTGAAGTAGATCAGATGTGGATTGTGGAACACGTAGCTGCAGCACAGAAACATGTGTGCCAAGCAATCTCTACAAACTTATTCTTCCAACCAGGTGTACCTCGTAAGTATGTGAATGCTGTGCATTTCATGATGTGGAAGAAAGGTTGTAAGTCTCGTTATTATGTTCGTACTAAAGCACTTGCTTCATCTAATGCTTTCGCTGTAACCAATGAAATGAAAGACCTCATTGACTATGATCGCCCTGAGTTGTTTACTCAGTGCCTAAGTTGCGAGGGCTAAACATGGATGCAGCTAAATTAGCTCAGATCATCCAAGAGGTAGTAGGTACTCGTACCTACTTACCTATTACTGAATCAGAGCGCATATTAGTATTTGAGCGTAAAGGATATATCCACATATTCTGTGGTTTGCAATCCATCTTTGGGGCTAGACAACCTATTGATGTAGCTAACCGATTAATAGAATTGGTTACAGAATCCGAAGCAGCCTTCCATCAAATCATACAGGACAAAGTAAATGGCCTTTAATCAATCAGAGCATGATGCTCTAACACTCACTTCTTCACGTGAGTACTTCAAACCTTTCCGCTACCCTGAGTTGTATGAAATTGCGGAAACACATCGTAAGATGAACTGGACTATCGAAGAAGTCCGTAAACTAAGCCATGACGTAAAAGACTGGAAAGAGATGGATGCAGAAGAAAAAGCTGTATATCAATTCTTACTTCTTTACTTCACTCAGGCTGACGTAGACGTAGCTGGTTCTTACTTTGAGAATTTAGCTCAATGGTATACACAACCAGAACAGCGTTACTGGTTAGCTCATGTAATTAACCGTGAAGCTACACACGTACAATGTTATGACATGCTTCCTGATCAGTTTGGTATTCCTAAAACTGAATACAGTGCGATGCTAGATGTTGATGCGGTATATGATCAACGTGAATTCATGACAGCTAAAACTGTTAATGGTGGCTTAGCATCTCACCGTATCCTTACCTTAACTAAACACATCTGTGGTGAAGGTATTGGCATCTATGGAATCTTCCTAATGCTTATCAATGCTCAACGCTTTGGTAAGATGACATGCCTAGGTCAAGAAGTAGTAGCATGGTCAGCACGTGATGAAAACCAACACGTAGATGGCCTTAGTTGGCTCTTAAATAAAGAGTTAGAGGAAAACCCTGCGGTAGTACACCAAGTTAAAGAAGCTATCGTAGAGATGTTTAAACTCTCTGTAGACCGTGGTGTAGCTTTAGCTAAGTGTGCGTATACTCAAGGTAGCTTGCAAGACTTATCAATTGATCAAATTGAGAACTTCTTAAAGCAACTTGCTAACGCACGAATCAGCAAACTTAACTTAGGTATTGATTCTGTTTTCCCTGATGTAACAGATGAAATCCTACCTCAAGTTGGTTTATTGTTTGCCAAGTCAAGTTTGGTTAACTTCTTTGAAGCCAGTAACACTAACTACTCAGTTGGTAGTTTAACAGGTGATTGGGAATACCCGTCCGAAGACTTCCAAACTGATCATGAAATTGAACAGGAGATCTTAAATGGCTAATACTATTTTAAAACTAAATGAAAACTGGTTTGAATATCGTGGGGTTAAGCATGTCTATGCTGCTCCTATGACGCTAGGCGAGTATAATAAGTATCGTGGATGGGATATACCTGAAAATGAAGATCCTAATAAATCAGGATACTTAGTTGAATACACTGACGGAGGCCCCCCAAACCATCCAGAACATCGTGGGTATGTATCGTGGAGTCCTGCAGAAGTATTTGCAAATTCTTACCAAAGATCAGGTACTCCTAAAGACCGCTTGCGTGTAGAACAGGCTGAACTGTTAGAGCGTATATCTAAAGCTCAGGCGTTTATTAATAAAGGTAAGCCCGACTTTATGTCTAATGAAGCTTGGGGTTTATTGCTAGATCAAGTTGCTATTCAAAACCAAGAGTATGAAATTCTATGCAAGCGTTATAAGCTTATGTAGTAAATAAGGCCTCCTTCGGGAGGCTTCTTTGCCTTTATAGGAATATAACTATGACAGTGCAACAATTGATTGAAATGCTAAGTGAATATAACCCAGAAGCAGAAGTATTTATTGACTGCAGACATGTGGAAATAGATATAGATGATTCGTCTGGTTTATTGGATACACCGCACATTAACATGAGTACGTAACTATGTCTCAATATTCAAACCAAACCAATCTACCAACAGCTATTGCTGTGTGGTTAGCTCATGATACTTATGATCGTGAAGCTGCAGGATTATCTGCTACAACACTTATGAGACCTACTCGTCAAGTTATCTTAGCCAAGCGTGTACCGCCTGGTGAAGGAACTGTAGACATTAGTGGGATGATTAAGTCACGTATTGGTACAGCAATTCATGATGCCATTGAGAATGCTTGGACTAGCGATAAGCTTGTTCAGACACTTAAGAATCTAGGCATCTCAGAAAAGATAGCTAACCGCATACTAGTCAATCCTGAGACCTTACCTACAGGTAAACCAGTGATTCCAATCTACTTAGAGAAACGTAGTGAACGTGAAGTACTAGGGGTTAAGATCACAGGTAAGTTTGACTTTATTGCAGATGGACGAGTACATGATTTTAAAACTACAAGTACGTTTGCATATACATCAGGAAACAAAGATGAAGACTACATCATGCAAGGAAGTATATATCGCTGGTTAAATCCAGATATAATTACTGACGATATGATGTCTATCATATTCATCTTCTCAGACTGGAACAAAAACCGTTATCTATCTGATCGTGAAAATTACCCACCATCTCAAATTACATCAAGAGACTTTGTGCTTCTTCCCGAAGCTACTGTGCAAAAATTCGTTGAAGATAAAGTCAATGAATTAATTAAATGTGAAAACTTGGATGAAGAAGACTTACCGCCATGCACTGATAAAGAGCTATGGCGTAAGGATGATACGTTTAAGTATTACAAGAATCCTGCAGCAACAGGGCGCAGTACCAAGAACTTTGACAACTACGGTGAAGCTTATCAACGCTTTATCGAAGATGGTAGTGTGGGAAGAATTGACACCGTAAAAGGCACTGTACAAGCTTGCCTGTATTGTCCTGCATTTACACTGTGTTCTCAAAAGGATGCTTTGATAGAAGCAGGTGAACTTAAAATTTAGGAACAAACCAATGCTTAACATTATTAAACGAATAAACTCAACGTACTCCCTATGTACTTGCAGCGAATGTGGTAAAGCTTATAAAGCTAACCACAAACCGTCTAAGCTAAATCCTCTTAGCCATCTATGCAAAGAGTGCAACACAATCTCTGGACAAGATGTAACACAAGCATTGGTGCGTAAGTTTTTTAACTATGACCCTGTATCAGGATTACTTACTTGGCGTTTACCTACAAGAGGTACAAATGTAGGCGATGAAGTTGGTACTGTATCTAACGGCTACGTTCAAGTTAACATAGGGAATAAACAATATCGAGCACACAGAATTATTTGGTTATATATGTACGGTTACATGCCTGACCATATTGATCACATAAACCACGATGGTTTAGATAATAGCTTGGCAAACTTACGTAATGTTTCTCAGCAAGAGAACAACCGTAATATGCCAAAACGAAAAGATAATTCGTCAGGTGAAACTGGTATCAGGTTTATTGAAGCTACAGGTAAGTATGTAGTACGTATTGCTCAAAAGCATATAGGTACTTTTAAGACTTTGGCCGAAGCTATAATTGAGCGTGATAACGCTTATATACAACTTAACTTTAACGCTAATCATGGTAAATAGCATGGCACTTAAAAAATTTGAAGACATGAACTACGATCCAGTTACTGAAATGCTCACAGATATTATGTGTGCTAAAACTCAGAACTCAGAGCGTATGTTCTTTCGTGTAGCGAACTCTTACTACTGGGGTGTGTTAGCTTCACAGCTGCACGCTAAAGTAGAAGGATGGGGAGGTAGTCAACTCCCTATCAATATTTATGCAATGAACTTATCTCCGTCAGGTACTGGTAAGGGTTACTCTACTGGCCTTGTGGAAGATCAAGTCATTAATAGGTTTCGTGAAACCTTCATGGATAATACATTTCCATTGGCTGCAGAACAACGTATGAAAGCTTTGGCTAATACCCGAGCTGCTCGTAAGGGTACAGACCCTAATGATGAATACGAAGGCTTACTCAAAGAATACAATACCATTGGTTCTTTACTGTTTAGCTTTGACTCAGCAACAGTACCTGCTGTTAAACAGCTACGACATAAACTTAACTTAGCCAGAGCTGGAGGTGTAAACCTTCAAGTGGATGAGATTGGTGCAAACTTAGTAGGTCAAACAGAAGTATTGAATGCATTCTTAGAACTTTACGACAAAGGTAAAATCAAAGATAAGCTGGTTAAGTCATCTGTAGAAAACACACGATATGAAAGTATTGATGGAAGTACTCCAACTAACATGCTGTTATTTGGTACACCATCTAAACTTTTAGATTCAGGATTAACTCAGAAGTATCTAACTGAGATGCTAGAAATGGGTTATGCACGGCGTTGTTTCTTTGGATACATTCCAAAGGTTAAAAAGAATGTAGGCTCTGATGCAGCTACTCTTGTAAACCAAATGTTTAACAACTCAAATGATGCGACATTAGACCAGTTATCTTGTGACTTGGAACAACTAGCTGATATTTCAAATATGAACAAGATTGTTCGTATTGAACAAGCAGAAGCCATCTATCTAATGGAATATAAAATCCATTGTGATAAACGAGCTGATTGTTTAAAAGACCATGAAACAATCATGCGCTCTGAATTAGAGAACAGGTTCTTCAAGGTACTTAAATTAGCTGGTGCTTATGCATTCCGTGATTACTCACCTAACATCACAATTGATCACTTAGAAGCTGCGATGCGTTTAGCAGAAGATTCAGGGGAACACTTTGCACGTCTTATGACTCCAGAGTATGACTATGAAAAAGTAGCCCGCTTCTTAGCAGATTGTGACACAGGCGTAACTCTACCTGACCTTGAACAAGCTTTACCATGTTTCCGTGGTAGTAAGCAGGTTAAAGATCAGATGATTGAATATGCTGTAGCTTGGGGCTATCGCCATAACATTATCGTTAAGAAACTGTATGACGGTAATATCTTATTCCTTCGTGGTGAAACACTTAAAGAAACCAATACAGATGAAATGATCTTATCTACAAGTACCAAACTCGCAGAGGGTTATAAATCATCTCGTATCAAGTTTGAGGACTTATCTCAATTGGGTTCAGTAAATGATTACCATTGGGCTAACCATCACTTTGATGGGGGATACAGGCGTGAAGACCATACACTTGCTGGTTTCAACATGATTGTATTAGATGTAGACGGCACACTGCCTTTAGCTACAGCTAAGGAATTATTGAAGGAATACAAGTGTTACTTCTATACAACCAAGCGACATCAGAATGAAGATAAGTTAGATCGCTATCGCATCATCTTACCTACTAACTACGAACTTCAATTAGACCGAGAGGAATATAAGATGTTCATGGATAACGTAATGTCTTCATTACCATTTGAAATGGATGAGTCGTGTAACCAACGTAATAAGAAATGGTTAACGTGTGCAAGCGCAGAAACCTTCTTTAATGATGGTGATCTATTCGATGTGATTCCATACATTCCTCGTACTGCAAAGAACGAAGAACGTGAAGCTCGCTTCAAGGATCAGAAAGATTTAGATAACCTAGAGCGTTGGGTACTCAACAATACAGGTGATGGAAACCGTAACAAGCAGTTGTATAACTATGCAATGGTACTTGTTGAATCTGGTTTGCAGTTTACTGACATTGGTGAGCGAGTCCGTTCATTGAATAATAAGTTAATGGACAAGTTATCTGATGAAGAACTTCAAGCAACAATCTTGAAGTCTATTCAAGCAAAAGGAACTAAGTAACTGTGCTTCGCACAGTGAAGTGCTTTTCAGGAGGAAGTGTTTACTTCCTCTTATTTTTTGGAGTCAATCATGACAGCATCATTGCAACAAACAAATGACAATCTTGTACTTATTGGTGGAGTGTCTGGAGCAGGTAAATCTGCTTGCTTACGCAACATCAAGAATGAAGAAGGTGTCTTGTATCTAAACTGCGAGGCTGGTAAGAAGTTACCATTCCGAAACAAGTTTATTAAGAAAACAATCACTGATCCTTATCAAATTTTTGAAGGGTTCAACTGGGCTGAAACAAACCCTGATGTACACACCATTGTAATTGACTCAGTATCATTCCTTATGGATATGTTCGTATCAGTTCATATCATGGGGTCAGCAGACTCTCGTTCACAATGGCAAGCGTATGCAGAGTACTTTAAAACTCTAATGCAGCAGTATGTAGCTAAGTCTACTAAGAACGTAATTATCATTACTCATATTCAAGAAGACCTTGATGAAGAGAAAGGTATTCGTACTGAACAAGCTGTTATCAAAGGTGGTTTAAAAGGTACTGGTATTGAAGCTTACTTCTCATTGAACGTAACTGCTCGTGCAATGCCAATCAAAGAACTGGATAAGCACCCAAGTGAATATCTAAACATCACAGAAGAAGAGCGTGATATTGGGTATAAGCATGTATTCCAAGTACGTAAAACCAAGGAAACAACTGGTAGTCGTATTCGTGGGCCTATGGGACTATTCCCGGATGGTACAGTGTACACAGACAATGACGCTCAAATGTTATTGGATGTAGTTCATGAATTTTACCAAGAAGACTAAAGAAGAGCTTACTCAAGAACTCATTTCAAAGGTAATTAAGTATGACCCTCTTTCTGGAACTCTTATTTGGATTTCTAACCTTCACAGTAAATCTGTTGTTTAATGTGGCACTCGCAGGAATTTAATATGCTTAATTTAATCCAAAGCTTAGACTCTAAATACTCACTATGTGCGTGTACAGAGTGTGGTAATCAGTATAAGACGAAACATGCTAAATCAGCTCAAACTCGATTAAGTCATTTATGTCATACCTGTCGCAACCCTGTAAATGAAGTTTTAACTCAGGATTTAGTTAGAAAACATTTTAACTACGATCCTATTACAGGTTATCTATCACTCAGGCTACCTAACTCTAACTTGCCTAAAGGTACAGTAGTAGGTACGAAAACTAAATTTGGGTATTTAAATGTAGGATTCCAAAATAAACAACACAAAGTACATAGACTTATCTGGTTATATCAAACAGGTTACATGCCTGAACAGGTTGATCACATTGATCATGATAAAACTAATAACTCTTGGAGTAATCTAAGAGAAGTTACTAATCAAGAAAATCAGTTGAATAGACCTAAAATGTTATCAAACAGTTCAGGTGAAACTGCAATACACCTATGTAGCAAACTGAATCGTTACGTAGTTAATGTAGTTAGTAATAATATTAGACATCACTTAGGTTCTTTTAGTTCACTAGAAGAAGCTGTTTTAATTAGAGATGCTAAATATAGGGAACTTGGGTTTCACCCTAATCACGGTACTTAATATGCAAGTAGATAAACAAAACCTAACTAAACAATTAGTTGATGAGGTACTTAAGTACTCTACTGAATCTGGTGAGTTAACTTGGATTAGTAATAAGTACAGTAAGTCTATCGTACCTAGAACTCGTGCTGGGTATCTAAAGAAATCTGGTTATCGTGGCGTATCTCTTTTCGGTAAGACTTATGCTGAACACCATTTAGCTTGGTTCATACACTACGGTGTGTGGCCAACAGGTCAGATTGACCATATAAACCAAGTACGTGATGACAATCGTATTGCCAACCTACGTGAAGTAACTAAAGCAGAGAATGCTAGAAACAGATCAAGGAATCCTAACTCTAAGTTAGGTGAGCATGGTATTTGGTTTAATCAGCGAACATTTAAATATGTCGCTGAAATTACTTTTAACGGTAAGAAAGTTTACCAAAAATCTTTCGATGATATTGATGAAGCAATCAAAGAACGAAAGGAAAAATCAATTGAACTAGGCTTCCATGAGAATCACGGTAGTCAATCTAAATAAGGAAACATCCCATGTCATTATTCGGTACAGGCGCAACTAACGCAGCTAACGTAGAAAAAGAAAAAGACTTTTCTAAACGTACTTTAGACACAGATATTTATGGCGCAACCATTAAAATGATTTTTGCTGGTCAAGCTAAATCAGGTGCTCGTAACGTGACACTTCAATTGAAGCTTGCTAATGGCAAAGACTACAATGAAACAATTTACTTATCTAACAAAGAAGGTAAAAACACTTACGTTAAAGACGATAAAGAATTCTATCTTCCAGGATTCTTGCTTGTTAATAACTTAGCAATCATGACAACAGGTAAAGGTCTATTTGATCTTGCTGCAGATGTTGAAACTCGTACAGTTAAACTGTATGACTTCGATGCGAAGAAAGAAGTACCAACTGATGTACAAGCAATTGTGCCTATGTTAGGTAAACAAGTTCTTGTTGCAATTCAAGAAGAAGAGTTTGAAAAAACTAAGCTTAATGAAGCAACTAAGAAGTATGAATCTACTGGTGAAGTTGGCGTTAAGAACGTAATCGTTAAAGCTTACGATGTTGAAACTAAACGTACTGCTGTTGAAATGCGCGATGACAAAGAAGCAACTCAACACGATGCTTGGTTAGAAGCCAACAAAGGCAAGCTTAAAAAAGTAGAAGTGAAAGGTGCTCCTGCTAATCAGAAGACTGCTACAACATCATCTGGTTTATTCAACTAATCATTAGGGCCATTGGCCCTACTCTAAGGAAACTTCTATGTCTGAACAAATCAAACAAGAGCCAACCCAAGAAGCTAAAGATGCAATGGGTGTAAGCGAAAATGCTACTACTATTAATTCAGTAGACGAAATGGGGCATGTGGTTACTCACTGGCACTTCACTGCAGTAAGTGATTTACACCATAAACTGCGTATGCCTGCTGATGTTGGTATTGATATTCCAACAGGTGAAAAAGATGCTGATGGTAATGAAATTGTCATTGATGGCAATGAAGACCATAAAGCAGGTTTCTTAGCTGGCCTACATTATGCGTTAGAAATCTTAGATACATTCCCAGTAAAGGGTGTACCTGAAGATGAAGACGAGTCTTAAGGTAGTTGGTTTAGATCCGTCATTGCGTAATTGGGGCGTTGCTATATGCGATGTCCCACTAGCAACTGGCATGCCTACCGTAGTTGACTTACAAACTATTCACACAGAACAGCAACCTAAAGGAGGACGCATACGTGCATCCACTTGGGATATACAATCTGCTTACACATTATTTGAAGGTGTATTCGGCGCTGTGAGAGATGCTGATATTGTCTGTGTAGAAGTACCTACTGGTGCTCAGAATAATAAGGGAGCTACGGGTCATGGTATCTGTCTAGGGATTCTTGGGTCTCTATTTAGTAATAAGTTTATATTTGTCACACCCCAATCCGTGAAGAAGATTATAGGTAGTACCAACGCTAGTAAGGCTGAATCTGTTGCATTAGCAGTTAAGAGACATCCAGAAGGTAACTGGCCTACCCATCGTGGCAAAGTAAGTGTTGCTAAAGCAGAGCATTCTGCAGACGCATTACATGCGATTTATGCAGGTGCTCAAACCAAGGAATTCAAACAACTCATACAGGAATACAAACATGCAAGTGCAAATCAAACGCCAGCTCAAGATTGAGCTAGACCAAGCTGACATTACTGCAGCAGTTAAACAATTCTTAGCTGATGCCGGTCATCATATTAGCGATGAAGACTTAGCTAAAGTTAATTACGTTAAATCACCTAAAGATGGTTTACGTGCTGAATTGAGCATTAGCGATGAAGTAGTAGCAGATGAAATTACAACTCCAGCTTCTGCACAGGAAACAGCTGTTGAATCTGCTAAAGAACACATCGCAGAAGTAGGTTTAGCTGTTGTAGAACCACGTGAAGAACCTGTAGCACAGGAAGATGGCGAACAAGAACCTGCAGGTGAAGTAGCAACTTCTACTGTTGAAGATGTAGCTCCTGCTGTAAATGAAGCAGTAGAGCGTGCTCTAGCCCCTGCTGAAACTACTAACGAAGAAGAAGGTGAAGTACCACCAACTGAACGTAAAAGCTTATTCCTTTAATTCATGAAGGTAGCAACATGGTTGATTACAGCTGTTGTTGTTGTCCTCATGGTTTGTACTATCGTAGCTGCTGTACTAGCTGCATTGCAGATTTTTGTATATGTAATTGCAGCTATGATAGTAATCGGGGTAATAGCAAAGATAGCTTCGTACTTCAACAAAGAAGACAAACAGCCTCCTGACTAGGAGGCTATTTTTTGTGAGCCTACTATGGATATACAAATAGCAATTGATTGGGTGGAATCTGTTAAGCGTACACACGGTAAAAATGTGGAAGCTGTTATGGAATACCACTTAAAAGCAAATCCTCATTCAGCTCAAGTAGTAGCACAACAAACCATTGCATTTGGTATAGATACAGATGATGCATTATTCATGGACTTCTTTAAGGAACATGGAGGGGATGTTGTATATCTTAAACACATAGCTGAGTGCTTTATCAAAGTAAGGAGTAAATACTTTGGACTATAATCAAATTCGTGACAAGTTAGCTGTAATGACACGTGGCCAAGAAGCTCGTTTAGATACGGTAGATGAATTCATTGAAGTTAAATTCAACCACCAAGGTGTATTTAATATCAGTGTAAATCACAAGCACAACAATGAACACTCTCTGTACAGTACGCCTTCATTAAAGGAAGCTGCATTGTACATTCAAGAGAACTTCTACATACCAAAAGTAAACCACACGTACCAACACATTAATGGCAACGTATACATGGTAATCGCTATTGCTAATATGCGAAGTGAAAGACCTGAATACCCTCCAACAGTTGTGTATGAAGGCACTAACGGATTGGTTTGGTGCAAACCTCTTGTTAATTTTATTCGTAAGATGAAGCGAGTTAAATAATGAAAATAGATGTGCCCCTTGTCCTTGATTGGGAAGATATACTCAGACAGCGGCGTAGTGATGGCGATCCATTCTTTACTAGGTATAGAAGAGATGATGCTGCAGATGCAGTATCTATTACTGCATTGGAGGCCATGCGTCAAAACGCGGAAGCTCAACGCACTAGGCTTGTTCGCCAAGAAGAACAGGTCAAGGAATTCCGTAAAGCGTATGTAGCAATACGTACTAATAACGTTGTATTAGATCATCAGTCTGCTATTGAATTAGCTAAGATGATCTACGAAGAAGCAGGCACAATTACGTATAAGGACATAAAATGAGTCGTACACGCGAATACCGAATCAAGCAGGCTCAGCTTAAAAAGCGTGAAGCCAGGAAACGGGCTATTGATAATGGCTGGAGTACCTCTGATAAACACATAGGTATGCTAGCAACAACTCCTCACCCTTGCTCTGCACAATGCTGCGGTAACTGCCGTAAGTATGAAGGCCCTACTATTCAAGAATTGAAACATACCATTGATCCTTGTGAAGTAGTCATAGAAAAAGACGTAGCATAAAATAACCCCTCACTAAGAGGGGTTATTTTTTATCAGAACACGCTTGTCATCATCTTGATAGGTAATGGCTCGTCTAGCGCAGAAGGTAAACCAAGTGCACCAGTTCTCATAGGGTTGCCTATATTGAACCAGATCAGCGGGTCAATACCAGCTTCAAGATTAGTAAAACTATTGATGAATACTGCTTGTGCCATCGCGGTAGCAGGACGCTTCTTAAGCAACTGGAACAGAGCCTTCTGAATACGGATATTATATTTAGTAAACATAACAACACCCATGTCATTCAGGTACTGCAAACCACGTGAAGTAGGTATGTCATAGTTAACAAAGTTATCACTAGCAACCTGTAAAGCTTCATCATGACTTAGCTTCTCTTTAGCTTTCTGAGTGTAGTATTTATACATTACGTACTTAGAACTAAAGTCAGAGAACTGAGTAGCATTGTTCAAGAACTTATACAAAGGAGTATCAGGAGATACCATAGCCCACTTAGCAGCAGTCTTAACTGACTTAGGTACAATGTCAGTAGCGTTATCAATACGCTGTTGTAACTTACTCTTGTAAGAGTAATGGTTAGTATCAGGATCAACATCTTCTACGATTGTAGGCATCATACCTTCTTCAATAAAGCTGGCTAATGGATTACGAGATAATGAATCTTGAATCCTCAGAATCTCTTGCTCTAACTTATTAAAGTCACCAACACCAGCACGTTGCTTTTGCTGAGCAGACATTAATTGGGCCATGTCTTTACGGTACTGTAAACCAGCACGAACAGATAGAATAGTGTCTTTAACAATATCAGCCGGACTCACTCCATGAGCAGATAATAGCATTGCGTTAGACATCGCATTAGCAATCATGGTTTTAACATTACGAATAACAATAATATCTTTCATCAAGCTAATAGATTCTTGCCAAGCACGTTCAGCTTGTACACCACGGATCTTAGCATTAGAACCAAACACTTCGGTCATTAAGCCTGTATACAGCTTTTCAAACATATTCTTAGCTTCATCCATCTTATCGAAGGATTGGTTAAGAGAATATTTGCGATAGCCAAACATAGTAAGTAGTACATCATTACGTACTTGCATACCGTCTTTACCCCAAGTCTGTGTGATGTGTTTACGTGTAGATTCAGGAAGCATAGCCCATACTTCACGTAAACCTTGGTCATCTGAGTTAGGGCCAACAGTTACATACGCACGGGGATTCTTAGAGAAGTTATCCTTGTAATCTTCAAGAGCAGCATCAACAACTCGGTTGTTCTGTTGAGGTACGGTTACCTTGTTGAAGTTAGTAGCGGCATAAGCACCAAGTAATTCAGAGAAGTCATTGTTACGCTCAAGTAGAGTGTCACGATTCTTACCTGACATTTCATAGCTAAAACCAATGATCTCATTCTGAGTATTGTAGTTAGGTGTCATGTACACATCAGCATCAGTCATAGGGTTATACGAAGCGTGGGTAGGAATACCTTTCTTAGTTTGGTTTACAACATTAGTCATGTGATTACCATCAAGGGTAACTTGAGTACCTTTACGGTTAGTAGACACAACTTCAATAGCACCTGAAACCAAACGCTGAATGTTAGCTTCTTCTGTAATAAACAAACGAGGAGGTGTATTAGGGTCAAGCTTAGCCTTACCTAGTTCTTTAACTTCTGTATAGAACTGATCTTTAAGAAGCTTAGCTTCCATAGCATTACTAGCAATACGAATCTCTTTGTTAGGGTTAGTGATCTCAGGAACAAAACCTTTAATAGCTGACGTAGGGTTATCAACGAATAGAGTATCTTTAGCTACTCTAGCTAGTTCTTTATGGAACTTAATAGCTGTATCAATACCATTAGTTTTATTCTTAAGTTCACGTTTCATAATAAGATTCAAACGAGCCTTATCACCTTGAGGTGTGTACTGGATTGCATACATAGAAGCTAGGCGGTCTACTAAATCAATACGTAGATCTTTAGCATCTACTACCTCACCTGTGTTGAAACCAGAAACAATAAGACGAGCATTCTTAGCAAGACCTAAAGAAGACTTACCAGTTACCATATACTTAGCTAGTTGCTTAGCACGGTTAGCCATTACCTGATCCTTAAGCTGAGACTCAATACTTTGAATCTCTTGGTTTAGGTAGTTAGCATCTGAATACATACGTGCAATTTCTTTAGTCGTATACACATCAGATAGTGACTGAACATCAGACCTAAGCATTGTAGATACAGAAGCTTTATCTTCCATAGATAGATATGCACCATTCTCTTCAAAAGTAGACATTACGTTCTTACGTGTAGTATCACGAATGTTTTCTTTCATTTGGTTATTGAGTTTGGTGTAACGCATCATCTTCTCAACACCTTTCTTAGTGTCATCATTATTGGCTGCTTCATTGATAAGCTCACCAACCATACCTAAGCGTTGGCCTTGGTTGTCCATAGTGTTCATCTCTTTGATTACATCAAGAGTAGTCCACAAGTCACCTTTAGCAGATAATGCAGTTACGTTACTAGCAAGGCGTACAGCAGTAAAACGTGAGTTAGCAATTGCATCATGCTCAGCTAATTCAACTACTTTATCTCGCATCTTCTGACTTACTGCATCAGTGTGATCAATTAGTTTCTCAATCTGTGCTTCAACTTTAGTAATAGCAAAGTCACGGTTCTTAGCGTCAATGCGAGCAAGCTCTTTAGCTAATAAGCCTAGTTTGTTATTAACGAGCTGTGCAGAACTAGAGTTAGTAAGTAACCCACCTACGTAGTTCATTACATCATTAGTACCTTCTACTAATTTCTCAAATGCACCAGTACGCTCTTTAGCTGTATCTTTAACAACGAAACCAAGCATATTACTGAACTGTTGTGAGCCTAATGCCATAGCAACAAAACGAGCTAAAGGTTCAGGGTTATTCTTGCCATACTTGAAGATGAAATCATGCATGTCTTGTGCATCACGTTTATCGTCTTTATCAGCAGTAGCCCAATCACCATCATAGAAGTCTTGAGGTTTTAGCTTAGCCCTAGAAGCATCAAATGCTTTACGCATCTCAGCATAGATTTGAGTCATTGCTTTATCTTTTAAGCCATGAGTTAAGGCAGCGTATAAAGACTCGACAGCAAAGCTTTCTTGCTCAGTCATGCGGAAACCTGCAGTAGTAGCAGTTTCAGAAGTAACAGCTTTACCTTGGTTAATGTACTCATCCCAAGCTTTCTCTACTGACCAAGTACCATCTGGATTGTCTACTAATTTCTGGTTTAAGACATCATAGATAGTGTCAGATACTTGGCTCATCATTTGAGATAGATGAGCTTTAAACTGAGGATCTAAGTTAGAGTCCAGTGAAGCAAATACTTCCTTAGAATTAAACCCAGCAACCTTATCACGTGCTTGTTGTGGAGCACCGAAGATAGAAGCCTGTGTGCCAACAGTTGCAGGCTTAGTACGTCCTAGGAACTCCGTAGAGTCAAGAATTAAAGCTTCTAGTGCAGTTGCATCTTTAGCTGAATACTTGCGTCCTGTGAAGCTCTCAAGCACTCCTAGGATATTATCAACGAATGAACGTAAAGCAGTAACAATACGGTTCTTACCACGAGCTGCTTTAGGAGCAATAGTGCTATCTAAGTAATCAACAAACTCAGGGTAAGAGAAACCAGTAGCAATAAATTCTTCTACGTTAGAAGTTGCGTATTTCATTAGGTCAGTAGCATTAGGATCAGCTTCAACCTGTGCTTTGATGTGTTCATATAAAGCATCAATCTTGTCTAGCGATTCTTTCGCTTTAGCGTGCGCTGTAGGGTCTTTACGAACCTGAGCAATAGAATCTACAGTGATAGCATGAACAAGCTCATGTACGAGCACCTGTGCACGAATAGGGTCACTAGATTTAAGAATGTTAATTTGAGGATTACCGTCTTTACCTGTAGTGAACCAAGCAGGATTATTATTATCCATTGCTTCTTTAACACCCATAGCATTAGCAGGAGCTTCAAGGCCGGAGAAGTAATTAATCTCTAAACCTGCAGGCATACGAGCTGTAATGAGATCAAGCATTGAATCATAGAACTGAGAGAACTTACCTGCAGTCCCCTCTTTATCTTGGAACTGTTTAAGTTCAGCTTGAAGCATAGGTACTAAGTCTTCACCTTTCATTGTTACATTTTGGCGTAGATGATCTTCAATAGTCTTAGGATCTACTTTAGATGAAACCACCTCATAGATACGGTTAGCTTGAGCAATGTCTTTCTTGTAGTCAGCACGTAGTTTATCAACTGCTTTAGTAATTTCTTTACGCTTAGCGTCAGTCATTACAAAGTGACCGCCTTGAGTACCATACTGATTCACGTTTTCCCACTGCATCATACCGAACAGTTTATTGATATCACGCTCATAGGCATCTTTAACAAGTTCATAGATTGGAGGTAGCTTCTCTAAAGCTTTATCTACAACTTCTGAATTGTTTTTATACAGCATAGAATCATCAACCAACTTTTGCATAGGTTTCATTAGGGCACGTACAAACTCACGGTTAACGTGAGTAGTCATTAAACCATCAACAAAAGCTTCATTCTGAATACGAGCCATAGCTTTACCTTGGCCTACAGCAGATGCGTTAGCATCATGGAAGTTTTGTACAGGCATAGCACCTAATGTACTATGAGCAATGAAAGCATCTAATGATTGAATGATAAGAGCTAAACCTGATACACCAGGGTCACGTACTACATCACGTTTAATAGTACCGTTAACAAAAGTCTCTTTAGTACCTGCAGAATTCCAATCACCTTTAATCTTGAACTGCTGTTTAGACATAGCAGAGCCATCCCATGCAGTATCTTGCTTCATGAGAGGGATTGATGATTGTTTAGCATTAGCAGAGTTATTACCCATACCTGAAACTACAGATGGAGTGTACTTCGCAATTTTCTTAAGGGCTTTCTTTTGCTGTTCAGAAGTAAGACCTTCTTGGCGATTACCTTTACCATCTACAATTACATCTGTCGTATCTGTAAGAGCTTCATTCAAAGCAGCTTCACGCACTAAGTCATAGATAGCAAATGCAGCTACAGCTTGGCTAGTAAGCGTATCTCGTACACCTTGGAAATCAGCCATAGCTTCATCAAGAGTATTCTTAATAGCTTCACCGTGCATACGGTAAGCAGTATCTAATAAAGCGAACTCTTGCTCTTTAGTTAATAAGAATTCCATTGGATTGCCTTGAGCTACTGCTTTAGGTGTATTGGTTTTGTTGTAGAAGTTAGCTGTATCAATAGTTTCATTGACAGCACTAATCAAGTCTTGTGCTTTAGACATGTCACCATCTTTAGCCGCAGACTCTAAACCAGTATAGAAAGCATTCAATACTTCACGGCCATTGGCACGTTTGATTGAAGCAATACCTGCACCGTAGTTAGAGGTAGTAGTAATAGGTTTAGCACCTTTACGTTTACCAAAGGCTTTATAGATTGTATCTAGCGCTTCTGCAGACTTAAGAGCTTTAGGTTTTAAACCAGCTTTGTACTCAGCCCATTTGGCCTGCATTACTTCACCAAGGTTTTCATAAATATCTTTAGAACCCACTTCTTTATTAGTTGGTACGTTAGTCTTAGCCTTATCTGTGAATACACCACCAGCTTCTAACATATCCGCATCTGCTGTGTTAAGGGCTACGTTAGTAATTACTGGGCCATTAGTAACACCATCAGATTCAAAAGCGATATCAGATGTGAATGTACGTTGACCATCTCGTTCTGCAATGTACTTTTGAGCAAGAGCTTGTAGTGCACGTACAGACATTGGCCCCATACCAAACTCATCAACTACACGTTGAATATTAGCCATATCTTCTTTAGTAGACTTGGTTTCAAGTACAGAAGCCATAGACTCAATACCTGCTTGTACGTAGTCACGTTCTAAGTATTCTTGGAACTTAGGTAAGAAAGATTCAGATGACATTTTATCTACAGTTTGAATATCTAATGCATCAGACACACCCTCTGCAGACATAGCTACTGCCATAAGGAATTCACCAAACTTAGTGGTTTCACCTTTCTTGTGCGTAGGCTCAATACCAATCTCTGTTACGTGATCAGCCATACCTGCTACAGCACGGTGTACTTTATTAGCCTGTAAGTTAAATGCAGAATCATAACCGCTACGTTGGTTAGTCCAAATAGTGTGTTCAAAGTAGAATGGTTTAGAATCATCACCCAAGTGAATACGCTGTTCTTTGATAATAGCAATACTGCGTTCTAACGCTTGGTTAGCAGCGTGTTGACCTTCCCAGAACTTCTTATGCATCCCATCAAATGAACTATCTTCGTTAGGTGTCTTGAAACCAAACAATAACTTAAGATCATCTTCTGACACCTTGTCCATGAACTGCATAGCAGGAGCAGACATTACATAGCCATTCTTCTGAGATTTCTCGTACACTTCTTTAGTAAAGTCAGGCAACTGAGAATCCATACGGTTAAATGAATTAGGTACAGTTGTTACTGGCTCCAATGATGGAAGCTTATTGTCATTCTGAACATCAAATAACTTATTAACAATCGAACCTGTTTCAGCAGATGACTTAATTACTTTATCTACTTTAGTGCTTGGCTTACCTTGACCATCAGCAGACGGACGTAAGAATGAAAGAGTAGCTTCATTACCAGTAACAGTACTAGCTTCATATTCAGCTTTCTCATTGTCTAATTCAGCTTCATTCTGTAACTTAGCAAAGTCAGCCATAGGCATTGTAGTACGTTCTAAGTAACCTGCACGTGTCATAGCAATCGCAGCTAATGTACCAAGACCTGCTTCTAGTTTAGCTTTACGAGCTGGGTCAACATCTCTAGTAACTTTTAAACCAAGTGCTTGAAGCGCTTTCTGCCCAAGAGAGGCGACTACTACAGATTGGTGGTCACCTACAGCAGTAAGCTGTGAGAATACATTAGATGGTACTGATTCAATGTTATTCATTAACAATAAGCCTGCCACATCTTTCTCTGTATTAAGAGTCTTAGAGCCATTCTCTGCAAGCCAAGTGAACATAGCAGTAGCGATTGCAGTCTTAACATTCTCAGGTAATTGACCATCTTCCAATAGGAATTGGTTGAAATCTTGATAGCGATAATCTTCTTGCTTAGTACCAACAATGTTATCCAGCTTAGGGTTGAAGTATTGAACAAACTTAGTAAAGTCTTTCATTACTTGCTGTTGCTTAGGAGTAAGACTTAAACCAGTAACCTTAACTACTACTGGTGCATTATTATCACGATTCATAAAGCGTGACATGAAGTTAGGATTACGGTTAAGCACAGTGTCTTTCTGATTAAAGCCATCAACAACAAGGTTACGTTTGTTAGGTGCTTTAGCCCTTTCCTCTTGACGTGCAGTTTTAACAGTTGCATCTGGAGCATCTGTTTCATTTATGTTCTGAGGTTCAGCTTCAACTTTGACAGGTTCATCAGAAGCTTCTACAGCAGATTCACTTGTTGCTTTATCTGTGCTTGCCTGAACTTCCGTTACTGCGTCTTCGCTTACGCTACGACTTGTAACCCGTTCAGCCTTCGCTACTTCTTCGGATTGTACACTTGGCTGTTTGGTATCAACTGTTCCACTGGTTTTTCCTGCGGTAGGTTGTACTTCTGTGCGTGTGCTTGTCTTTGTAGGTGTAGCTGTTGTAGTGCTAGATCGTGCTTCATTGTTGCGTGGATCAACAACTTTTCTTTCAGGCTGGAATTCATAGTTATCTCGCATATCTTGATTGTAAGAATCCATAGCATCTTGCATAGGGTCATTAGACGCAATGGGAGCTTGCTGTGGAGCTTGTTCTACTTGAGTAGGTGTTTGTACCTTCTGCATCTCTTCCATTGCTGTACGTGTAGCTGTGACAGCTTTAGCTTCTGTATTCATGTAATGAACAAGGTCAGTAGAACCTTTCTTACCATTCTTAGCTGGATGGATAGTTAGAGCACCATTAGCTTTAGCTTCTTTACCTTTCAAAGGTGTACCTGTATTTACTACCCATTGACCATCTGCATTAACAATTTGCAGTGATTGACCGGTACGGTTAGCTAATTTAAATGCTGTATCTGCTAGCTTAGCTTTAGCTACATGAGAAGCTTCAAATGCACTAATCTGCTCTAGTAAGTTTTGTTGTGCTTTAACAGAGCCACGTTTAATAGCAGAACCAAACTGGTCTAGGTACTGAGGAGTAGACATGTAGTTAGGATCAATAGACGCTCCTGTTACTTGTTGGTTTACTACATCTAAATCTTTAACGGCATTCTGAGCTTGTACAGCTTCTGATAGTGCACGTAAAGCTACCTTAGATGTGTCAGGAATAGACTGGTCATCAATAGCTGCTTGAAGTTGTTCTAGTGAGAATGATGTAGGTGCACCAAAGATTTGCTTATCAGTAGATAAGTTTTCTTCTGTCTGACCAAGCATAGTTGAATACTTGTCATGCATCACACGAGCATCTTTAACTAAACCAGTAGTATGATCTAGTGCTTCATTTACCTTATCAATATCAGTGGCCTGTTTGATTTGTTCAATCTGTTCAAGCTTAGGTTTAATGAGTTGGTCAATAGCATTCTGTGCTTTCTGTGCACGTTCAGGTTCAGTCTCTGCAAACTGAGCAACAGCATTCTGTGCATTAGCTAAGTTAGCTTTCCAAGTATCTTCTGACTCTAAAACTTTCTTCATTTCAGTTAATTCAGCTAAGCGAGTTTCTGCAGTCTCCATAACAGAGTCCACATCAGAACGGGCTTTACTTACTTCTTCTACTGTTGAATTACTGTCTACTTTACCTGCACGGATAATGGCCGCAGTAGGGTTATAGTCAGCATGTGCAGGATTCATAAAGTTTTCAGTAGGCTTGTCTGTCTTTTCAGGAGCTTCTTTACTGATGCGTTCTTTAATCTTTTCAGCTTGTTTATTGTAGGCATTAGTTACTGCATTTAATGCTTCTTGAGATAAAGCAGATTTAGCATTAACTGCACCACCCATACCAGCACCAGCAAATGCACCTAGTACTAGGTCTTGGTTTAAACCTTCAATTGCATCTTTACCTGATGAGATATTACTAATCACATTCTCCATAGAAGACTGTGCAGTTTCTTCTGCAGTCTCTGTAAGAGTACCTACGCCTAAAGATTTAAAACCTTTACTAGGTGTCTGACTTGTTACACCAGCTGTCAGCTGGTTAATGTCTTCTGCACCTGCACGATGAGCTAGCTTACCGCCTAGTTGACCTACAGCTCCACCTAGTACACCAATGCCTAGTGCACCAAGAGCTTGAGCACCTGTTGTATAGCCTTCTGCATTACGATCCATATTGGCCTGTGCAGAACCTGCCATAACAGTACCTTCACCTACTGCACCTGCTACTTTAGCACCAGCACTACCTAGCTTAGCGACACCGCGGCCTACTACACCACCTGCACCAATTGAAGGTAGTGATTCAACAATCGTATTAAAAGCTAAAGACGGATTATCTAGTACATAACCTGCAGTCTGTCCTAGTGAAGATAAGTTATCACCTAGGGACTTTTCAGTACTCATTCCAGGTAACTGAGCTAAACCTTGAAGCTGTTTCTGAGTACCGTCAGAGAACCAACCACCCATAACATCTTGAGTAGTTTTAAAGTCTACACCCATCTCTGCCAATGCTTTAGATGCACGACCACCTTGCACTTCATTACCTGTTAAGGCTTGTACACCAGCGTCTGCTAAATCTACTAAACCAACTGCAGCTTGAGGTACAGCAACGATACCTTTACCTAAAGCTACTGCAGCATCTTGAGCATAGTCAGATCCTGTCTTTGAATAGATACTATTGTAGTACTGCTGATCTTTAGCTAAGTCAGCGCGCACTTGAGCAGTAGCATCAGGCGTTGTCGTATTACGGCCATAAACAGAATTCTCTAGTGAACTCACAGTTACTTGTGGTTTTAGTTGTTGAGAGATTCGGCTTAAGGCTTCTGACATTTGTAATGATTTATAACCTGCCATAATTTGTCCTACTATAAAAAGAAAAAGCACGTATGTTTATACGTGCCTATCCTATCATAAGATTTAGGTTAGCTTATTTGAATTTCTTAATAAGCTTGTCTAACTCTTCTTGTGTCATCTTAGTATTACCTGATGGAAGTAATACACCTTTATTCTTTACTACAGGAGCAGACTTAGGCTTAAGCTTACCTTCACTAGCTAGGCGTTTCTCTACTACAGCCCATTCAGCCTTCTTACGTGCTTCACGTTCACGTAAGTTCTTCTCCATCTGTGTCTCTTTCTTAGGGGCAGGAGTTACTGCTTTAGTTACTGCCTGTGTACTAGATTGAGTCTTGTATGGAATAGTAGTCTGTTTAGAAGCAGGAGCTTTATATTGCGGGTTAAGCATCTGACGTACTGCATCACGCGTAGGCGGTTGAGAACCTGCAGCTTGGAATGCCTGTACAGTATTCTGATACGTTTGTTCAAATAGTGCATTCTTAGCCTGAGTGTGTTGAGCTACACGATTCTTCTGGTAGTTCTGTGACTCACTTGAAATGAACTTTTTAAGGTCTCCATCGGGTACATATTGGAAAGCATTAACATCATTCATTTTAGAGAACGCACCATTCAATACGTTGATCTGAGCATTCTCAGGAAGCCTGTTAAATGCAGGATCTTTCTTGGCCATAGCAGCTAAGTCAGACGCACTAGTAAACCAAGTACTATCTTTACCACGATTAGATGCAGCCCATGTATCTACGTTTTTACCTGTAGACGCAAGAGAACCTTTCACCTGATCTTTAGCAGACTGTGCACTAAAGTCTGCTTCTAGTTTAGCTAAGGCATCTTGGTGTACAGAAGTAACTTTTGACATAGCTGCTTGGGATACAGAAGGGCCAATTGCATTAGATGCTTGTCGAGCAGCACCACCCATAACTTTAGGTACATAGTTCTGCGTTTCTTTAGGTAATTTACTTAACCAATTAGAACCTCCTTCTTTGATGGCTGTCTGTACTTTACCTGCACCAGCATTGTATGCAGCTACTGCTTGCTCAGTAGTAAAGTTATGTTCCTTGGCAATACGTCCAATATACTCAGTAGCCCATGCTTTCTGTTCATTAGCAGAGGTTGTGTGCAGGTTAATTGGTTTCATACCATATCCAGGCTTTGAAGCAGTAGCAGGCATAATCTGCGCTACACCTAAAGCACCTTTGGGAGAGGTAGTTAGCTGTCCATTAGACTGCCTGTGAACACCACCTGATTCAGTATTAAATAAGCTACCCATAAGAGCAGACATTGTATCGATACGACTACCACCTGCTTGACCCATAGTAACCAAGTTACCATTGGCATCTACTGCATAACCGGACTGAGCCTGAGGAGTTAAACCGTCAGACATAGAGTAAGCAGCTTGTAGATTACTACGTGCATTACCTTCTGCCCATTGAGCATCTGATACAGCATCACGTCCTGCTCGATATGCTTGATCCTCTGCCCTGTTCTTAGCTGCAAGTGCTAAGCCTGCTTCATAGCGTGAGTCACCCTGAGCATTAGAACCAAAGCGATTAATGTCAGTGGAAGCGTTAATGCCTAAAGCTGCTAATGCATTCATCTGTTCAGGGTTAGCACCCATACGAATAGCTTCAGCTGCACTTGCTTGGTTTAATGTAGGGATAGCTGCTTGAGCTGCTTGTGCCTGTTGTAAGTTAATAGCTTGAAGATCACGCTGACCTAATGTAGACCCGCGAGTATCAATAGCATTACGTACTGCATTTTGGTCATAACCACGTCCATACTGTTGTTGCAATGCTTGTACTGCCTGCATTGCTTGAGGAAGATCTGATGAGGTCTGAGCTGCATACAGAGCATTCATAATATCGTCAGTATTTCGTTGTTTCATTGAATCAGCATAACCAGTTACTGCACCAGCAATACCTTGGAGACCAGCATTAACTTGCTGGTTTCCTTGGGCCATAGCAGCAATATTGGCAGTCTGATCTAAGGGACGAATAAAGTCCCAATCATACTTACTAGCCATTATTTAACTCCGTATTTCTTCATATATGAATCTACTGATTCGTATGCGTTAGGATTGGATGCTACACGAGCACGTTGCCTGTCTTCAATGTTACGGTTAATGGATTGCTTGGATAGATCCATTTGCTCACGGAACTGACTTGCTTGCTGATTCATATTCTCACGCATTAGCCTATTCTGTTGCATACCTTGCCATGCACCAATACCACCAGTAATTAAACCAGCCCCTGCCTTAAGTAAGTCAGTATTCTGTGAAGCCCAGTTACCCATGTTATTAAACCAGTTAGATCCTTGCGAATAGGAAGGTGCTCCCATTGCAGTACCTAATGATTGGTAAGTAGGATTAGCACCTAGAGCATTCATGTCTCCACCAAATGATAAGTTAGAACCTATGTAAGGTGTTGACTGCTGCATACCACTTAAGCCATTGGCTTGACCTAGTTGAAGGCCAGGGGTGTTATAACCCAAGAACGGATAATTCATCTAATCTCTCCTGCATCTGCATTAAAGTTTGTTGGTTTGTTGGTAGTGCTAACTTAAGGTCAACACTCTGTTCAGTTAGGGAGTATATAGTACTAGCTAAGTTATTTACACGAATAGACCTATCGTAGTAATCATCAGGTGATTCTCCAATCCTTACTCCAATAGAGATAGGAGGTTCAAACATTAGTAATGGCCCGTGTTGACCCATACCTAATTCTTTAGCTTTATCCTGTATAGCTTTCTGCTCTGCAGTTAAATCTGTCATTAAGCTGTTAAAGTCTTTAATAGCTATCTGAGTCTGTAAAGCAAATCCTTGACTGGAGATAGAGAATGCTTGAGAGGATACCTGCATAAGCTGCTGAGTTGTCACACCCGCTACGTTACCTGCTTTAGATAGTGCAGAGTACCCACCAACTACTAAAGCCACTACAGCAACAATAGCTGCAGCAGCCCCTACATTCACACCCATGTTCACCAATAACTTTACTGCCACACTTATGACTAGGTTGATTGCCACTGCGTACGCTACAGCATAAGCAGCTGCCATCCAAGACATAGCTGCAGCACCGGCAGGAGGGAAAAAGTAACCAATAACAACAGTAACAACAAACATAATGGCTTTGAAAATACCTGTCTGATACCACTTAGTTTTAACCACCTGAATAGTGTTAAGAACTATATACATGGACTTAGTGTATAAAGCTTCTTTCTGCCTATTGTTGAACTCGTGGTCTACGGCCATATCCAATGGAATAAGTAAATTCTCTGAGTCACCTGATGCAGTAGTTGTATGGCCACCTGTGACGTACTCAGTAGTAGCTAACCCATATACCCTAACTTCCCTATAAGTTGTAGCAGTCATCTGCTTCCTGTACCAATGATAAGTTGACCAAGACGTAGCTTTAAATAGTGTAGAAGCTCTTGAGTTGGTAGTGATCATTTCAGTATCCATACCTGAACTTACTGTACCAACATCTCCAATTGACCCAGCAATATCAAGATAACCAATAGATGTAAATGTTACCTGCTGTTTGTAAGCTTTATCACTTACCTGAATAGATTGGCCTTGCTTAGAACCATACGAAAGAATATCAGTTCTTTGTGAAGCAAACTGTGTCGTAGCAAATGACTTAGGGATACGTCCGTATAATCCCATGAAATACTCAAACAGATACTCTTGAATAAGAGGGTCAGTAGTATTAGCTGGCAGTGAATAAGTCATAAAAATCTGTGTAACTGAGTCTAAAGAACCAACAGATTTATGAATCTCATTTACCCATTCAGACCAATTCATTCCTAATTGCCTACAGATGCCCACCATTGCTTTATATTCATCAGTATCTTTAAGTGATTCATCATTACATGCTATACCATCCATACGTGCATACAGACGAGGTATATGTGAACCATAGGTATCAACAACATTAAATAGTCTATCCAATGCAGGGTCTAATCCTGAACCGTACAGATAAATAAATGTATTGGTTTTGGTGACACCATTCTCTGTGTACTGATAGTTAGCTTGGAAATAGTCTTTATCCTGTAGGGTATCAGGCACAGATGGGGCTACTGCTTCTGGATCAATATTTCCTGTATCACTATCATCTAAACCAGTGTCAGGTGGCTTAGAGCTAGGCTCGTATTCAAGGTAATCAATAATAAGTTTATAAGTCTGCTTATCTCCTTTGGCATCCGCATAGCATACAGTTACTTCTGCAATATCATAGTCACCTTCATAGTTATTAATCCAAGGTACTTGTACAGCATTCTTATTGTATGGCCTAAAAGGTGTATATCCTGCTTCTGCAGATAAACCATACTGCATAAGTAATTCAGGGTCATTAAGGGCATCAATAGAATACTTACTGTATTTAATAACAGCAGATTCCATATAGCATTTAAAACCTATACGAGCAGACTCATCCGCTAATTCATTAGTGTCATAGTTATATCCATACTTCTGCCACAGGATAGGCTTAAGAAAATAAAAGTTATTCATAGGGCCAAATAAGGCATCAGAGACAATTACACCTTGAGGATATACGCGCTCTAATGCATCTTGTACTGCAGATTGAATATCTACATTGGCTTGGCTTACTAGATTTGACTCGGGTAAACCATAGACATAGGAAGTCTTTGATGCATACCTGCGTGACTTCTTAGACCTAGCTACAATGTTGTTAGTGGTAGCTTTAATTAAGTAATCAGGTAATGATTCATCATTTACCCTAGTTGATAAAGAACTCTGACCTAGCGTGTAATCAATTACAGCTAGCTTGTTTGAAGGAATGATGTCTTCATCTGCAACCATCCTTGAGACTGACGTATTAACGTATGTCTTCTTCTTTGAACTAAACAAACCCATAATAATTTCCTAAAAAGAAAGGGAGCTAATGCTCCCTATTCTATATCACTTTATTTACCTACCAGAGGTATTTGGAGTTAATCCAGAATCTACTAGCAATCCTGTTACAGCAACGCCAATGTTAGCATCATGTAACTGGTTAATTACGTCAGCTTCTGTACCATCATCTGAGTTACGCCTTACATTCCAAGTATCTACAAGAATCTTGGCAGCTTTCTGTAACTTATCTGATTTATAGCCATCAGCTTGTGCCATTAGTACAGCTACGTTTGCACCTAATACAGAACCAGGTTTAGCAACATCACCTTGGGTTTGAGCCTTCTCTGTATCTACTTTCTGTTTATACAATTCTGCTTGAGCCTTCTGTGATTCAATTGCTGCTAACTGAACTTGAATCTCTTGGCGTTTAACTTCGAGTTCTGCTTCTGATAAAAGAAGTTGTTTCTCTTGTAAAGCCAATTGACCAATACGTAATTCAAAGTCTTTTTCTAACAGTAGGTTTTGTTTACCCATGTTAGCAATACGAGCTTGAATTTCTTCAATATCGTAAGGAATACGTTTTGTTTGTTCAGTAGTCTGAGAAGTCTGTGCTTTAGTTAAAGCATTTTGTTCTGTTAGGTTTAAACCTTGCTTAGTTAAGTTAGCTACTTCAACAGGTAAGCGAGTAGTAGTTTCAGCTACCATCTGTTCTTTCTGTGCAGTAGTTAAAGCAATCTGAGCATCAGTTTGTAGTACTTGTTTCTCTAAGATGGCAATCTCTTTAGGAACTTTAGTGTTCTGTAGATTAGTACCTTCTACCTGAGCTACAAGTAATTCATTCTGAGTAGTAGCATTAGTTACTTGCTTTTGAAGTAGTTCAACTTCAACAGGAATCTTAGCCAGCTCTGCAGTTAACTGATCTACCTGCTTATTTGTAAGAATGGTTTGAGCACCAACCTGTCCAGTTTGAGCAGTTAATAAGTTACCTTGTAATGGAATAAGAGTTAATTCTTCACGAACTTTGTCTTTATTCACATCGCTAAGAGCAGTACTAGCTTTGATGTTTTCTACTTCTGCAGGAAGCTTAATAGATACTTCTGTAGTGACTTGATTAGCTTGAGCCTTAACAAGCTCTGTTTGAGCTTCTGTTAATAGACCCTGCTTCTCTTGGTTTGCGATTTCAATACCAAGTGTCTTACTACGAGTTAAGTATTCTACAGCAGTAGAAAGAGTTGCTTGTAAACCTCCTAGATATACTTGAGAGTACTCAGGGCCACGAATACGACCTTGCTTATACTCTTCTTGAATATGCAAAGCAGTAGTAGACATAAGTACGTCAAATACACCTGTACCACCTAATTCTTTTGTAGTCAGCTCTTTTACATCTAGCTGTTCAAGCTGAGCTAACTTAACATCAATATTGGTAGAGGCCATGAGCTATTCCTTATTCGTCATCTAAAGAACGAGTACGGATTTGGCGATCTGCCAATGCATCAAGTTCTTCCGGAGTTAATGGATCAAGAACAGCAATGCTGTATGCAGGCACTAACTTGGCAGTAGTAAGCATTACACCTTGAGCATTCTTCTTGGTAATGAACATTTGATACTTCTTTTCCTTAATTGAGTTAAGGAGAATTTGTTCTACATGCCATTCTTCACCAAATGGGATAGTACGTTTTACTGTACCTACTACAGAGTTACCAGCACAAAACATTTCCGATTCTAAGTTAGTAGCCTTAGTAGATTCCATTGGAGTAATTATTACACGTACCAGCTTCATAGCTTCGTCAATATAATCTTGCACGCCCTTACTTTTTGATTTAGCTGTCTTAGCTTCACCTGTTTGTAACGAGTCTTCTGTTGGTTCTGCCAGTGCGTCAGCAATTGCTTTTTGTAGCGTTGCTGTAGAGGTGTTTGACTTATATGCAATACCAAGGCGATCAGCTTGTTTCTTAAGGGATGCAATAGCAACTTCTGCACTTGGAGCAGCGATAGGGTTATTTTGAACATCAGTCATGATAATTCCTTAAATGATTTTGTGTTAGATAGAGAAGATAAAGGGGAGAACAAGTCTCCCCATTTATTTTAGACTAGAGCGGCAGTCTTGATTAGAGCAATACGTTCAGGACGGATTACCATGAAGCCGTACCACCATTGGATAGACATGAAGCCCATCTTACCGTATGGATCAGCAGGAGATGCCATTTCAGGGCCAGGCTTCTTGTGAATGATCTTGAACTTCACAGACTTGGCATCTGATTGGAAACCAATAGTAGTGAAGGATTCAGAACCAACAACTAACATAGGGAATACGTCAGCTTTACCGCCTGTTTGATGAATGCCGTCCTCAGCTACTGCTGCAGCACCTTTACCTTCCCACTTCATCATTTCAGGAACTACGATGATACGGAATTCATCAATAGAACCAATTTCACCACGTAAAGGCTTAGTACCATCAGCATAGTGTTGAACACCTACGAATGCAGGATTCTTGAAGAAGTCAGTCATCTTACGAAGAGTATTCTTCACTTCTGAGCCAATATACAACAAGCGAGCCGCATTGATAGTACGTGTATCAATCTTGGTAGAACCAGTATTGATCTTTGTATCTTTAGGCGTGCGGTTATTGTCTAAGTCAGTAGTGAGGTTTACAAGGTCATCAAAGACAACGATAGAAGTCTTGTCAATTTCTGATTCTTGAGTTGCAGTACCTGCGTACTTAGTGATACCTGCGTTATTAAGCAAGTCTAATTGGATTAAGGCTTCTGAGATTTCATTTGCACCTTTCAACATTTCACGGTTAATGTGTTGCATCAACTGATCATCTGTATCGAAGTTCAACGAGTCTTCTGAGTATTCCATGAAGTAACCGTAGTTCTGGAATGTACCTTCAAGGGTTTTACGAGTGAAGCCTACACGGTTAACACGGCCACCTGATTCAGAAAGAACAGGCATCTTACCTGCAATTTTACCTACGTCTTTACTTGAACCGTACAAGTTACCATCTTTGATAGCGACACCAGTAGCATCAATACCTTGGTCATTCTTGTTGCGATCATCCAACAACGGAACGTAAATATAACGCTTAATGCGTTGGCCATAGTGTTTAGGCATATCAGTAGTAGAAGCTAACTGAGTAAAGTACTGTTCCTTTGCTACTTCAGTGATTGCATCACGAGCGTAGTAGAAATCACGCATCTGTTTACCAATCGTAGATTCTTTACCGCCTGCTGGGTCATTATAAAAATGTGCCATGTTTAAGTTTCCTTATAGAAATTTAGGATCAATTTTTGCAAATTCTTCAGGACTCATATTCCAAATGTCTTCTGGAGTAAAGTTGTACTGTTGAACTTGTGCAGAAGTACTTTGTGTACTAGCTGCTGCTTGTCGTGCTGCATTATTACTTGCTTTTGGTTTAGATGCAACAGGTGTAGCTACTGGAGTTGCAACAGGTGTAGGGGTTACTACAGACTGTTGTACAGGAGCTTGCTGTTGTGGCTGTCCAAATAACATATTGCCAACTGTATCATAAGCTTGTAAGAAAGACATACCATTTAAGCGACCTACTGCCTGCTCTTGTTCAAGACGTGCACAAATCTTGTCATAGTATCCATTCTGAACATGGTCAGTTAATAGGTTAAGCAGGTGAGGATTCTTAAAGATTTCTTGCTTAGTTTGCTCATCGTAAGTACCTAGTTGTTGAACTACAGTACCGAAGTGTGGATTACCTTCTAACGAGCGAGCCGCTAATTCAAAGTTAACTACTTCATCTGACACTTGAGGAACACTTGGTTGATACGCTTGAGACTTCTCTTCATTAAACTCATAAGCATCAATACCTGACTCTTGAATTAAACGAGCAATAGCTTCCGGCTTCTTAGCTTTAAGATCCAATAGGAAACCAAGGTCTTCTACAGATTCAATGCCTTGCTCTTGCAATGCCTTAAGTACTTTCATTCCTGGCTTCATGTTAGCCATCTTCTGATTGTAATTAATACCCTTCTGCATTAGAGATACTACGTCATCTGCACTATCAATCTTGAATGCTTTACCGTTAGCTTGGAACTCAGCTGTAACTCGATCAAAGAAAGCTTTCTCTGCAGTTACTTCTTCTTGTGTTACTGGCTTTGCTTCACCGCCTGCGTTCTGCTCTGTTCCTGCTTGGGCCTGCTCCGCTTCGCTCGCTGTCCCATTTGGAACCGCATCACTCGGCTGTTCAGCTTCCTGTTCTACTTCTTGAGTATGTTCAGGTTGTTCCTGTTCTACTTGTTCAGTGGTAGTAGTTTCTTCGTTAGGTACTTCTTCACTTGTAGTCTCTTCATCTATGATGATGGGAGTATCGTCATCAGGTAAATCACTTGGATTCACTTTGGCGAAGTCTTCATCAGACATGTTTTCGAGTTGCTCTAGTGTTAATGTAGTCATTAGGTATTCCTTGTTTGTTCATCTCTTAAGGTTTCAGCTTGACTTATTCTAATGTCAATATCTGCGATCTCTGAGATTCGTTGGTCAAGATACATTTTAAACAGTGCTACACAATCGAGTTGTCTATCAATATCTTGGTTTGTGCGGGGATCTAGTTTAAGTACACCTTTACTGTGTATTAGGTTAAGTGGATGCTTAGTTAGATAATCATCTAAGATCACTCGTTTAAAGTCTGCGTTAGTCATCAGTCTCTCAAGAGATAACAATACTTTCTTCTCTTCTTTGAGATCATAAATGTCTTGATCTAATTTATTCATTGCCTCTTCCTAAAGTAAAGGGGTAGTTACCTACCCCAGTTACTCGTCATTTTACAGCTTTCTCTCTTGGTTGCAAGCTTGCCTTAGCATGTTCAGTCAACAAAGCAGTACCTCGTTGCTTATCTGCTAACTCAAGTTGGTTCTGATTCTTAAGTACATCCTTAGTAATCTCTGTATCCAACTTCTGTTGTTGTAACTCTTTAGCTCTTTCATGATCAGTGCCGTTAGCTTTGTCATAGAAGTCCAAATTGTTCTTGTCAGTTTGACTTTGCATTTGTCCAGCACGTGCATGTTCAACACCAACCTTAGCTTCTTGTACAAAGGACTTAGCATCTGCTTCACGGGCCTGAGCATTAAGAAGAGCAGTCTCTGCTTTAAGCTTAGCAATCTCAAGTTCTTTCATAGCTTCGGCCATAGGATCGGGTTGAGGTTCCCATGTCTCTAAGTAGTGAGCTAGATCAGGAAGCTTATGCAACTTAACAATCTTAGCCATAATCTTAATAGGTACTTCTGGTGGTAAGTTATTACCCAGTGTCTGCAGAATGAAAGATAGGTTCTGTGACTTACTCTGATCTTCTTCGGGTGTAGATACGTTGATCCTCAAGTCGTATTCACCGCTTAAGTCATCGCGTTTAACAGGTACAAAGTTCTCATTGGTAACACGTACAATTTCTTCTTCGTTTAGGAATAAGGCATTCATTGTAATAAACTTACGCGCTACCTCAACTAAACCACTACCAATACGCCTAACAATACCTGTCTCGCGTTTAGTAGCAGCATCTGTTGCTGTCCTTACTGCTTCTGCAGTCTGACCTAAGTTAACGCCACTAACACCTGTACCAGCGAATGCACGTACACCTGTCAATGACTCAGAATCAGTATTAACCATGTTCAAAATGAATGGAGCTGATTCAGGAATGTTAGGAAAGTTCTGAGTAAAGATAGAATGCTGAGGGTTTTGGTTTCCATTGAATTCAAAGTCTTGGCCATTCCTAAACTTGTGCAAGTTAACCTGATCCATAGTACCTTTAGCAAAACCAGTCTGACCTGCACTGATCTTAGCCATTAAGTCAATCATGCCACGTGTTACCGCACCTTTGATCTTTTGGTTGTCTTCAAGTAATTCCGCATCTGGTTCACCGTAAAGACTCCCTTTAACAGGCATAAAAGGAATGAACACAAAAGGAAACTGCTTATCAGGATAAGGGTTTTCATCAAGCCTGATAATTGTGTCACCAACCCAAGTGCATACCATAGGCCGAGCAATACCACTATTGTCAAAATCATAATATCCCCAATACTCGTAAGCATACATTTTCTTTCGGGGTTCGTCTTTAAAGGCGAAGCTACCTTGGTTAACTGTAGAGTCGTATTGACTTCCGACATCCGATGTAATGGTTGCTGTTTGTGCATTGATCTTGTCCAAGTTCTTGTATCGTCCGTCACGTTTAAGATCAGACATACTGGTTTCAAATTTATGAATTATAAAGTTAGCTTTAGTAATATCACCCTGACAAGTAGGGTCTACGTAAATAGAACTAAAATCACACACTTCTACTGTAGGATGATTACGAATTACTTTATCAGCAGTTTCCATACGCGTACCGTCTTTATAGACACGGATAGGTACGCCAGCTTGCTGAGATAGTTCAACACTTAGTTTAACTTCTTCGGGCTGATCTTCTAAGTAATCAGGCTTGGCTTGCATCATCTGCATGTGCTGTTGCAATTCAGGCATATAACTTGGATCTTCAATCTGCATAAAGTTAGGGACTTCTTGCGTAACTGATTCAGTCTTATGCACCCAGCTTGTTCGTAAGATAGCTGTACCCTCATTAACGCAGGTACGAATCATCTTATCTATAAATGCAACCTTATCAATCTTAGTATCGAACTGACTATTAAGAATAAGCTCATTCTGTTGGGCTGATTTAACATCCTCCCATGTCAACGGGTTCACATTAAACAGGTCAGTACTAGATAAAAAGATTTCAGATAACGCTGAATAACGCCACTCAGCTTGAGTACGTACAAGCTTAGGAGCTACCTTACTCTTACCATCTGCTGTAATTGGTTTAGCGTTACCTTTCATGTGTAACACGTTTAACCAACCTTCAATCTTACTACTCTGTGCAGAGTGTGAAGCTGTTGCTTCTGTTAAGTCCTGTTTAAGATCACGAATGTCTGGTTCATTCTTCCAGTCCGTAAGCTTGCCCTGAACTTGAACAGGTTTGTTTACATTAATTTCCATAACATAGTCCTATTTAAGTTGTGCCAATAGTATCAACTAAAAGTGTTGACATACAATCATAGAATACTTAATATCTGTTTATGCCTTGATTGGTTGTCATTCCAAAACAAATTAGCCCCTATTACAGGGGCTTTTTTGTATCTATTACTTTATACCCAACCATTCCTTTGAAAGTTAGTAGTCTCACCTGTAGAAGCGATACTACCTAGGTTAGCCTTAAGATCATTACACTCTTCTATGTACTTACTCCAATAGTTATTACCTTCATGGAACATACCACGGCCAATAGTCTCTGCACCCATTGGGTTGTATTTCCTAGAAGCTACGTACCATACCAAAGCATTTAAGAAGTGATCAGGTAAATCAATGTAGCACTGGTCAGGAGGTACTGATGTATTCAGTGGTTTCATCTTAGCTTTATACTGTACTAATAGATCACCTGTACCAAAGTCATGAGGTAACTTTAAAGTGTTGTATGCAGTTAAGTTGATACCTTCATACGTAAAGATACTTGGCCTGTTACCAAATATGTTGTCTACTGGATGCATTACAGCAATATCTTGGTTAAGCCACATAGAGCAACCATGTACATCAGTGATACGAAAGATTTGCATAATGTCCCCTACGAAAGGGTTACTAGCATCATCAATAATAAATGCATCAGGATTGCCACTACTTAGCGCATTAGCTGGGATTAACTCATACAACTCTTTGCCTAGCTTAGGCCGTACAAGAACTTCGTTCTCTCTGATGGAAAACCTCTTATTTAAATCATTAATACCACCTTGAATAATTGTATTGATCTTAGGAAGGGATTCAGGGTTTAACTGATCACCTTCACCTTCAAATAACTTACTTAATTCAGCTGAACACAGCTGATCATGGACTTCATTTAAAAACATACTTACACCGTATATGTTGAGAATACTGATACATCTTCTTGGGCCATAGCCACTTCAAAGATTCCTGATTGTTCATTGAATTGCATAGGAGCTTCTTCACTTGGTAAGAATACATTCATTGCTGCCAACATACTAACTGTATCTATAGCATCATCGTGCTTAGATTTAATACCATTACCAGAAGCTAAGCCTAACTCTTCCATCATTTCAATCATTGGTTTCTCTAGTTTCATTTCTTCAGGGAAATACATTTCACCTGCCTTAAACCAAGGAACAACAACGTAGAAGCGCTGGAGCTTATTTGTATTTGGCCTGATTCCAGGTCTATTACTATTACCTGAACTAGCTAAGTTAAAGAAGATACGCCTGCGTTGCATTTCAGTTTTAATCCAAGGAATGAATCCTTCTTGCTGACCTGTTACCTCAACACCTACAGATAGTGGCTTATACTTCTGAGCAAAGATAAACAAGTCATCTACGTTCTTATCCATTGACTGACGCTTACAGATACCATCTACCCAAAACCTATGGCCACTTGCATTGATAGCCCACACAGAGATAAAGGCAAAGTCACCTGATTCATCTTCTGTAGTAGCAAAGTCAGTAGTGATATAGAAGTTATATAGATGAATATTCTTAAGCACATCACCACGCTTATACCAGTTAATATCTGAATCTAACACAAGCCTATCTTCATCAGACATAATCCTAAGCATGAGCTCTTGGTTAAACGTATGGATAGTACCTGACTTCATTGCTTCTAAGTACTTCCGTTTAACATAGTCATAAGTAAAGCGGTCTTCCCACGAGCCACGGAACTCTGCTCTTGAACAAGGGAACTTCTCGCATACTGGATAACAGTTGACTGCCCATGCACCTGATTCAATTGCTTTATATAAAGGGTCACTAGCATTAAAGGGAGTACCTGACCAAATGATCTTACTACGTGTTGGGTGCATTGCATGGTCAATAGCCTTATGCACTGTATCCTCAATGGCTGCGATCATAGTCTTAGAACGAGCATCCTCATCCGAAACCAAGTCATCTAGGATTGCTAGCTGTGGACGCTTACCGTTAGCTTTCGTACCACGAACACCTGTCTTAGCGCCGTAACCTTTAACAATAAACTCTTTACCTGCCTTATTCTTAAAGTGCCAGTGAATGTCAGTAAACTTAGCTGTAGGTACAAACTTCTGCAGGAATGCTGAGTTCTCCCAACGGTACTCTAAGTTCTTACGCATGTTCTTCACACCGTTATCAATAGAGTCTGATACATACAATGCAAAGTCTACTTGTCCAAATGTAGGCAACTCACCGAAGGTTGCTAGATAAAGAATAAGGTACTCACCAAGTACAGTTGTCTTAGCAGCACCACGATGTACCATGTTTGCAATCTTCCTAGAGTTAGGTTGATCAATCTGATCTAACATCTTCAAGTGAAGCACAGGTGTTACGTTTTCTTCTCCTTGACCTCCATTAACCAACTTAATAAAGTTAACAAACGCCACGGCAAACTGACTAGGGACATAATCAGGATCATCAGCATAACTAACGCCATTTAACCACTCCTCTACTGTCTTGACATCTAAGCCAAGGTCATCAATAAACTCTTCATCTTCTAATAGTACTTCACTCATTCTACAACCTCCGCTTCAATGATTCGTGCTGCTGCCATTTCACCTGCAGTCCAGTTCTTAGATTCAATACTCTTAGTTTGTACTTGGGCCAATTCAAAGATAGTGTTCTTCAATTCTTTAATTGAATCTGTCTCTTCTAAACCAATGGACAAGTTTACTTGTTTCTCTTCTGGTGGCTTAAGGTGAATCATTAATGAGTTAGCTGCGTCTGACTGAACCTTCTCACTAGCTGCATTGTTCATTAACCAATACTGTCTGTTGATGGCTTCTTGGAACTTATCTTGATTAAGTACATGAGTAGGTATAACTGACTGAGCATAAACCAAGTTAACAAGCTTAGACTTGTTATACATAGCTACATGTGCAGAGATTGTTTGAGCTGACTTACCTTGTTGCATCCATGTTTGGAATTTAGTAGGGAATGTCTTTGAATAGGAATCTAGGTTGTTATATCCCATGAGCTTATAGGATACATACATAACTGCATTCATATAACTAGATAGTTTGAACTTACCTTCACTAAGTACCTTGTTATAAGAGATCATGTTATCTCTAAAGGCTTCCCTAAAATCAGGATCAGTAATGATTTGATTGAGTTCATTAACAAGAGTATCTGATACTCCCCCCTGAACACTGGCTGGTAGAGATGCAATGATCTCGTCTTTAGTTAGCATAGGATTCTTCCCCGATATAGATGTGCTTAGGATATAGGTAAGTATAGGTAGAGTCAAAGTAGGAGAAGTACAAAGGACAAACAGGTATTCAACTTTTTCATGTTTTTTATATTTAGGTACTGGAGTAGGGCTATCTATTTCTTTATCTCTACTGCTTAGTACTCCCCCCCTAGTCATCTTCCTAGAAAAGGATTCTTACTACTTAGTATTTAAATCGCTACGCTTATAGATGGAATGATCAATCAATCAATAGGAGTATATTCCATGTCTAATCAAGCTCAACAACCTACTATCTTTGGTGCTATGACTACTGCTGTAACTGCTTCTCTATCTGCTGTAACAAATGGTGCGAAGATGGTAGATAACGCTATGTGTGCTGGTGAACGTATCACATACATTGCTAAGTCAAAGGCTTCTAACCTTGCTGACATCAGTGATGTAGCTGATACATTAAAGCTAGTGATTGCGAAGAAAGAGTTAGATGACAAGATCAAAGAGTTGGGTGTTACTGTGCTTGAAGATGGCACAATGACTTTCTAATCCAATAGAGTAATCACATTCGTGTGGTTGCTCTTATTTAATAGGAGTAATCGCATGTTTGAATTAATGTGGTTAGGTGTAATCGTGTTGTTATTAATATATGTCATCATTGATATGGAGATTTAGCTTAGGCTTTATCTCCTTTATTTCTTTTTACACTTTACACTCTTACACATTACACATGGGACAGTAAGGTGCGCTTAGCAGTGGCAAACTTTCTAGCAAATCTAAATATTCTGTGAATAGACAGATCATCCATTCCCTATAGTTCTACACATTTATAGCTACACAGACATTCTCATAATTACCTGTACTCCGTACAGTTTTAGTGGCAATAGGTGTTGTTGCTACGCTTAGAACTGGAGAGAAGTAGAGAGAGACAGGACAATACAGGGTATCTTGTACACTCTATGCTGTTTAACTGTTGCCTACCTAATCATTACCTAATTCCCTATTTAAACCTAAACTGGACTAATACCTATGATTACCGTTAAACGCTTTGGCTTTGCATACTCAACCACTCAACAATCATCTGACAGCACAGTTAATATGTACTGGGAGATGGTTAATAACCGTTATATCAATATCTATAACAAGATATCTTATGCATACGATGTTGAATGGATTGATGGTTGCATTCATGATGCAGAGTTTGGTATACACCACTGCCAATACATAAAGAACAATGCATTACGTAGTGTTTATATCCAACAGTTTACATTCATTTGTAAACACCTTAACCGAATAAAACAAGGGTTATCTAAATGAAATTCAACCTATTACTCTCAGAGAAACTAGGCTATGACACTCATGTCATGGCCAATGGAGCTGTCTATTTTAAGTATGCAGGTAACATGCAACACATTGGTACAACAGCTAATACTGTTGTAGAGCTACGCAATAACATGGAGAAGTACGTTTAGTACTCTCCTCAATCAATCAAGGAATAACACCATGCCAAGTCGTAAAGAATTACGTGAAGAACTAACTATCCTAACTCATGAATCATTCGTGAGTGGTATACCGTTAGCTAAAACCAACTACTCTGATGCAGATGCTAATCGTATTTATTTACAAGCACTTATCTCGTATCACTCACTAATGCATGCAGATGAGCTACTATCTAAGATCAATGCATCTAAGACCAATGTATCTTGTGATACTGTACGTGCTCACATGCGTTCAATATACCAAGATGCCTTGCATCACAATCATGCCACATACAACTATGTATGTGCTGTGAATAAAGCATTAGGTGAACGCACATCTATAGGTCGAAACCAAATGATCAAAGTACTACTTGATACGGCGATAGCGAGTACAAGTGATGTATGAGTGGCACATTAAAATGCTTATCATCCTAGTCCTAGTGTGGCTTTATAGCTACATTAGGATGCTTAATTCACATCCACAATCAATGCAAAGAACAGCCTATTCAGGTTGTTATATTGCTTCCGTCTGTTTAATTATTATTGTGTGGTATATACCATGAGACCTTTACTATCTCTAATATTAGTTCTTACTTACATGTATGTATGCATCTATAAAGAGAGAGGCACACCTGTAACTAAACTGCTGTTATTAATCGCAATTATTGCATTTGGTGCACAATGAAACTATATACATTTAACTTACATATACACGAAATAATGGTACTAGCTCTAGCTGTACTAATCGCAATAATTCTTGCATATCTAATCGGAGAACATCATGGAAGAAACTAAGAGCAACATGGAAATAGCAATGGAGTTCATTGAAGCTCACCCTTCATTAGCAGAAGCAATACAAGGGGATGGATTCCAAGTGTTCTGGGAACATCCTACTAAGGTTATTGAGCTATTCAATATGTCATTAAACATACTGAATAATGCTCGTCAAATACCACAAGAAATAGTTGATTCTATGAAGCCTGACCTCATGAATGATGCTTGTATTAGTTACCTAGACCTAATACCTAACGAAGCAGAATAATTACTATTTTGCTAAACCAACCTAACAACTAAACCCTCTTAATTGAGGGTTTTCTAATTCTAAAAGGACACTCACAATGGCAATATCACAAGGTCTTAATAAGGCATACTTACTTTCCTTACGTGGTACAGGCTACACCCATAAACACATTCCATTCCAACGTAAAACAGGATTTAATTCGGAACATGATTTAGTATTAAGCTTATGTTATATAATGGATTCAGATAGTAACTTTGATATTACTACTTATGTATTAAACATAGGTGCTTATGCTAAAAACCTAGGTAATACTTATATTGATTACATAATGCTTAATATACAGGACTATGTAACCTTATTATCATTAACACTACCTAATGAAAATGCATTAACACACGAGTTAATATATTCTAAGACATTATCTAAGTTAGTCACAATTAACCTATATAAGAAGCACTTAGGTGAAGATTACTCATTACCACCAGCATTAAGTCGTAAGTTTATTAATATAGAAATGGCACTATCGGATTATCTAAACAGCAAAGCAGATACTACAAATATTGATGGCTTCATTAATAACGTTAATCTGTGCCAAGAGATTAAAATGCCGGTTCGGTAGTATATCTCTCTGTGACTTTATATTAAGACTGGTTCGGTAGTTAATACTTCCGTGACTTTGTGTGTTTTGTTCCGCTACGCGTTTAAGTGGCAATGTTGCCAATCTTCTTCAAGGATTTATATTATGTTCGTTACTCCAACTCCGCAAAACAACTCTGGTGCTCCTGCTAACTCTACAGGTGCAAAAGAACGTGCTCCTAAGACAACTCAGGCGTATGTAAACTTCTACCTGCCATTGAAAGATGGTACTCGTTTAAAATTGTTCAGTGATTTAACTTTACGTTTATATGCTGAACGTCCAGGTGAAGCTAAATTAGTTGATTTGATTAAATCAGGTAAAATTACAGCTGAACAGATTCAGAAGCTTATTCAGATTGAAATTAGTCTTGCACGTGATGAGAATGCAGAGATTGAATTCGATTTCGGTGATGATCTATCTAACGGTATTTAATCATACCTAGCCTAGCCTTCGGGTTAGGCTTTTTTATTTAACCAATCAAGGAACAAACCATGCCATTCGTAACTAAAGAAGAACTTCTTGAAACTCAATACCAAGTTGAACAAGCATTCTCTCGTAAGGGAATCAAACAGCGTGTTATGGAATATATGGATACCATTCCAGAAGTAGCTGTACGTATAAACCAAGGAGCTGAACTATTACGTATGTGGTGTGAATCAGAATCATCTTATGAGAGTAAAAAGACACGCAAGGATCACATTTCACAAATGGATCTAACTGAATTAACTACAGAGATGTTTATACGTATTGCTAGCCTTGCTAGTGAAACCACGTTAAACAACTTAGCAAGTCAGCTAGCTCCAATAATGGGCTTTGCTGATACGCGTGTAGGCATTCAAGCGTGTGCTGAAGTAATAGCTGTACTGTGTGATACCAACTTCTTTAACTTAGAGAAGTACCATGTCAATTCATCTATTTACGTGAAGTCTAACTTTGCATTACCTGATGATCTATTGGCATACATTGAACGTGCATACTACTTACCACCGTTAATAGTTAAACCAAAGACATTACGTGATAACCGTAGTAGTGGCTATTTAACAGTTAAAGGTGAATCACTCATATTAGGGGGAGGACATAACCACCACAATGATCCTATTGCATTGGACGTACTTAACCTAATGAATCGCTATGAGCTATGCCTTAATGAGTTCATCTTAGACAACGTTGAAGAAGAACCTACTCATGATCTTGATGTAGTTGAACAGAAACCTGATCAACCACCTATGACAGAGATTGAGAAGCAACGTGCTATAGCGCAACAGAAACGTAATTGGGCTAAGCATTTAGACCAATCATCTTACTTCTATCAACATGTACGTCTTAACAACAACAAGATGTACATCACTAACAAGTTTGATAAACGTGGCCGTGTCTACTCACAAGGCCATCACATTAACCCACAAGGTACAAGCTATAAAAAGGCGTCAATAGACTTGTATAATAAGCAAGTTATCGAAATCCCTGCTAACTACTTTGGAGAATAAAATGTCTATTGTATTCCAATGTTCAATTCGTAAAGCTAATAGTGAACGTGAACGAGCTATCCTGATTGAAGCAGGATTGCTTACAGAAGCTCTGCATAATACATGGATACGCTATCGTCAGTGGTTTGATGGAGAGTGGCGTGTAACTGCAGAGAATGGCTATACGAATACCTCTAATATAATTGTTACTGCTACCCAGTTAGTGACAATTATCAATATGCATAAGCTTAACCCAGCTATATCAGTACGTGATTTGCTTAAGACATTTAAGCTCAACAAACGTAATAAGCTTGCTCTTAAATATACTCAATATCGTGATTTAGCTTAACTAAATTCATTTAACAAAATGCTTGGTAAAACGAGCACTACCATTACTATTTCCATTAATTAACTCTTGTCGGGAGAGAAACCATGTTTAAACAATATAGCGCACTTGATTACCTTTGCATTGATATCGCTAACTGTGTCGGCACTCAAGGCTCATTCCGTGGTGATAAAGAACTATTTGAAACTCGTATTCAATGGGTGAAAGATCACTACGATATGTTGGAAGACTTCATTGATGTTGCAGAAGATAAACCACTGTACATAAAAGCTGTGTGTGCATTACGTGAAACTATGATGGGTAAACCTACTGGTCATTTAGTTGCACTTGATGCTACATGTTCAGGTATTCAGATCATGAGTGCTATTACAGGCTGTGTACGTGGTGCTGATGCTACTGGCTTAGTAACAGATAAGCGTGCAGATGCTTATACAGATGTGACAAAGGAAATGAATAGTATATTAAAGCTTAAAGGCTTTACAGGTATTGAAGTTCCACGTCCAGATGTTAAGCGTGCTGTAATGACCTTAACCTAAAGGGGTCACTATCTAGGTAACTAGATATATGCAATTCTGTGAATTCGGGGAACCTCTTACCATTTAAGTTGAAGACAATCCCGAGCGAAGCTGTTAAACTATTCATAACCTACTTAAGAGTTTGAAGTTATGAATATCACACAAATATGTACCAAATGTAATGTTGAGAAACCTATTGATCAGTTTGGCAAATCATCTAATGAGAATGCCTACAAAGAACATAAGGTTTACCAATGTAAGGAATGTTTAGCTGAAAAGGCTAGAGAGTGGCGTAAAAAGAATCCTAACTATAGGGGTTCTGGTGCGCTAACTAAGATTCCTAAAGAGGATAGATTACTATACTCAGCAATTGGTACAAGACTCACTGATGCAAAAGCACGAACCAAGAAATCAGGTTTACCTGAATGTGATTTAGACAAGGATTACTTGTATGAGCTGTACAAGTCACAAAATGGTTTATGTGCTATTGCTAAAACTCTATTAAAGGTTGAAGTAGGCTCATTAGAGTGCCTATCACTAGACAAGATCGTACCTGAACTTGGATATGTGAAAGGTAACGTACAATGGGTTGCTTGGGCAATTAATAGAGCTAAAGGTGAACTGACTATGGATCAATTTGTATCTATGTGTCAGCGTGTAGTTGAACAGAACGTGTAACGACTATCCTATCTAGGAGTACGCTCAAGTGAGCGGAAGCGCAGAACTCCTCTTATGAGGATGAAGATATAGTCTGATCTATATAGAAATATATAGCAGGAGCCAATGTCGAGAGATATAGGATTTCCGTTGTAAGCTTAACGAACTTACAAGAACACCATGCTGGCTATGGTTCTACATTAGTACCTAAAGAAGTATTTGGTGAAGGTGACATGTTGGCTACCTTCTATCAAGCATGTAATGCCATTGCACCAGAAGCATTTAAGCTAATGTCTGCTCTACTAGATACGTGGCAAGTTGATGCACTATCGCATAATTGGGTTATGCCTGATAACTTCCATGTAAATATCAAAGTAATGCAAACCAAGGAAACTCGTATTGAAGTAGATGAGCTAGGCCATTCCACATTTACCACATACGTTAAAGTAAACCAAGGAAGCAAGAAAGGCTTAGCTAACGTAGCTAATACCATTCACTCCATTGATGGCTATCTATTGCGTTCTGTGATCCGTAGAGCATCATTCGATAAGGTTAAGGTACAGAAAGCACTAGACCTTATTCTAAGCACTGGTGCTACGTTCTATGAGCAAGATGAAGTATGTGATCCTGAATTACAAAACATGCTTAATATCTATCAATACTCAGGTATGTTAGATGTATCAATCATTGACTACATCAAACCAAGTAACATTGGTTACGTGCCTAAAGATTTATTGTATAAGCTAGTAGCTAAATTGAAGAAGATGCAAGAGCTTGGTTCAAGTCCTGTACTTACTGTACATGATGCATTCCGTGCTCACCCTAACCACTGTAATGTTGTTCGTTACTGGTACAAAGAACTCATGGCAGAGCTTGCTGAATCAGATATCTTGCAATTCATTGTAAGTCAGATTGTTAAGCAAGAGGTTAAGTTCGTTAAGAAGTCTAACAATCTTGCTGATAAGATCCGAGGATGCAACTATGCCATCTGTTAGCGTAGACGCAAGTGATTACTGCATAGTAGTAACCAAGTCCCAAGCATTAGCAATTAGAGATACTGGCGTATTAGCCAGCTATAATGCTACAGCTATATTAGATAGTGAGCGTAATCTAGTTAGTGCAACACATCTAATATGGAATATTACCAAGAATGGGCTCATGCTTGTTAATAGTGGTAAAGGTGTATCAGTTACTCAAGACGTAATTGATTCACTAATACTACTAGACCAAGAAACAAGGCTTCACTTTATACAAACTTTATAACTACTTAAGCACTCTTCGGAGTGCTTATTTAATTTCTAATTTACTGTTCTCCGAACAGTAGGTTAGATTTATTTTTTTACTTAACCTTCGGCGGAGAAAGACAGTCATGGCCAGATATAAACATATTCGTTTGTGTTGTCACGACACAGAAGAGAACAAAGAGATACTTGGTTTAATGGGTTACAGCTTTGTACCAACTTATGCCAATAGACCTTATTTCTGGTGTCTTAATATATGGACGCTTAGTGCAAGTGCTGTATATAGACAATATGGCTTACTGCTGTCTACCTCTGACTTGATGGCTATAGCCTTGCTTCCTTCAAAAGTTGCTGTTGAGCAATTCATTTACACCTTGCAGGATGATGCACTTAAGGAGATGGAAAGTGTCGGAGGATACACCCGATTTATCTAGCATAGAAGAATGGTTTACTACTGGAAAGTATATGAAGACATTTCACATTACGCCCTACCAATACATAGTTCTTATGACAAGCGACAGTGAAGAAGAACTACGAAAACATCTGCATATTCAATATGGCGTAATGCACGTGAATCATAAGATATACCACGATTGCTTAGTGTTCTCTATCCAGCGCAATCGCTATTCCTTTAACAATATAGACCACTTACAGCATGCACCTGTTGACCTATATATACGTAGTGGTATGGAAGAGTTTAATGCGCTTGTAAGTGCTCACGCGCTTGGCGTTTATTTAAGTAACTTATGGTGAAACCAATGGATGTACTTTATTTAGTTGTAGCTCCTGGAACAAGACAGGATGAAGTAATTAAGTTGTTTATGGAAACCTTCCCTGATTCAACTAAGAGCATTGCACGCTGTAGATTCCCTTTAGATAAAATCTACTGCTACATAACTGTGTCTAAGTATTTAGAGTATGTAGACCTAACAATCAAGGGCTACTTGAAAGAAGACGGACGGATAGTAGATTCACAGCTAACCATTTATCAAGACATGGTAGCTATTCCTTTGATGAATGTGGCTATGGCAGAGAGTAAGGATTTTAAAGATGCCTGATAGAATATTTAAATTTGAATCTGTATACGCTAAGCATGCATTTTGTACTTGTATAGCAACAAGGTTTAATATTTTATTTAACCGCTATCACATATTCACTTCTGAATACATATTGGTAAATCTGCATGCCAGAATAGCCATAGATATGCGTCCTGATGTTATGGCTACAAAACCTTATAAGTTAGTTACTGATGAGTTCGCAGATGCTATGGATCTCATTGTTGATGATGACACTTTAATTCAATTCGTTTTTAAATGACACCCTTCGGGTGTTGATGCGCTTTTTGTTTATATAAACCAAACTCCTTAAGGATGACCATCATGGCATTAATCGAAATCAAACCAATCTTAGATGAGCTTGTAGAAGTTGATTACTTAGGCGGTACGCTTACAATTCCTTCTCACCATCAATTTGTAGCGATGACTAAGTTGGATTGCAGTAACGGTGAAACCAAAGGCTTAATTGTAAGCTATGAAGTTGAACCTCGCGTATCTAAAAACGGCTACTATGTAGCTATCGAAGGTACAGATCATCGCATTCTATGTGAAGTTGAATACCAAGACCCTCGTGGTTCTTTACGCCGTGTACAAGGTCACAGCCAAGAAGAAATGATCTTAGCTAATGCAGAAGAACTTACTTATAAGTTTGCTCAAGTATTGGCAAGCGATGATGAAGACAAAATCCATACTTTGTTCTGTCCAGAACACGGTATCTTTGTTGACTTCTTAAAGCATACTGCAGATGGTTTAGCTGAACACTTTGAACAAGTGGAAGCTGAAATTGAAAAAGCTAAAGCTGCTGCACAAGCTCAAGGCGTAATCGTAAACGCTGGTAAGTAACATCAAGTTTTGACATCTCAGCTATCAACTGAGAAAAGCTTAAACCAAGGAGACATGTAATGGGTTATGTTGAATTGTATATCCCTGGAGTATATAGCCGTAATAGGTTCATTGATCTTATGACCGAAGGAGGTGTTAAACACATCTCTTTAGATGAACTAATGCTCACCTTTGCTTGTGTATATATTAGTCACATAACAAAGGCCAGCACGTTAGGCGTTAACTCAGGAAATGCTTTGTTATTCACAGCTGACGATATTGATGCTTTATCAATGGTTCCGCCTGATGCAAGGTATCAGTACATTCTTACGTACCCTGATTACGTACAGACCCAACTCAGCTCATGAGAGCACTTGGTTTAAGTTAGTCAATTTAGGAGTGCTTATGCAATTCTATTTAATGATGCTTGTTATCACATTTTTGATCATTGCATCTGTAGTGCATATCTGTAATCGTATGTTCGATTTAAACTTATATGCTGATTTAGATAACTTCGTGCCTGCTTACATCATAGTATTCGTAGCTTCGGTACTATGGTTTATTGTATGGCCTGTAACTATCGTAGGGGCAGTATGTTATCTAGTGTTTAAAATACTAGATAAGCTATTCCTACGTAAATACCTTAAAAAGGATAAACCAGATGCGTAAATCATTACGATCCATCGGAATCGCATGTGCCTTAGCATGTACTGCCTTACTAACTGCATGTTCAGACTACCCAATGTCTAAAGTAACAGATGCAGAAGTAGGTATTCGTCAGACATTCTCAGGTGAGATTGAAGACAAAGTACTTACACAAGGTTGGCAACAAACTGTTGTTGGTGATGTGGTTAAAGTTTCTAAACGTAACCTAGTCATTGACGTATCAGCAAATCCAATGGTAATTGAAAAAGTACCTATGGGCCAATTCGCTATACGTGTTAACTATGGTATTGTTCCTGAAAATGCAGCTATTGCATTTAAAGAAGAAAAAGCTCAGCACTTAACTACCAAAGATGGTGATGTATATCTCCTAGGTGAGTATGTTAAGACAGTAGCTGGTTCATCAATCCAAGACGTAGTAAGCAAATACAAAGCTCTTGAAGTCAATGACAATCGTACCAAGATTGAAGGTGAACTTCGTGAAGCCATTAACGCTAAGTTGAAGTCTGCAAACAAAGACCGCTTTGTACGCGTGAACGAAATCAACATCATGGCTGTACAGCCACCACAATCAATTATCAATTCTTCATTGGCAATTGTTAATAGTCAGAATGCTTTGAAAACCAAGCAGAATGAACTAGAGACAGCTAAAGTCGAAACAGAAGTTAAACGTGTGTTAGCTGAAAACGCTTCAAGCAAATACATTGATTTACAACGTGCAGACGCTGAATTGATTAAGGCTAAAGCTTTATTAACAGCAGCTGAAAAAGGTACATTGAACACTATGGTAGTAGTACCTGAAAAGTTCAGTTCTCTTGGTGCAGTTAAATAGAGTCCTTCGGACTCTTGACTGGTTTGTGATTCTCTTGTAGGATTGCAAACCTTCTTACTACATTAACTCAGTTGGTAGAGTAGCAGACCGATAATCTGTTTGTCCTTGGTTCGAGTCCAAGATGTAGTACCAATCAGTGCGTGACTGGAGCTTGGTTATCAGTCTTCGTTTGGAACGAAGAATACGTAGGTTCAAATCCTACCGCACTGACCATAATTGCTAAGTAGCTCAGTTGGATAGAGCATCCGCCTTCTAAGCGGATGGTCACAGGTTCGATCCCTGTCTTAGCAGCCATTCCCGAATAGCTCAATTGGAAGAGCAATGCACTTGTAATGCAGAGGTTGTAGGTTCGAGTCCTACTTCGGGAACCATCTTTAGTGAGTTAACTCAGTCAGGTAGAGTAGTGGTTTCATAGGCCAACTGTCGCAGGTTCAAAT
>OEQO01000002.1_pt1 | contig 127997 bp, 167 predicted proteins | sample 1539751 | NCBI WGS metagenome assembly OEQO01 (sample SAMEA3891237, study PRJEB23780) | metagenome | biome: terrestrial biome; feature: animal house; material: water of meat washing | place: Italy | collected 2015-05-12 | reverse complement strand
ATGTAGAAGTACTATTATTTAGCATCTTAAAGAATAATTTATGATTTCCGATCTTAGAAAATGCATCAGAACCATGGTCTTTAACGAAATCATCTTTAGCATCTTGGATAAATTCTTTATTGATTAAGCCAAACTGGTCAATAGTAGATTCACCTCGCTTAGATAAAACAGCAGTCAATCTATTATCATTAACATAAGTCAATAAAGTGTTAAGCAATTCATTATCAACAGCCGTTAATTCAGGACGAACTACATCTTCCTTTCTAGTTTTTTCGCTGAATCGGATATTTTTAATTTTAATGATTGCTCTGCTACCATTATTGTAATATGCAGGCACACAAGGTTTAATCATTAAGCCTTCAGCTAAAAGAGACACTTCTTCTGATTCTGGGGCCAAAAATTCCATTTCATCGAACATTGCAGTAGAAGCATTTAATAACGATAGTTGGGTTAAATCGCCATCGGCATGAACAATACTATTATATTTTGGGATTAATGTATCAAAATACGGACTAATATTAACCAATTCTTCAAATTGTCCACGTTTAATTAATGGGGCAACTTTTAAGCCATGATTAAGACAAATATCTTCCATCCATTCATCATCAGCAAACTTACCATTAACTAAAATATCAAAAACATAGAAGTCTTTTTCACCGTATGGCATTACTTGGATACCATCACCGGCATATTCACCATAAATCTGGATTTCAAATGCCTGGCCATCTTCAGTTTTAATACCTTCTAGACTCTTACGTACAGATTCAAATGCTTTAGAATATTTTTCCATAATAAAGTGGTGATTGTAGAATTTTTCATTTTCTTCAATTTCACCACTTCGCTTACATGGAATAATAGAATTTTCTGTAATTAGTAAACTGAAATTTGTCCCGTGAATCTTTTCACGAGCAACCCATTCTACTTTATCTAGGCCTGAATTATATACGGCTTCAATAATTCGGTTTTGGTAACTATTTTCAGCTGAACTATATTTAGCAAACATGATTATTTCCTCAATTTTTATTTAACTTCTTTGCCTTCAACACCGCGGGCAATGCGTTTAGCAGTACGTTCATTTAATGCTGCTAATGCTGCCTTCATAGAGTCAATAGCAACTTCATTTTCAGTGCAAGGGAACTTACCATTTAAGGTTTGTGTACGATGTAAAGCTATTGCAATCAAAGATTCAATAGTTGCACCATTTACACCATTAGCAGGAATAGGACCACATTGGAATCCAACATCTACTAAAATTTCTTGGTCCTGGCCTAAGACTAAATACTCATCTGGGCCACTTTGTTTTACCGAAAGACCTGTCGGCTCTAAATGCACTAGCATAGTTACTCCAAAATTACTCCAAAATTACAAAACTTGAATTACGGGTTTCGCGAATTAAAACCTTACCATCACGTCTAATGTAATACAATAAACTTAACAGCGTTTGATGTGCTGATGGGTGTTTAAAAGCTTTAGGGTCTTCTTTCCAATTAGGAGTTTCTTTAATCCACTGATAGATCCACCAAGGCAAAGTACAATAACCTGGAGCTCTTCCTAACATATGAATATTAGGACTAAAATTATCAGGTAATTTAAATACAGTAGATTCGGTTTTTTCTACTAGGGGTTCGATAATAACTTCAGTTTGCGTATTAGGCAAAGTAGAAATAACTATTTCCTTTTGCGTGTTAGGCAAGGTAGAAATAATAGGTTCCATTTGCTTAATTCCAATACTAATATCCTTTAATTCAGGCTTACCTTCAATTGAGAGAGTTTCTAACTTTTTTGTTTCCTCTTCGGATAAATTCTTTTCAGTAGAAACACTCTTAATCAATTCTAAAGCATCTTCTTTAGCTTCATTGGTAAATATAGCTTTACCTTCCAATTCATCATCTGCTTGAATCAGGTCACTAATAGACATACCTTCGTTTGTTTCTGGCATAGGTGAATTAGATAATTTGGTCATTTCTTCAGAAAAATCTAAAACCATATTGTCAAAAGACTTATTTTTGCGTAATTTTATATTAAATGTTTCTAACGCATAATCATATAATGTGTTACGAATTTCTGTACTTGACATTTCACCTGAGGCATTAGCATTTCTTAAATCTTCAATAAATTGTGTGTCCATTGTTATCTCCTTTATAAATAACTATATAATATTTAATAGGGAGAATAATGTGGATATTAAACTAGAGTTCGTAGATTACAGTTTCATTAGAGTACAATGCGAACAATCTACATTTTATGAATTGAAAGATCATTTTTCATTTTTTGCCGATGGCTATAAATTCAATCCAAAATTTAGATATGGCATGTGGTCAGGTAAGATTTACTTACTAGATAACCAAGGCTTAATTGCTTTTGGTTTATTAGGTGAGTTATACAAATTTGCTAGTAACATGGGATACAAATTAGATGTCGACCCACGTATTCTAGAAAAAGAAGATTTATCTAGGGAAGATTTTGATAAATGGATTAATTCTCTAAAAATCTATGCAGGCCAAAATGAGATCAAACCACACTGGTATCAAGCAGATGCGGTATATGAAGGTATTGTCCATAGACGTAGAATTTTAAATTTGCCTACTTCAGCGGGCAAATCATTAATCCAGGCTTTATTGTGTAGATATTACGTAGAAAATTTTGAAGGAAAAGTTCTAATCATTGTCCCTACGACAGCTTTAGTAGACCAGATGATTGATGACTTTTGTGATTATAGATTATTTGGACGTGGAAATCTTTTAGGTATCCGTTCAGGCACAGCAAGAAATTCAGATGCTATTATTTACGTTTCTACATGGCAAACTGCTATTAAACAAGATAAAGAATGGTTAGCCCAATTTGGAATGGTTATGAATGATGAGTGCCATTTATCTGTGGGAAAATCAATTCAGACCATTATTCAAAATACAGGCCACTGTGCATTTAAATTTGGTCTTTCGGGTTCTCTTAGAGACGGTAAAGCAAACCTAATGCAATATATGGGGCTATTTGGTGGAATCTTTAAACCTGTTTCTACTTCTCAATTAATGGATGAAGGCCAAGTTACAAACCTTAAAATTAATGCAATGTTTTTACGATACCCCGACGAAGTTACAGTAAAAGCTAAAGGTCTTGCTTATGCTGATGAGATTAAATTAGTTACCAAATACAAACGTCGTAATAATTGGGTCGTTAAATTAGCATTAACTCTAGCCAAGAAAAAAGAAAATACCTTTTTAATGTTTAAACATACAGCCCACGGTAAAGAGTTGTATGAATCTATTAAAGAGCATACAGATAACGTCTATTATGTGTCAGGCGAAGTTTCTACTGAAGACCGTAATAACATTAAACGATTATCTGAAAGTGGTGAAGGAGTGATTGTAGTTGCTTCTTATGGTGTATTCTCCACAGGTATTAGTGTTAAGAAATTACATCATATTATTTTAGCTCATGGTGTTAAATCAAAAGTAATCGTACTCCAGACAATTGGACGTGTATTACGTAAACATGATTCTAAAGCAATTGCAACAGTTTGGGACCTTGTTGACGATTTAGGAGTAAAACCTAAATCAAAAGATGCTAAGAAGAAATATACCCATATGAATTATTCTCTAAAGCATGCTTTAGAGCGAATTCAAAGATATTCAGAAGAGAAATTCAATTTTACTACCCGACAAGTAGAAATCTAGCTCTTAGGAACCTAGAACCCAAATGGGACAATCGTAATGATTGTCCCATTTTTTTTTACATCAATAATTGATATTCTGAAGTGTCAGAATTGGATTCATTCAAAGAACTATTATCTAATAGAAAATTATGACATACACCAGGATGGACAGGGCCACTAGGGGTAAAAATAGGGTTTTCTACTATTTTTTTACAGACACAGCATATTGAATGTGATTGTAAAGGGGTATGTGTTTGGTGGGTATGTGTTTGCATCATGAGCCTGCCTCAAATTTACGTAAGTCAATAATATTTTTAAGTGTGAATCCTCTAGATTTAATACAATCAATAGCAGAGGAACAGAATTCCATCAAAAGGGTCAAATACTGTAATTTAGTATCTAAAGCCAAAATAGCTTCGTCAGCAGATAATACAGTCTTCATTTCAGACCTTTCATATCTGTCCATACAAATTTCATTATCCAATCTACCTGTGTAAAAATCTAATCTGGTTTTTGATACTGTCTTTTTCTGGTTTTCTACAGAAATAATTTCTTTCTTTATACTGGAATACTTAGTAAGCCATTTAGAATAAATAACAGGATTATTATAGCACTCTTGTTCTAATTGAGTCCTGTTGATGCTAACGTCAGCAGATAACTCTTCTTGCAAATCTTGTAATTTAAAACTCATAATATCTCCATTCTCAAATTTACCTATTCTGAAATCTTGGGGGTGGACCCTGAGCACAGAAGGCCCTGTTAACGGGTCACTATCCACCCGCGATTATTAACACGCTAGCGCGTGTGAGTGGCTGCGCCACTCGTTTCTTCATCTTCTATTTCTTAGTAGATAAGTATAGGTTTCACGTAATATCATCACCGTTCCAGCTACGCTTTTCTTCGTTATTACCCACCAAACACCACCCAAGACCCTAGTCAATACAAGTCAGTAATGTTTCAGGCAAAACGCCTTTGTCGAGTATAACGGGCCCGACCTACCCAGAATTTATCTTCCATGTACTTTTATTTATAAACTTTATTTAACTAAAAAAAGCCTTAAACCATTATACATACTTTTAAAATAAGCCTTTATAATAATATAAAAGAAATAGAAATCTTCGCGCAGCGAAGAGACGCGCAGCGTCTAATTAATATTATTTAGTATTTTTATCTCTATCTCTTATCCAATTAAGGGGCCTCACCCATTGTAATAGTACCATGATAATTTTTGCAGCATTAAAATTGCTTACTTATTTCTTAGCTCTAATTTTAACTGTTCTATTACATCTGGGTTATCAATAATGCTAAATCGGATCTCTACTAAAATAGTATTAGATTCATAACTTGGTATAGCATTAACATACAGCTGGTCTACCCGCGGCTCAAAAGCTTTTATACTAGAGATTATATTACGTTCTAGAGTATCTGCTACAAGAACAGTCATATTTTCAAATAATTGCTCATTGATATCACAACCGAATTCAGGGTAAAATGGTCTAGAGCCTTTTTTAGTAGTGATTATTGATACCATAGAATTTCGTACTGCTCTTAATCCTTTAGTAGAAGCTACATCAAGATTCCATGACTGTTGCATTGTAGGGTCTAAATCTACATATAATTCATCTGTAATCATAATTGGGTCCTTACATCAAAGAAAAAATATCTTTAAAACCTTTTAATACATTAACTGATTGGGTACCACACTCACACTTTACAGGAGTAGCTAGGATTAACTCAGGTGAATAAAGTATAGATTTGACATTAGATATATGGTCTTCTGTTAATGATTCACAGAGTGTATCCTCTTCACTAGCAGTCAATTCGTCTAATTTGACTTTATCATTACCTACTACAATATAATCTATACAAGTTAATATTCCTGGGATAGATGGTTCAGTAAAGAAATTAGGCCATTTTAAGATTAGTTTGAACCCATCCAACTTATACTCTAACGGCTTTATTTCCGAAATCATAAGGTGGTTAAAATTTGGTCTGAATCTATGTACTTTACCACAAGAACAGTTATGAGTTAATTCTATATCCGGTTGTAAACTTGCGTCCCACAACTTTACTAAATGTCTTTGTGCTTCATGTCTAGGCATATCAGTAGGGACTAATTCTTTGATTGCTCCTAAAAACTCAGAATCCCCTAATAATTTGGCTTTGATTAGCTCTTTATATTTTCCGAATGTAATCATAATATTTGCCTTTTTATAAATACTTATTTATATGGAGGACATATGAGCGGAATAGTAAGATGTGAATTGCCTGACAAGGTATTCAGGGTAAATCCTTTCTCTGTTACAGATTATAGGGATTTACTACTAATTAGAAACGATATGGAGGGTAAATCTAGGAAAGAACAAGAAGTAATTTTATCTGAGATGTTAGAAGATTATTTTCCTACAGAAAAAGAATCTCATAGAGCTTATATTTTTATGAAGAGGTTTACTGCTTCTATAGGTAAAACATTTGTCCCTGTTAAATTTGTATGCCCCACTTGTAATGCGACAAAGTTGACTAGATTAGATTTAACACAAAAGCCTATTAAAGATTATGAAATAAATGGATATGGTGTTAAAATTGTAATAGGATTCCCTGATAAATTCACAGAATTGTCTGAGATGATTTCTGATAATATTAAGTCAATTGAATTTAATTCACAAGTTTATCTATGGAAAGATTTGTCTGAAGAAGAAAAACTGAATGTTATAGATTTAATTCCGGCAGAATCACTTTCTGAAATAGAGAAAAACTTTAAGCCGGTTAAGGCTAAATTCATGGCTTCTTGTTGTAAATCTACTGAAGTGGTATACGATAACTTTTTAGATTTGTTCTTGATTATATTGAACCCTGAAGAAATTTTTTCTTTCTATCAAGTAAATCATCTTATGATCAAGAAGAATTATTCACTACAAGACCTTATGAGTATGATACCTATAGAAAGAAGTATTTACTTATCACTAATAGAAAAGGACCTTAAGAAATGAATCAACGTCCTGGGTTTCCTAATGCCTCGATAAAATTATTTTCAAATATAAATGATTGGCAGGACAACAAATACACTGATATGTCTATGGCCTTTATTACATTGACTATGCGTGACACCATTTATGGTACCACAGAAGGAATGTTACAGGTTTATGATAGTGGGAAATTGCATACTAGATTAACGGGTAATGAATTTATCATGGTCAATCTTAGTAATGCAAACTCTAATAAAATCCAAACTAGAATATATGGAATAAAAAGCACATCTGTTGCTGTAGATAAAAAGGCTGACACTATAGTTTCATTTAACTTATGTCCTTGGCATGAATCATTATCTGTTAATTTCTCTAGGGTATTTTATAAGGATGCCGGGGATAGTATAAAAGCTATGATTTCTTCTATATACCGAGGAGTAGAAGCTATTTCACCGGTTTTAAGCCAAACAAAAACTATTGTGCCTACACCTGTATGGAATTGGACCGTCTCTGAGTATATGCAATATAGCAGAGAAAATGCTATGGCTGTTGAAACTGATGACTTTGTTTTTATCTGGGAAGATTTTTATGGGATAACTATAAAGGATTTCAACTCAATCAAAAAACAAGAGCCGATTGGTTATATTGTTGGGTCGCCTGATATGATAGGCGAATATTCATCCGGAAAGAATATAGTTTATGATTTTGAATGGCTAACCAAAAATAATAAGACTACTAGAGACCCTATGAAAGATGCTACAATATATGCACATTCATTAGATGATAATCAAATAACACGAATAACTGAAGGCGAAGGTAATAACATAATTACTGTTAGTCGTTCAGGTAGTTATTCTGAGATGACATATCGCAATGGGTATGAAGAGGCTGATAGATTATTTGAAATTGCCCAGTATGATGGGTATGCTAAATGTAAAATGTATGGCGATTTTACAATGAGACCTAGTACAAAACTTCAATTCACTGATGTCAAAGAACAATACTTGACTTCTTTCTATGTGGATGAAGTTATCCATGAAGTTAGCAATACCACATCACAAACTACAATATATATGTTTACTAATAGCTTGAAGCTTAATGAAGTAGACCCGGTTAAAGTTAGGTAATTATGAAAAGACAAATTTTAGATTTAAAATCAATTATGCCTATAAAAACAGTAAAAATAGGACGTAAAACAGTAAAAATCCCTAAACTTAGTTTAAGGCATCATAAGTTGCTTAATACTGTTAGAGATGTAGACGTAAACATGAAAATCTTGATTGGTTCAATCCATAAAGGTCTTACTCCAGCAGAATCGTTGATTGTCTGTGTTCATTTGATGGCATTCAATGGCAGAATTAAAAATGAAGTAACTTTAGATGGTAATACATTTAAGGTTGATGATATATTCATTTCACAAAAACTTAAATTTCATTCAGGCGGTAAGGATTACCTATTCAAGAGTCCTGAAATTTTTAATAATTTGACTGATGCTGAGAATATACTTACAGAGTGTTACTTAGGTGAGCCTATAGACTTTAACTCTATGCCTGCATATGTTATAAACTGGGCAAGGGACATCACTACGATGATTTCTGTCACATCAGATAAAGGTCTTACTGTAGGTGGACTTGCTGCTATATTAGAATTATTTGAAGGAACTCTAAATGGCTAAAAATACCAAAAGTGCTACAAACATGAAAGATCTTAGAAGACCTAAAATCATAGAAGAAGCTAAAACCGATAAAGATATATTAGCCAATTCTGAAGACCAACTTAAAGCATTAGGTAATCTTTCTTCTAAAATGGATGATGCCCAAGCATCATCTGAATTAGTGGCAGAAACAATTGAAAATAAGTCTAATGAAATAATTTCTTCTTTATCCCCATTAAGTGATAAGCTGAATTCTATTTCAAGTTCTACACAAGATGTTATTGCCGGTTCAGAATTAATAGCAGAAGAAATAGTAAAGACGCGTGAAGCCACAGTACAAGAACTAAGCTCACTTAAATCTATATCTGCTAAAATTTCAGAAAAGATTGGTGCATTGAATGTAGAAAAGGTGGATAAAACTGAAACAATATTAGAAGCAATTAAAGCTGCTATGCCTGTTCCACCTGTTCCACAGGACCCAGATCCCATAGTTCAATCTTTGTCTCCTAGGGCTCCTAGCCCAGCAGAAGATATTTTACCTAGACAGAGCCCACAAGATAAAAAACCTAAAGCAGATAAATCTTCTGAATCTGATAAGCTATCAACTTTAATAGCATTAACCAAATCTGGGTTTAATAGGTCTGTTGCTATTTCCGATAGAATATCTTCCATGCTATTCAAATATACTATTAGTGCTGCTATTGCTGCTGCTAAAATTGCTGCTATTATTATGAGTCTTGTTTTTACTGTAGACGTATTAATGATTCATTTTAATCATTGGAGTAAAATGTTTGATGATAATTTTAGCAATTTTAGGTCTAAATTAGAATCATGGGGACCTTTCTTCCAAGACATCCTTCAAACTATGGAAGATATAAAAACATTTTGGGATGAAAATGATTGGTCTGGTCTTGCCTTAGCTATTGTCGAAGGCATGGGCAATATTATGCGTAATCTAGGTGAACTTATAATTAAAGGAATAAACAAATTAGTAGCTAAACTTGCAAGCCTTTTTGGTAAAGAAGATTTGGCAATTGAAATAGAAGGGCGTGCTTTAGAAGGATTCCAAGCTAGAACCGGCGCTAAGTTGAATGATGAAGAATCTACTACTCTGGCTAAATATCAAAGCAACCGTGTAATGAATGGTGAAAACTTCATGGACGATTCAGAGGCATTTAGAACAAAAGTGGTTAATAAATTAAGAGGAGATAAAGATAGTTCTGAATTTACCAGTGAAGTAGAAAAGCAACAAACAAATGACCTAATTCGTAAAATGCCTGAAGAGGATAGAATTGAATTGTTTAAAGCTGCTAACGAAGCTAGAGGTGGATTGATTGCTATTGCAGATAGAATGGAAACTATTAGACCAGGTGAAACTCGTAAATTAAATTCAATTGAGCCTGAATATAATAGCCTTAAAGCCCAAGTAAGTAACCCTATACTGGATAATGCACCTGCATTAAAGAAAGAATTAATGAGTCGTTTTTCTGAAGTAGAAAAAACTTATGAAAGTCTTTCTAATCCTGCTAAACCTGAAGATATTTCTACTAAAGATGACGTTAAGGCTTCTGCAAGGATACAACAGTCTGAAACCAAACCTCAAACTGAAACTCCTTCACAAACCATGAATAACTTTGCAAGTACAAATATCATGAACAATAAGACTATGTTTCAATTACCGCCTACTACAGGAACAAGAGCCCCTGGCATTTTCAACGCGGTACAAGTTAATTAATGAGGTAATATGGCTATTAAAATAAATGTATTGGATGAAATTAGAAGCGTAAATAAAACCAATCAAGGTGCAGGCCAGAATAAAGGTGACTCCAAAAAAGGGACAATAGCTATTTCTTATCCTGCTGAATTGGATGGAACTAATAATGCTTCTAATCCAAACTATAAATCTTTCTTGATTTTTACTGCCTATGATTTTGATAAAAGAGATTCCGGTAGTTTAAGAACATTTAGGCAAGTCCAATTGGCCGAACAGGATAAAAATGCTAAGCCTGCCCTTAACACTTCGGTAATTGCCAATTTGCAATTGCCTATGTCTAAATCGGATGTAGATAGCACAAACCATAAATTTAATGATGTAGGTGATTCCTTGATTACGCGAGGTGGCGGAACAGCTACAGGCGTATTAAGTAATGTGGCCTCTACTGCTGTGTTTAGTATGGTTGAATCTCTCACACAGGGGGTTATGGCTGATAATAATGAACAAATGTATACTGCCTCAAGATCTCTATACGGTGGGGCAGAACATAGGACTAAAGTGTTTACTTGGGATATTACCCCTAGATCACAAAAAGACCTTGAGCATATTATTGCAATTTATGAAACTATGCAATTATTATCATATGGTAGGGTAGGCCAAAGTCAATATACTGAAAACACAAAAAAGATTTTAGAATCCGGTTATAAAGATATGCTAAAAAATGTTACACCTGACGGAGCTGATCTATCAAACACACTTTTTAGTAAAGGGGCTGATTTCCTTAAAAATGTTATTGTGGTATCAAATCCCACTGTTTGGTTTGTTAGAGCTATTACAACCCTACCATCAAATAATAAATTCAATAAAGATGTTTTTGGTCCATGTCAAATCCAAAGTATTAGATTTGATAAAACACCAAACGGTCAATTTAATGGATTAGAAGATGCCCCTGCTATGTCAAGTTCGTTTGTATTGGAAATAACTATGAGAGAGATTTTAGCTCTTAATAGAGAATCCATACAATATGGAGGAGCTTAATGTTAAACTTAGAAAATTTTAGAGCGCAATCCGCTAATATGGATTTCCAGAGAACTAATATGTTCTCTGTTTCCTTTGCTACTAAACCCGGAAATAAGGCTTCTTCTGTATTTGATAGTATAGGAACCCAAGCATTTGAATATTTAGGAATAAATGGAAATCAAGACGGCCTAGGACTTCTTGATAATATTCTAGGGAATATTACAAAAAATGCCTTAGGAAAGGTAAAAGTCAATTCTAAATTAATAGGAGCTATGAGTACACGGACTGTGCAAACCCTTTTAGGTAAAATAGACACAGGGTCTCATTTACTTGCATTCTTTGACGAATATTTTAAAGAATCCGGGCTAATGATTTATTCCGTCAAAATGCCTGAAAACCGATTAGGTTATGAGATGGATAAAAACTATGCTGCGCCTAATATTAAAATTACCAATAGAGAATATGAACCCTTAATAATTTCCTTTAGGATGGATGCCTCTGGTTCAAATTATAGAGCAATGAATGACTGGGTTAATTCTGTAGAAAGTCCTATAACAGGATTAAGAGCTTTTCCTGACCAAGTAGAGAGTTCAATACAAGTCACTTTATATGATAGAGTAGGAATGCCTCATACCGTTGCATTGTTTGATGGATGCATACCAGTAGGAATTTCTTCACCTGAACTATCATGGGAATCCAATAACACTGTATCTACCTTTGATGTTACTTTTGCTTATAGGAATTATGATATAGGCGGATTGTCTGTTGAAAGTGCAGCAGATTATATAGATGATTTTTTCGCTGGTATTATCGATGGTGATAGACAAACAAGAACTGCTAATGATGTAAGGTCTATGGTGAATACATCTATTAATAGATTGAATTCTAGTGGAAGAGGAATGTCTGGGACTGTTATGGCTGGTGCAATATTTAATACTGGTTTATCATAAAAAAAAAAAAGGAGGCTTAGCCTCCTTTTTCGGTTTAAATTCCTTTAGCTGTTATAGGTCTAGGATTTTCAAGCATTGCTTCCATATATATTTCTATACCGGAAGAATTATTTTCCGGTGTAAATTTAGAAAATCTACCCATAGGAATCTTTGTAGATTCTCTTAATACGCCATTATCGATATGGCATTCAATAACATATATTGATGAATGGACCTCACCAAGTATATTATACTTAGATTTACTATAAACTTTATCAAATTTTAATAATGTTCCTCTAGGTAAAATAATCTCCGATTCATCCTGGTACGAGGTTAAATCGCCGGGATTAATGGTTGGTATAGTATCAGTTCCTTTAATTACAAATATGATATGGTCTTTAAAAATGGATTCTATTATTTCTGATGTATTTACCTCAGTATCTAAAAATGTAGAGTCCATATTTTGCCATGAGTCCTTTAAGAGTAAAAAAGGCCTTGGGGCAATAGAAGTAGAAATATAATTAGGGAAATATATTTGCTTATTTTCTAGTACTTTATTCAATAATGCTTTTTCTAGACCTTGTGCCCTATAAACTATAGTTCCTTTTGGTTGGGCTTTTCCTTTAGAGAATGCTGAATCTAATCCACCTATTTGCCATTTAAGTGATTTAATTGATGAGTATTTATCCCTTCCTAATAAAAAGTCATTAATATCTGAATATCCTGATGAAGTATAAAAATCTATTGCTTTAGATTCTTCTTCAGTAAATTCTAATTCAGATGATGCATTATTAACTAACTCAATAGCTTTTTCTGTTAAAGCATTTAAGATAAAATCAACTAATTCCACATAGTATATTTCAGCTATATTGTTTGATTTACAAAACCTAAATATCTTTTCAATTAAATCATAAGATTGGTTAAATTTTACTTTATCCAGTATATTGAAAAATTCTTCTTTTTTGTCTCTAAGTATATGGTTTAGTTTTTCAATATCACCATAATGGGATGATATGGCTTCTAACACACTCCCGGCGTCGTATGTATTATCTACAGAGTTAGGAGTAAAATCTAATGGTTCTAAACTAGAATAGTAATCTTTTGCCTCTTGGCTCCATAAGGAAAATGTGGAATATGTATCTACTGATTGATGGGCCATGAATAATTCACGTCTAGAAATCTTTGTCCTTGATACTACAGTTTTATCTGTTCGTTTATTTTCTACTTCTGCTATACTAGCGACAATAGCTTCATCTTTAGTAACTTTTTCACCCGTCTTTTTACAGACATAGACATCACCTACCTTAGAATCTACCTTAGTATACATATCACTATCAATACCAGGAATCCCAGAGATCGAGTCTAGCGCAATTCCTTTTTTCTTAATAAGAATATATGAATGTTTATTCGTGAATTGGTAGATTTCATCTAGGACTTCTAGATTGCCTCTTTTAGCGACTAATCTAGAAATAATCCTTTGGACAGCTTTTTCCTGTCCTTTCATTTTCTTAGCTGGGAACCTAAACAAAACCGCCTGCATATGATTAGACTTAAATGTAGAATAGACACAATCAAAAATTGTGTTTAAAGCACCTACCGGATCTGAGCCAAGCCCACCGCGTAATTCGGCGATATTTCCTTTTTCTGACAAACTCATTAGAATGACATGAGCATATTTATCCCCGGGTTTTAAGTTTTTGATAGAATCGCCTTTAGACCCGTATGATAGCATACGAGCTATCAAGTCTTTATTTCCTGGTAAATCAATAGCCCACATCTGAGGAATTTTAGCTTTAGGCATTAAATCTGTAGCAGGATAATTTTTAGATGAATCACTATCAAAAACTTCACATAACATTAATTCTTCTGACATTTTTAGTCTCCTTAAAATTGTATTTATAAGAAAACAAAAAAAAAAGGAGACCGAAGTCTCCTTAATTTAATACAAATAATCTGCTGTTTCTGGATTAATCATGCTGGCTAAAAATTTAAGTTGGTTATTTCTTAATTCTTTAGCTAATGAACTGTGTTTAGTGAATTTAGAAAAACTATATGTCTCAACGGTAGACTTAGTATCCATAGTAACTTCAGGCTCATATTCTGATTCAGATAATCCAGTTTCCTCATCAAAAAGAACCTCTAGTTCAATAATACATTTATGGTCATAACGCAATTTAGTTTTATCTTCTTCAAAGCCAACATTAGAAAATTGAATATTTTTAATGTCAAACATTAATCCCCTGGGTAAAATAACTTCCTGTTCTGAGCTATATGATGATAGATTACCAGGTAAAATGGTTTTGATTTTATAGGCGCCTTTAATAACAAAGGCTACGATAATATCTCTATTGTTTTCGTCCAAAACTTGTGTTACCGGATATTTTGTATCTATATTTGCATGGACATCACCTTCGTCAAACACCCTAGGCGCCATAGACGTAGACATAAATGCAGGCGAATAATATTTACCTATTTCTAATATATTTTTCAAGACATCTCTAGGCATGCGAGTAGAACGGTACAAAAGCATATCTTTGTCTATACTAATACCATGTTCAAAAGCTGAATCCATTGCTTTTATGTATTTTATGACTAATGGTTCAGGATTACGGACTCTTCCGCCTAAGAACCCATTCATAAAACTGTAATAATCATTGCAATATGCTTTTAGAGCATCTTTTTGAAGACTTGTAAACTCGCTGTCGAATTCTTTTCGCCATATATTAGTTTCAAATGTAGATAAAATCGAATTGCGGGTAATTTCGTATCCCATAGCCTTTTTAATATTTTTAAGGTCTGGTATAAAAGCACCTGGGTGTTGCTCTAAAATATTGTTTTTAATCTCTTCTAATTCACTAGATCTGGCATCAAGTTTAGTCAAAAATTCAGTAATTAATGATATATAATCTTGTCCTTTGTAGGTTTCCATTAATATATTTTTAATTAAGTCCATTTGAGGCTGAGGAATTTCATGACTACTCATAAGACCAATCCTATTCTTTGTATATTCTTCAGCAGTTTTAAACGCATCTACTAAAATCGGATTAGGCTCAATACCTTTTCTTGCCTGGTCTGAAGTAAGCATCAATTCTTCATATGCTTCTTTATCTTTTTGCGATAAAGCACTTAATTCGGATTCTGGGTCAGAAGAACGAACAATTTCAAGCATTTGTCTTCTGGAAATTTTAGAACGAGATACTACTGTTTTATCTAGGCGCTTATTTTCTACTTCTGCTATACCAGCTACAATTGCTTCATCTTTAGTAACCTTTTCGCCGGTTTCAATATTCACATAGACATCCCCTACTTTAGAATCTACCTTAGTGTATTTTTGTAGGTCTATGCCTGGAATCCCAGGAATGTCTTCTAGTGAGACTCCTTTTTTCTTGATGAGAATATAAGAATGTTTATTTGTATTAGCGAAGATTTCATCCACGACTTCTAGATTACCTCGTTTAGCTACAAGGCGACTCATAATACGTTGAAGAGTCTTTTCTTGACCTTTCATTTTCTTAGCAGGGAATCTAAAGAGTACAGCCTGCATATGATTGGATTTAAATGTAGAATATACTTGGTCGAAAATTGTGTTTAGTGCTCCTACAGGGTCTGCTCCTAATCCTCCTTTAAGCTCAGCAATATTTCCTTTTTCTGACAAACTCATTAGAATGACATGAGCATATTTTTCACCAGGTTTAAGATTCTTAATAGCATCACCATTAGACCCATATGATACCATTCTAATTACTAAATCATTAGACCCTGGTAGAGATACACCCCACATCTGAGGAACTTTAGCTTTAGGCATTAAATTTACTGTGGGGAAATTGTTTGTTGATTCACTATCGAATATTTCGCATACCATTAATTCTTCTGACATTTTTAGTCTCCTTAAAATTGTATTTATAAGAAAACAAAAGGGAGTTTACTTTATCTACACTACATGGTAATATAAATCATACAAATTTCGGAGGTCCTATAAAATGTATGATGAAGATATTAAATTAGAAAAAATGACACGAAGAGTCTTAAGAGAAATGACTGAAGAAGAGACTTGTATATTAGATGAAGAAGATGAAGCGTTAGAACGGTTAACAGAACAAATTTTAGAAGAAATGGAAGAAGAAATGGAAGAGTAATAAAATAGGGCCCTATCTATTGATACAGGCCCTATTTTTAATCGTTGTATTCCCTGAATTCAGAAGCGATAATATCGCCAGACATATCACTCTTAGTATCAGGCAATTTAAGTATTAACCCACCCGATTCAATTGCCTGGTTCATCCTAATACCATTTACCCCTATAGCAGCATTCTGCGTCATAGGCTCTAGCCCTCTAGAAACTTCAATAAATTGCATATTTCTAACTGCAGCTTTACCTGGGCCTGTACCTACTCTAGAGACAATAATTGTAAATGATGTTGTAGTAGCAGGAACTTGGACAAATCTAGAATAAGATGCCCATTTATCTTTATCCGTCATAGAAGCCATAATAGTAGTTCCTTCTAGATATGTGGTCCCATTAAACCAACGTAAATTTACTCGAACTGACTGATTATTAGCATATAAAGCAGAATCGCCAAACAGATCTACAGACAATTTCATAGTTTTGCCTGGTTCAATTTGGTAGTCTGCTATAGGCACAGATGACGCATTTGTTGGATATCGTTTGAAATCCTGTAAAGTAGTTGTGCTATATTCTTCTTCGTCGTCTACTGCTCTTTCAGAATATCCCTGAGCTCCTATATCATTAGCTTTATCATAAACCATTTCTAATCGAGCTCTTATATCACCTCTAAGTTTACCATCATTAAGTGAAATGTCCTCCATTGCAACTTTTCTATCTTTACCTGAAATAAAACAGACATAACCAAATTCATATTGATTCATCCATTCTTTAGGGTATAAAACCGAGCCTAATTGCTCTAATTTTGTCCTAAGTAAAGGGCTCGTATAAGTCCTGTTATTTGTGAGTAAAATATAGTTGTTTTGGGATAACGAATTCAGTGCAGCTATTAAAGATACATTGCCTGGTGATTCAATAGCGGTTATGGTGAAAATTCTTCTAGAGACCAGAGTTTTTCCAGAAAATTCTATTAAGCAATATCCTGTAAAGGCCGTCTGGTCCCCAAAAGCAACATCATTTAATTTGACATGATATGCAGCAGGACTAGAATTCACTAATCCCGCTGCAACATCAAATTTATACGCCACTGAATTGTTTTCTGACATTATCTGGGTTTCGACATAAGTCTGACCCATTGTAGCCATTTTTTCAAATTCAGCCATTTTTATTCCTTAGTTAATCCAGTCAAACTCTAAAGTACGAGTATCTGGGTTTGGTCTCATTCTAACATTACCTATTTGGAACCAGTCACGAATAGTCAAGTTATTTAAACGACCACCTGTTTGGGACACTGCACCTAAATCACTAGCAGTAGGCGGCAAATCACTGGTAAACATACGAGCAAAACCATCCCACTTATTCAGAACTTTGTTAAAGTTACGAATCCAGAATGTTTGAGCATTATGGTTTGCCTGATTAGCGGCAGGACGTGGGGCCCAAATCTGATAAACACCCGTAATACCATTACCGTGTTGAGTAAGAGTTCCGGGACCAGGGAAATACTCGTAATCCACTACAATACCGGTTTCAATAGTTTCGCCCTGTTCATTAGTAGACTGACCCATTATAGGAACAGCATATCCTGGGAGGGTGTTGTATTTAGCCGGTGTAGTAATTTCTGCTGTCCACGCACTTTGGTTTGAAGTGCTAGGTAAAGATGTCAATGAAGGATAAGCAATACTTTCAGATAAAACTACACTTAAAGTATTATTAATTCCTAAAGAACCTGACATAATAGAACCAGCTCTATTTACAAAATTATTGCTACCTACGTTAACTAAATTCTTGGTAGAAATTAATTGGTAAGTTCCACTAGGGTCAATAACATTATATGTATTGGCATCAGGAGTATATAAAGCCATAGCTTTAGATTGAGTTCCTAATACAATAGCAGACACTGTAGGATTAATAACAATTGTACCACCTTCAACACTAAATCCTTTATTAGCTTCTACTCTATTACCTGAGGTAAATGTTTGAGCAAGAGCCATATTACCTGTGTTATCTATCCTAAGAGCCTCTACGCCTGTAGAACCATATTTGAATTTAATATGGTTTTCAGCATTTTTTGACTCTATAGACCAGGTATTAGTTCCGGTATTAAAATTGATTTGGCCTGTAGTTCCATTACCGTCAATTCTTAGCCAATCTTTGACAATTCCTTGCTTAGATTCTATAGTATTGGTAGAAACAATAGGGGCACTTGTATTGGTCTGGCTGTTTAAAGTCAATGAACCTAATACTGTTTGGTCAATATCACGTCTAATGTATTTGTCTGGGCCTTGGCCACCTAAATTGCGACTGTTCTCTGCAGTAGCCATTAACGGTAAATAATTAGCTAATGTTTTATTTAATTCATAAGGTGAAATAGCATAGCCATTTTTCTCATATAAATCCAAAGCCTTAGTAGAACCGTCTACATTATTGCCGACCCAAGTCAAAGCACCTTCTGTCATTTTGACAAATCCACGTAGAGTAGGTGTACTCTGCCATGTTGGCTCTGTCTGAACTAGATATTTTAGGTGTTTAGGTGGAACTGCTTTATTACCTACCACACCCGCCACCACTTCTGCTTGAGTAGCAATTTGAACAATACCTTCGGCAGTTTCTGTAGCTTTTTTATTATGAAGCTTTCTAGGTGTGATAACAATAGTGTCATCTGTTCCTAAGTCTGTCTCCGGTTGTGTAGCTAAACGAGCTGTACCACGTAAAGTCTCAGTGGGTGCTACAATATTCAAAGAATAGGTAGACCATAATGTACCTGATTCTCTTAATCCTGAAGCAGAATCTACTGTAGTACGAGCAGTAGAATTAAATAATGTTTTGATTTTCAATGGAGTAGAAATCAAATTATCTGCTATACCAGCATCAAATTCAGACTGAGTGGCTATTCTAGCAATACCTTCTAAAGTCTCTGAAGATTTACGTTCATGTAGCTTTTTAGGTGTTACAAATCTAAAATCATCCGCACCTGCATTGGTTTCTGCTTGGGTGGCAATTTCACTAAATCCTATACGTGTTTCTGTAGCAGTTTTAGTGTGCAATTGCTGTGGTGTAACAGCTAAAGGCATAGCAGGGTCATCAGCCGGGGCTGCAATCACCTCTGCGGATGTAGCTAACCATACACCACCTTGAGCAGTTTGTGTAGCTTTGTTCTCAAATAGAGTCTTAGGAGTGACCTGACGGGTATGTTCATTGCGTTGATAGATACCAGTACCGATAACATCCCGAGTGGCGCCAGGTGTCCCTCCTGAAACTACAAGTGCTGCTATACCAGCCATTGTTTCTGTAGCACGTCTTGCTTCAAGTTTCTTTGGTGTAATAATAGTAGAATCGTCGGTTCCGGCGTTAGTTTCAGATTGGGTTGCAATTTCAGCTAAACCGCGGGAAGTTTCAGTAGCTACTCGTTGATTAAGTTTCTTAGGTGTAAGAATAACATCATCCAAGAAAGCAAATGTAGAATCTTGTACAACTTCTGCTGTAGTAGCTAATCTAGCAATACCACGACGTGTTTCTGTTGCTGTTCTATTAGCTAAAGTCTCAGGAGTAATAGCTAACTCTTTTTCTGGGTTTTGTTCATGATTAGCATTTGCTTGTGCTTGAGATGCCAATGCAATAACACCTAGTCTTTTACGAGTCTCATCATTCAACGAATCCACGCGTTCAACAGTAGGATTATTTTCTGCTACCACCCAATATTCTAATCCACCGTCTTCGATATAAGATAATTTTAATACTGGAACATAAGCACTAGTACCGTTAAATGTAATAGTTTTACTTTGTATCCAATTTGTTTCTGGTGGATATTCAGAGCGCTTAGGAAATTGCAATAGTTGCAATGATGACGCAATAGTATCATTCCCTGTAGCAGTAATATTAACAATTTGGCCCTTACGCATATAATTAAGTGAAATTGTTATATAGTCACCTACAGCAGGACCTTCAGGTAAATTAATGTCGATTGTTTTTGGTGTAGCATTATTAGCACCGAAAACCATTACATGCTCGTTGGCTACCAAATTGACAGAATCACGGATAATGCGCAGACGGGTTCTTAAATCGCCTTCCCATATACGCCATAAACTTTCCGCAGAATCATAAATCAAAAATCCGTCACCTGCCGTACGGAATTCCATTTCACGTGTTCCTACAGAGCCTAATGAAGAATTGGCATCGAATGTAGTAACTTTTAAATGATATTGAGGGCTCTTTGCTTCTAAATCAGTAAAGTAGATAATATCACCGTGATTTGCATTTCGTGGTAACCCTACTTCAATGATAGATGGCGAAGTATATCTACGGACAATCCTATCATTTGCTTGAGCTAAGAATTTAGCAGCAGGGGTTACAAAAGTCCCTACTGATTCATTTTGGCCGATGTAAACGTTCCACAATCTATTAGAGAATACTAAAACCACCTCTGAATATGCATAAGTAATCTGCATACTGCGTACACGCTGACCGTCGTATAATAAAGATTGGCTGCCGGGTGCAGGATTACTAGAAATCTGGAACTTATTATACCCTGGTCTTCCGCCTATATCCTTAAGTACAATTGTAGTGCCATCAGATGGATTTAAAGGTAGAATGAAATTCATATCTGCACCAAAGTCGGTGTCTACTGAAATATAATCACCTTGCTGTAGTGAAAAATCACCACTTTGATGTAATTTCCATTTAGGGTCTACACGTACAGAAATCCAGTATGGCTCAGAAAATGCCCCTGCTGGTTTAGGGATATCCCTGTTAGATACCCAAATACGATTATCATAAATTACTGCAAAATCTTTTAAATATCTGCGCGTTGGGTCGTATTGCTGTAAAGTATTTTCTTGGATAAGATATTCAACGTTAACACCGTCAGTCATTACTGTACGGTCAGCTAGACCTACGTTTACTACCTTTTCTCCAGCCGAGTCAAGGCCCAGCGTAGCTCTGAATTTATTAGTCATTATTAACTCCTCTAGGTTATAACGTTATTTATAACTTTTGGTAAAGGTATATTATGAGTTTAGATTTTTTAGTAGACGAAAAGGATAGAGTAAAAGAAGGTGTTTTGCTTATAGACTTATCCCAAGTAGCACTGGCTTCAGCAACATCATCATTTGAGCCAAATGAAAAAATTACCGAAGGAATGTTAAGACATATGGTTTTGAACAGTATTCGTTTTAATACTGTTAAATTCCGTAAAGAAGGTTATACTAAAGTATGTCTTTGTGTCGATAATGCAAAGAACGGGTATTGGCGTCGTGATTTTGCGTATTATTATAAGAAAAACCGTGGCAAAGACCGTGACGAGTCTAAATGGGATTGGGAAGGATATTTTACTGGCATTCGAACAATTATCGAAGAGCTTAAACAATATATGCCTTACTATGTTATAGACGTTGATAAGGCTGAAGCTGATGATGGTATTGCAGTTCTTACCAAAGAACTGACCCTTAAAGGCCATAAAGTCATGATTATTTCATCTGATGGTGACTTTACCCAATTGCATAAATTCCCTAATGTTTCACAATGGTCTCCAATGCAAAAGAAACTAGTTAAGCCTAAATCAGGCTCAGCTCAAGTAGATTTAATGACTAAAATTTTAAAAGGTGACCGTAAAGATAACGTTGCATCTATTAAAGTTCGTTCAGACTATTGGTTTACATTTATTGAAGGTGAGCGTACTCCGCCTACAAAAACAGATTTTATTGTAAAGTGTGCAGATTCCTCAGACGATGAAATTAAATCGCTTCTAACTGAAACTGAATACAATCGATTCTTAGAAAATAGAGTATTAATTGATTTTGATTATATTCGTGAAGATATTGCTTCTTCTATTTTAGAGCTTTATAATAATTATGTCCAACCAAAACGTGGTTTAATCTATTCGTACTTTGTTAAGAGTGGATTATCTAAATTAACCAACAACATTAATGATTTTTAAGGATTTATAATGGCAAAAGAAAAAATTGAATTTAACCCAGACTTACATAGTGAACGTTTGGCTGAATTATTGAAAGATTCATCTGATAATAAATTGAAAGCTGAATCTTATCTTGAAATCGTTAAGGGTAATCGTCAGGCTGCTGTAGAAGAGCTAGGATTAAAGCCTAAGCAATTTAATGCTTTATTGACAATGTATCATTCTGATACCCGTGAACGCTTTGAAAATGAAAAGGATGAAATGGTAGAACTTTATGACCGAGTCTTCAATTAGTATTTCCAATCTGTTAGATAAACAGAATAACGGTCTGGAAATAGAAAGAATTGTCAAGCAAGGTGAATTAGATTATCTTGAGGCCACTACCCAGTGGCTTGAAGAAAATTCTATTTCTGTGACTGACCACTCAAAATATCTACCTCGGACCATTGTTGAAAAAATTATGGATGAAGCTATTGGCACTAATCGACTAAGACCTTCATTTAGCGCTACTAAAAAATCAAATAGTCTGGATTTCTTAGATTGATTTCATTGATGTTACCGCCAGAGCCAAGTAGACATGTTTCTCCTAAATCTGTATTTATGCTTTATATTGAATTAAAACAACATTTATTAGGGAAATATGATGTAGTGAAATACCAGTGGCGCATAAACATCTCTGATAATGCATATCAAAAGCGCAAAGACAAGTATTTCTTTGAAAGGCTCTCTAAACTTTACACACTTAAAGAGCTTACTATATTATTTGTTAGTAATCTAGTAGGTAACCAAGATGCATGGATCGGTGAAATATCCGATTCTGACGCCTTGGTATTTTATCGGGAATATATTGGAAAATTCCAAAACATCAAAGATGTATATATTTCTGACATTAAAAACATTGTTTATTTTTCCAAAAAGGTTGAATGTAACCTAGGACAAATATTCGAGTTCAATGAAAAGAACAACAGTTCATATATTTTTAGATTATTACAATCCAATGTTATATCATATGAAACATTTATGTTGCTTGATAGTTTCATGGATATAATAAATAAACACGATGAGATTACGGATGATTTAATTTGGATGACCCATTCTACTAAATTAAATTCGTACCGAACCTTATTGAAAATTGATAAGAATATTGCTAAAAGTATTTTTATTGATACAATTAAAACCTGTAAAAACAACTGTTAATAACTGCCAAAAACTGTTAAAGACTGAAATTAATAAAGGAAATAAAAATGTTTAAACGTAAAAATCCAGCTGAATTGCAAGCCCAATTACAAGCAATGAAAGGTTCTAGTGGTTTTAAATCAGATGACGGTAAAGAATGGCGCCTTAAAACAGATCAAGCAGGTAATGGTGGTGCAATCATTCGTTTCTTGCCGGGTCGTGGTGATGATGCTCTTCCGTTTGTTAAGCTGATTAACCATGGATTTAAAATCGGTACTAAATGGTATATTGAAAATTGTACTAGTACATTCGGTGATTTTGATAATTGTCCTGTATGTGCCCATTTATCAGCTAATGATTCATTTAATACTAATAAAAACGAATATAATATGCTCAAACGTAAAACATCTTACTGGGCTAATATTTTAGTTATTCGTGACCCTTCAACCCCAGAGAATGAAGGTAAGGTATTCAAATTCCGATTCGGTCAAAAGATTATGGATAAGATTAATTCCATGATCGAAGTCGATGTGGCTATGGGTGAATCACCTGTAGATGTAACATGTCCTTTTGCTGGTGCTAACTTCTCGTTGAAAGTAAAACGAGTAGGCGAACATCCTAACTACGATGAATCTAAATTTGGCTCTGTGTCCGAAATTGCAAACATTAATTCTGCTGAATTCCAACAGCAATTATTTGATGCAATGCATGACATTACTTCTATTGCTGCTAAGTCTGAATTCAAGACTTTAGAAGAGAATACAACCAAGTTTAAACAAGTTATGGGTATTTCTGTAATGGGTACTTCAGCTACTCGTGCAGCAAAACAAGCCGATGACTTTGAGTCTGAACTGAACAATTTTGAAACTTCTGGTAAAGCAGCAGGTCTTAACCATGATTTAGATGGTGATGTATTCGCTGATGACCTTGTAGACTTGTCTAGTCAATCTGGTGATGATGAATTAGATAAATTGCTAAATGGTCTAGATTTATAAGTTTACAAAGCCGGTAGAATGTAATATGATGCTCCTATAATTTACACGGGAGCATCAAAATGAAATTACTTCAATCGCTATGTCAACTTCTAGCTTTAGTGTCTGTACTGTTTGCTATTATCGGTAAATCCACCGGATTATCTACCGAAGATTCAATCACGTCATTCATGTTTTCTATTGTGTTCTGTATATTAACAGTCGTGATTAGTAATACAAATACACCAAAACATTAAGGAGGCGAAAGCCTCCTTTTTTATATGGAGGCTTTATGAGCTTATCTTCTATCCTTCGAATCGATGAAGGGTGCAAAAATACTTTATACCTTGACACAGAAGGATTCTGGACCATTGGTATTGGTCATAAACTACATTCAGATCGAGACAAAGCAATTTCTATTCTAGAACGACAAATCCATAGGACATTCACTGGGGCTATTTCTACAGAAGAAATAGAAATGCTATTCCGTGATGACTTAAAAGAAGTAAGACGTTCAATCTCAAAAAACCCACAACTATTAGAAGTCTACAATTCATTAGACCCAGTACGTAAGATGGCCTTAGAAAATATGGTCTTCCAAATGGGTGCTTCTGGTGTAGCCGCTTTCAAGAAATCCTTAGCATTAATGCTAGAAAAAGATTGGAGAGCCTGTGCCTTAGAATTAAAGGACTCTAAGTGGTTTAGACAGACAGTTAATCGTGCTTCTAGAGTCATTGAGATTTTCCGTTCGGGTTCAATCGATGTATATAATTTAAAATAATAGTTTACATCCCTAGTAGAATGGTTATAATCGCCCTTGTTTTCTACTAGGGAGTATTTAAAAATGACACGCATTAACTTAACTAAAGTATCTACATTGTCTGACCAACATTTAATGATTGAATATCGTGAACTTCCACGTGTTCTAGGTCTTCTGGATAAGCATTTGGCTAAAGGTACTAAACTGACTGTTATCTTAAAAGGTAAGCCAACTAATTACACTATGGGTACAGGCCATGTTAAGTTCTTCTATGACAAATTGGTATTCCTCAAAAACCGTCATCTTGAATTAGTCCAGGAATTACACTCTCGTGGCTTTTCAATCCAATATGTAAATCCATTACAAATCGAAAAATACCCAATAGCCTTACAACAGGACTACGTACCTACGCCTGAGGCAATTGCAATTAGTCAACAACGTTTAAATGAAAAATTAGCCATGCGTCCTAAATTCTATCGTATGCATGGTAAATTAATCAACCAAGGAGAATAAAATTGTCATATTATAACAAATGGGCTAAAATTCGAAAAACTTTCGAATCTAGCTTTAAAGGATTGAATGATAGTATTAAAGATTCATGCAATAAGAAGGCATTACCACCATTTTTCATTAAATATAGTACTCACTTGTTTGACAGGATTATTGACCATGAAATTCCTACAGATGATGTTATTTTGCTATTCAATAAAATAGCTAACAACGTCGAACAAGTTTCTAGATACATTGCCATGGAAAACCGGCCTTTACGTTTAGAAATCACTAACGGTTCGATTTGGCTTGGATTCACTTTATCTGAGCCGAATGAAAACTCAAAATACCCTACATGCACTTTAAGATGTAGAACAGTTATATTAAATCCTAATAGACTTCAAGGAAAAATATCGACACATTTAATTAGACTTTGAGGATAAAGTATGCCATGGAAAAAGAGCTTAGTTGCACTGCTTTTGTTTGGTGCAACTCTTACTGATGTAAGAGCAGAGCATGTCTTTTCTGAGACACAGCTTGATAATCTACAATATGCCTATAAATTTGGCGAGCAATTCACTAAATCAGGAGAATTTAAAAAACCGCATGAAAGAAATGAAAATGGATTAGGTTATTTGATGGCTGCAATAGCCTGGCAAGAATCTAGTGCCGGAATAAACACTATAGGTGAAAAAGGCCATAAAGCTTATGGTATGTTCCAAAATTATTTGCCTACTGTAAAATCAAGATTCAAGCAAATGGATATTGATTTATCTGACCAATTTATAATAAATCTGTTACAAGGCCCTAGAGTTAATTCTGCTACTTGGGCTTATATAGAATTATCATATTGGCTTAAAATCCATAATGGTAATACACGAAAAGCCTTAGCTAGTTATAATGCCGGGTGGAATACAAAATCTGGTAAAAAATATGCTCAAGATGTTCTAACAAAAGCTAAATATCTCAAGGGAGTTTTATGAAAACTTTAATCGCTATAGTATTGTGTGTTATTCTATCTTTAACTGTTTTTTTTTTAGGGTTAATTGCAAGTAAAGATGAATCCTTTATTATAGCCGCAAAATATTGCACTACATTAGAATGTATCGATATTCTAACTTTAGAATTAGATGAATGGTATGATTATGGTGTTTTGCAAAGTAAAAATGCTGATATGATGACAGCCTTTTCACGAGCAGGATCTGATGTGCAAAATATGTGCAACAAAGCTCCTAATTACAATATATGTTTACATTACTCTAAAGATTTGCTTGAACAGTTTTCTAAAGGGTATTATAGTAGCTTAGAAAAATAAGGAAACATTATGAAAAGTTCTATTTTATCACTTGTGTTAACTGGAATTCTCTGTTGTGCTCCTGCTTTAGCATGGGACAAAAATGAAGATTATTTAGATAAAGTCTATACTGTTCAAGCAGACCAAATCGAAACCACAGGGCAATTTAAGAGAAATCTTGAATTGATGTATAATTCCACTACAAAAGATTTCGGTATATCGTTTTATAATTACCGTAATAAAGGAGACCAAGTAGTAATTCCTTTAGGTTCTTATAATATCCGTGGCTGCGGTCTTAAAACTAATGGGATTATTGATGGTCCTCTGCTTAAAATGACTTTTATGGACCATGTACAATTAAATTTAATTTTATCTGAATGTGGTTTGCCGATTTATGTTAGAGTGTATGATGGCTTTGACAATTATTCTACTTATAGAATTGAATCTGTTAAAGGATTTAATGAATTAAAGTAGTTTACAAACAAAGTTCAACATGATAGTATTACCTTGTATTGATTAAGGGAGAATAATATGTTGAACTTTATTAAAAACTTTGTATTTGGTGTGTTTGTGTTTGGATTTTTAGCCGGCGTAGCAATTGTCTGCTTTTTATCTGATTTATTAATAATTTGGAGTAATTAAACAATGAAAAAGACTGTTAAAACTTATTTAACTTTAGATGCCCTTTTAAACGCTGGTGCTGATGTAATTTGTTCTGTTGTTAACGGAAACCCAGTTCAGATTAATGAAAACGGAAAGCATGTTCCTGTTCGCTTAGGCCAATCAACAAAATCTGCTCCCGGTTTCTATTTTATGGTAGAGCCTGGTGAAAAAACTGCAGGTCGATTCTATATTGGCCGTCAGCGTACTAAAATTGGTCTAGATGCCGTTCTATCACACATTCGTACAGGCCGTTCACGTATGGCTAGACAGATGGCTAATGATTTCCGTGTATACGACTTACTGTTTATCCCAGTTGGTTCAATGAAAAAATTGACCACTGCTTATGGTAAAGGTTCAGTACGTTCTATGTTTACGAGTGAACATAATGAAGCATTCCAAAACCTAGAAGAAATGAATCGTATGCTTAACGACCATTTCAAGTTTACAATGCAAAAATATTAATCTGGAATTGTTTTAATAAAGGGCCTTCGGGCCCTAGTTTGTCTTAAGGAGTACAAATGTCTAATATCCGTTCACTGTTATCAATTGTAGACAATGAAGCCAAAGAATATGCAATTTATACTGCAGAAAATCGGGCTATTCCTAATATGGTAGATGGATTTAAGCCTGTCCAACGATTCATGATCCATCGAGCATTGCAGGTAAATAAAACCAATAAAAACTTTGTTAAATTAGCTTCTCTGTCTGGTGGTGTTGCAGATATTGGTTATCATCATGGTGAAGGTTCTGCTACTGAAGCTGGGGCTTTGATGGCTAATACATGGAATAATAATTATCCTTTATTAGATGGTCAAGGTAACTTTGGCACTCGTATTGTCCAAGAAGCAGCAGCGTCTCGTTATATTTTCTGTAAGCTTTCTGATAATTTTAAGAAAGTATTCAAAGACCTAGATATTTGTCCTGAGCATGAAGATAAGGAGCATATTCCTCCTAAATATTATTTGCCTATTATCCCTACTGTATTATTGAATGGTGTTAAAGGTATTGCAACAGGTTACTCTACATCAATCCTGCCACACAGTTTTGATTCTGTAGTAAAATCTACTATAGCGGCTTTAAAGGGTGAAACCATTGAACCTGAAGTGCAACTACCTTCATTTTCTGGGACTATCGAGAAAATAGACACAGGTGTGGAAATTTTTGGTGTTTTCAAATTTGTTTCTGCTTCTACTATGGAAATCACTGAAGTGCCGGTCAAATGGGACAGAGCAGAATACATTAACAAAGTATTGGACCCTTTAGAAGATAAAGGATTTATTACCTATGATGATATGTGTTCTAAAGCAGGCTTTGGTTTTAAAGTAAAATTTAAAGCTGCATACAAATTAGATAAAACTGATACTGACAGAATTATTAGAGATTTCAAGTTATCCCAGAAAATGCCTCAATTTATTGTTGTAATTGATGAAAGGGGTAAGTTAAGAGAATTTAATTCTGCTTCAGAATTAATCCACCATTTTGTAAAAATTCGTATGCCGTATATAGAAAAACGGATCAAAGTACAAGCCGAAATATCCAAGAAACAATTTGAGGTTGCTCTAGCTAAAGTCAGATTCATTAATATGGTCATCAAGGGTGGTATTGTATTGAGTGGTAAAACACGAAAACAATTAACTGAAGAACTCAAGACCCATGAAGGCTTGAAAGACCATGTTGAGGTATTATTGAATATGAACATCTATCATATTACCGAAGACGAGGCTGTAAAATTAGCTAAGAATGCCGCAGAATTAAAAAATACCCACCAATACTGGCTAGAAACTACACCAGAAGTAGAATATTCTAAAGATTTAGAATCGTTATAAAAATAAATTAAAGCATAAATGCATGTCACTATTAATATGATATAATGTCCTCCTTTAAGAAGGAGTTATTATGAAAATATTAAACATTGGTGACATGCATTTAGGGGTTAAAGCCGATGACCCTTGGATTCAAAATATTCAAAGACTTGGCATTTTAAATGCAATTAACATTTCTGCCCAACTGGGTATTAAAACCTGGATTCAATACGGTGATGTATTTGATGTTCGTAAACATATCACACACAGTACCATGGAATTCGCTAGAGAGCTATTTGATACAATCGAGGCTAATGGAATTTCATTACATGTTTTGGTAGGCAACCACGACATGACATTCAAAAATAAAATTAACCCTAACGCTGTAACAGAATTATTAGCTCGTCATAAAAATATTACAATTTATGATAGGCCTAAGACAGTAGAATTTGATGGTGTATTCTTTGATATTATCCCTTGGATGTGTGAAGAGAATACTTCAGAAATTTTAGAGCATATTAAAACTTCTTCTGCTGATTATTGTTGTGGGCACTGGGAATTAAATGGGTTTTATTTCTACAAAGGAATGAAGTCTCATGGTCTTGAGCCTGATTTCTTAAAGAAATACAAAAAGGTTTATTCAGGTCACTTCCACACAATATCTGAAGCGGCTAATGTCAAATATATTGGTACCCCATGGACATTGACTGCTGGGGATGAAAACGACCCTCGTGGATTCACAATCTTTGATACCGAAACAGAAACTACCCAATTTATAGAAAACCCTGTAATGTGGCATAAGCGTATTACATACCCATGTGATTCTATAAAAGTAGAAGATTACCGTAATCTATCTGTCCGTTTAATTGCTACCGAAATTGATGCAGGTCTTACTAAGCTAGAATCCAAATTAGAGTCTGTTGTACACGAGCTAAGAGTAGTTAGTAAAGTAGATTTTGAAAGTACCGAAGAAACAGAAGAAATTATAGAATCTATGTCTACTAGCAATATGATTGAAAATTATATAGATGGGCTTGATGTCTCTGATGATGATAAAATAGCGGCAAAGACATTAGCGAAAAGTTTATTAGTTGAGGTGTCAAAGTGAGAGAGTTTACATTAGAAGATATTGAATATCGTAATACATTAGCTGTAGGCCATACTCCTATTAAGATTAAACTTAATGGATTTAAAAAGACCTTGGTTACTGGCTCTAATGGAGCGGGTAAATCCACTATTTTAGAAGCTATCACTTTTGCTTTATTTGGTAAACCTTTTAGAGGAATCAATAAAGCCCAATTGATAAACTCTATTAACAAAAAGGACATGTTTGTTAAATTGACCATGAGCTATAATGGCTCTAGATATGTAATTGAGCGTGGCCAGAAACCAACAATTTTTACCGTAACTAAAGACGGTGAAAAGCTGGATGAAGCGGCTTCATCTAAAGATTTCCAATCATATTTTGAAGAAATGATTAGAATGAATTATACTAGCTTTAAACAGATTGTAGTTTTAGGGACAGCAGGTTATACTCCTTTTATGGGGTTAACCGCTCCTGCACGTAGGACATTAGTAGAAGACCTTCTAGAAATTGGTGTATTAGCGGAAATGGATAAACTCAATAAATCATATGTCCGTGATATTACAACTTCGCTGAGTGTATTAGATGCCCAAAAGAGCTCATTAGAACAGCAAGTCAATGTCTATAAAACAACAGAACAAAAACAGAATGAAATGAGTAAAAACGGTATAGCTCGTTTTGAAGGATTATATTCTACTGCTTTGAGTGAAATAAAAGAATTAAAAGATAAGCTAATTGAATCTAGTACAGAATTAGCTGAGATTGTTTTGACTGAAGACCCTACTCCATTGCTTAATGATATTTTAGGTAAAATGGCCTCGGCTAGGACAACAATGGAATCTTATAGTAAAGTTTCTAAATTATATAAAACTGGAGGTGATTGTCCTACATGCCTTCAGCCATTAATTAATGATTCTCTTGTGCATAAGATCGATAATAAAATCACTGATTGTACAAATGCTATAGAAAAATTGAAGACTGTCCATTCTGAAAAATCTGACTTGCTTAAAGAATTTAGAGAACAGTCTAATAGAAAGCAAACTTTAGCTTCTACTGTTTCTAGATTAAAGGGTCAAATACAGGATTTAGCAAATAAAGCTAAACAGTTGCAAACTCATATTAAAAATGCTTCGTCTGAATTGGTTTCTTATTCTGCTGAAATCACGGAATTAGAATCTAAAATTTCTGTAGTAGTTGAGCAAAAAACTAATGCAGTAATGGAAAAATATCATCGTGGAATTCTAACCGAAATGCTAAAAGATTCGGGTATTAAGGCTCATATTCTAAAAAGATATATTCCATTGTTTAATAAACGCATTAAGTATTATTTGAATACAATTATGCAGGCTGATTATACATTCACACTAGATAGTGAATTTAATGAGAGTATTACATCTAGAGGAAGAGAATCTTTTAGTTATGCTTCATTCAGCCAAGGTGAAAAATCTCGTATCGATATTTCACTTTTGTTTACATGGCGAGATATTGCTGAAATGGTATCAGGTGTTAAAATTAACTGCCTGTTCTTAGATGAAGTATTTGATGGGTCTTTTGATGCAGCAGGTATTAAACATGTTCAGCAAATTATTAATGATTTAGATGCGTCAATTTATGTAATCTCGCATAAAGACCATAATCCAGCGGACTATAGCAGACATTTAGCTCTTCGTAAAGTAGGCCGTTTTACTATGTTAGAAGGAAATTAATATGATGATTGACAGCAATGAAATTTTGAACTTTACTTATATCCTACCTTACGATTTGAAGTCTAATATTGTTGAGACTATGTTTGAGCCACTTAATAGAATTCGCAAATCTTGGGTATTGCAATTAAAGCCTATGCATACATCATTAATTCAATCGGTGTATAAGACTTTTGAAATCCGTAAATTCTTTTATGCATATTTAGATGATTCTATACGTGATTTATATACTAAGAAATTAGCAGAATTCAATTATAATAATGAAAGTACAGAATCTGCTGATTTAGATTCTATTTTAATTGAATCAGCTACACAAATATTATCAATTGAAATGCCTGAAGCTTTAAAGAAGTATAATGAACTTCTTATGACACAACCTAATATTTAAGGAATTATAATGAAATTATCTAAAGAAACTATCAACGTCCTAAAAACTTTCTCGACTATCAATAATGGTATTGTTTTGACCCCGGGCAATTTTATCATGACTCGCTCGGTCAATAATGCCATTTATGCTGAAGCTACTATCGAAGATAATCTTGATTTAGAAGTGGCTATTTACGACCTTAACGGTTTCTTAAGTGTATTAGGTCTATTTGATGAGCCTGAAGTTTTAATGGATGATGATGGTAATCTATTAGTTAAAAACTCTACAACAACTATTAGTTTAGCTGCTGCAGACCCAAGCACAATTGTTTCACCACGTAAACGATTGAATGTTCCTGAAGCGTGTATTAATGTTGAATTGCCTGGTGTAATGATTCAACAATTAAAATCTGTTGCTCGTGGTCTTTTAAACATTGATACTTTAGCTATCCAAAATAAAGATGGTAAGATTGTGTTGAATGGCTTTAATTTGCCTACAGATCCACAATTGAAAAAGCCTCTGTATAGTACAATCTTAGGCGATTATGAAGGAACTAACACATTTAAGATGATTTTAAATCTTGAAAATATTAAAGTACCACGTAATGAAGATTATGTATTATCGATTTGGGCTTCTGGACAACGCCAAGTAGCTACTCTTACCGGCAAATTTGATAAACACGTAATTGCATTGGAAGATGGCTCTACCCACGATTTTGAATAATTTGTCTTCTTTTTGAATTAATGATAAGGCCTAGATTATCTAGGCCCTAAGGAATATTATGAGCATTACAATAAATGAACGCGAGTTCATGTTAGAACAGAAATATCGACCTGGTAAATTAGAAGAATGTATTTTGCCTGCTGTAGATAAAGAAATCTTCAAAGGACTTATTCAGAAAAAACGTATTCCACATTTAATCTTACATAGTCCTTCTCCTGGAACCGGTAAAACAACTATTGCTCGTATTTTAGCTTCAGAAACAGATGCAGAAATGTTATTTGTTAATGGCTCTGATTGTAAAATTGATTTTGTTCGTGGTGATTTAACTAGGTTTGCTTCATCTAAATCTATGGATGGAAAACATAAAATTATCATCATCGATGAATTTGACCGTCCTGGTCTTGTAGAATCACAACGCCACTTACGTTCATTTATGGAAGCGTATTCTAAAAACTGTTCCATTATCATGACTGCAAATAACATTGAAGGGATTATTGCTCCTCTTCGCTCACGAGCTAGGGTTATTGAATTTGGTCGTCCTACCCAAGACGACAAACGGTCTATGATGAAAGAAATGATTCAGAGATTGATGTTAATTTGTTCTACTGAGAAAATTAATATCGATGACCCTAAAGTAATTGCAGCTTTAGTGGCTAAGAATTTTCCTGACTTCCGTAAGACCCTAAATGAGCTTGATAGATATTCAGGTAATGGCTCTATCGATGCAGGTATTTTATCAGAAGTGATCAATGACCGCGGTTCTGTTGATGATGTTATCAAAGCTATTAAATCTAAAGATGTAAAAGCTTTACGGCAACTGACCACTAAATATTCTTCAGATTACCCTTGGTTCATAGAAAAACTCTCTGATACTTTGTACCCTTTAGTAAGTAATTCTAGTATCATTGAAATGTATGAAATTATAGGTGAGAACAACCAATACTATGGTGCAGCAGCATCTTTAGATGTGCATATGATGCATATGCTCTTACGATTGGTAGTAACTATGGACTGGAAATAATGGGTTTATTCGAAGACGATTATAATGAACATGAATTAGCCTGGATGTCAGGTGATGAAGATAAAATCAAAGCTGCTGCTGATTTATTCAAAGAATCGCCTGAAAACGTCTTTTTCATGATAGTAAAATCTATTGACTCTAAAAAGAAAATAGATATAAGTACTCTTGACTATAATGCTTATATGCTAGAACAACATTACAGTCATTTCCCTGAGTGCATAACCTCAATTTATAGACTTAATATTCTAGGTAAAGAATTTACTGCCCAACAGCATTATAATTACTTATTTGAATCCATTCCTCAAGGGAATAAATTCAGAAAGGCTTCTAAGCTACAAGATAACAATCTAGACACTTTAATTAACAGTCTTATTATGAAACTATATTGTATGAATAATAATGACGCTCTAATGTATAGGGACATTCTAGATGCAAATGGTAAATTACCTTTATTGCTAAAGAAATTAAAGCCCTTAGTAACTGATTCTTCTCTGTCTTGTATTAAGAACGTCAAAGACCGTAAAGCTATTAAGGCAGAGACATTAAAATGGTGACATATGGTAGAAATTCTATTAACACACCCTGAGGATTTTCTCAAGGTTCGTGAAACTTTAACACGTATGGGTATTGCAAATAACAAGAAGAAAATCTTGTTCCCTAGTTGTAATATCCTCCATAAACAAAACCGATATTATATTGTCCATTTTAAAGAAATGCTTAAGATGGATGGTAGAGAAGTTGATATTAGTGAATCCGATATTTCACGTCTACATTCAATTACCCGTATGTTAGATGCATGGGGACTTGTGACTATCAAGGATATTGATTCTTTAGTACCTATGGAATACAATTTCAGAGTAGTGTCATTTGACCAGAAAACAGATTGGACCATTGTACCTAAATATGTAATCCAAACTAAATCTAAATGATTAAGTGAATAAGGGCCGAAAGGCCCTTTGTTTTAAGGACCTATAAATGAAACTCAGATACAAACAGCGCCAATTATTAGAGTTAATAGACCGCGGATATGAATTTAAAGTAGGACTCAATTCTAAGGGCCCTACACTGCAAGGAATACCAAATTATAATCCTACTTTGTATGCTACCTTAACTATGCGTTCGCTTATTAAAAGAAAAATGATTATAATTGAAGGAAATACATTGAAGAGGATATTATGAGTAATTTTTATTTGAACGTTGAAACTGTAGGTAATTACATTTTTGAACGATATATTGAAGACGGTGTAGAAAAATCCCGTAAGGTTCCATATAAGCCATCTTTATTCACCCATACCTTAGGTGAATCAAAATACAAAGACATTTATGGTAAGTATGTAGCAAAGAAAACCTTTGAAACCTTATATGATGCTAACCAACAAATGAAACGTAATAAAGAATTAGGTATCGAAACTTTAGGCATGGATGATTATAAATTAGCCTATTTGTCGGATACATACCCAGGGGTTATTGATTACGATTCTTCTAAAGTACGGGTTTGCAATTTCGACATCGAGGTAACATCTCCAATAGGATTCCCAGAGCCTTCACAAGCTATGCACCCTATTGATGCCATTACCCATTACGATTCTGTAGATGACAAGTTTTATGTGTTTGATCTTATTGATTCATGTTATGGTAAAGTAGAAGAATGGGACATTACTAAAGCGAGCTTACCTGAATCATTAGGTGGTGATGAAGTGCCACAGCATATTTTAGACAGGGTGGTCTATATGCCTTTTACTGATGAAAAGGACATGCTTATGGAGTATTTGAATTTGTTTATTCAAAAACCTCCGGTAATCATCACTGGCTGGAACGTTGCAGTATTCGACATCCCATATGTTTATATGCGGATGAGTAATATCTTAGGTCAAAATGTAGCAAACAGATTATCTCCTATCAATAGAGTTCAATCTAAAACATTTATTACTATGTACGGTGATGAAAAGCTAGAAGTATCTATTGCCGGTATTTCAACATTAGACTACATTGAGCTTTATAAAAAATTCAGTTTCACTACACAGGCTTCCTATTCCTTGGATTATATTTCTGAATCTGAGCTAGGTGTAGGTAAATTGGAATATGATGGGCCTATTCACAAACTAAGAGAGTCAAATCATCAGAGATATATTAGCTATAACATTATCGACGTAGAAAGGGTATTACAAATCGATGATAAACGTAAATTTATTGATTTGTGTCTGAGTATCGGCTATTATTCTAAGATGCAGTTGCAATCTGTATTTAGTCCTATTAAGACGTGGGATGCTATTTTATTCAATTCACTAAAAGAAGATAATCTAGTTATTCCTGAAAACATAAGTCATGTTGTACAGCCTTATCCGGGTGCATTTGTTAAGACCCCGACTCCAGGTGCGTACAAGTATATTTTAAGCTTCGACCTTACGAGCTTATATCCTTCAATCATTAGACAAGTTAACGTAAGCCCAGAAACTTTAATAGGACAATTTAACGTAGCTCAGATGTCTGAATATATTGATGGAACAGCACCACGGCCATCAGATGTATATAGTTGTAGTCCTAGTGGATGGATGTATGACAAGGAAAAAGAAGGGATACTTCCTTTAGAAGTCACTAAAGTGTTTAACCAGCGTAAAGATTGGAAGAATAAAATGCTTCCTGCTAAACGAAACACCGAAATTCTTAAGAAAATCAAACATGACCCTACAGGCCATTACGAAAGTGAATCTAAAGAAAAAAATCCTCCTTTAGAAGTAAGTAAACTTGATTACACTAGGGATTTGACACAACCTGAAATTGAATACGCTAAGAAATTCTCAGAATCTGAACTGGATATCCAGATTAAATTAGCAGAAAAGACTATTGTTCAATGTGATATGAATCAAATTGTTAGAAAACTTCTCATTAACAGCTTATATGGTGCTCTTGGGAACGTTCATTTTAGATTCTATGATTTACGTAATGCTACTTCAATTACTTTATTCGGACAATTAGCTTTACAATGGATTGAACGTAAAGTAAATGAATATCTGAACAAGGTTTTACGTACAGAAGGCAATAAATTTGTTATGTATGGCGATACAGATTCTATCTATGTATCATTTGATGCCCTTATTGAACATGTAGGCGAAGATAAATTCAAGAGCACTGATATGCTAGTAGATTTCTTAGATAAATTTGCTAGAGAAAAATTAGAGCCTGCTATTGATATTGCTTATAGGGAATTACAGGAATATATGAACAATAGACAACATCTAATGTTCATGGACCGTGAAGCTATTTCATGTCCGCCTATTGGTTCTAAAGGTCTTGGTGGCATTTGGACTGCTAAGAAAAGATATTGTTTGAACGTGTATGATATGGAAGGGACTAGATTTGCCGAGCCTTATCTAAAGATTATGGGTCTAGAAACCCAGAAATCAAGTACACCTAAAGCATGCCAAAAAGCCCTTAAAGAGTCTATTAGGTTAATGTTACAGCAAGGTGAACAAGCACTACATGACTATTTCAAAGATTTTGAGTTAGAATTCAAGACCCTTGACTATAAGACAATTGCTTCTGTTTCTTCTGCTAATAATATTGCCAAATATGATGATAATGGATATCCAGGCTATAAATGCCCATTCCATATTAGAGGTATTTTGACTTATCATAGGGCTATTACCGGTACATATGCACCTAAAATATCTGAAGGTGATAAAGTAATGGTATTGCCATTAAGACCCCAGAATCCATTTAATGATACATGTATTGCATGGCCTTCAGGTTCAGAAATACATGAATCAATTAAAGAAGATGTGTTGAAATGGATAGACTTCTCGGTTTTATTTGAGAAGACATTTGTAAAACCGTTGGCTGCCTTAACAGAAGCAGCTAACATTCACTATAAGAAAAGAGCATCTCTTGAAGACCTTTTTGACTTTTTCTAAGCAAGGAAACATTATGAAGAATTATTTTAAAAATATTGGTTTACAATTGGCATCAATCGGTATTATTATAGCCATGTTTCTACTTATGACACTATTTGTAAGTTTGGTAGGAAGTGGATTGATTTTGTCTATGGCTGTTTTTCTTTTTATGTCTGTGTTTTCACTGGGTCTTAGATTGATCGGGGTGGGTCATACAGGTATTGAATCCCAAAAACTCAATAAAGCTGTAGAAGATGTGTTATCCACTTTAGTTTTATATAGCAAAAGTAAAAAGTAAAAACAGAATAGAATAGAGGCTTCGGCCTCTATGGAGTGTAAATAACTATTTTTTTTTTTTTGGAGTAAATATGAAAAATGTATTAATGGCATTATGCTTAGTTGTCGGTCTTAGCGGTTGTGTAATTGCAGATAAAATGGCAGATAATTTTACTGTGGGGCCCTATCCTGTGGTAACTAGCCACCAACAAAAACAAGAGTTAGAACTGTATGCTGAATTTGCGGATAGAGCTAACACGAAGTGCAATTCGCCTACATGGGTGAAATTAGATAGAGCTGGCCGTGAAGCTAAAGTCCATACAGTTTCTCAAGAAGACCTTAAATGTGCCACTGATGTGTTAAGTGATATTATTCACACTTACCATCAACCTACTAGAGAACCAGCAAATGTCTTTGTACCTACACCTATTCTACATAGTATTGGTCAATATGGTGCCGTATCAGCACGTGTTTATCTAGCTCAGGATAGAATGAGTGTAGTAAATATGCAAAAGCACATGAAGAGCATGTATGAAGAAAAGAACCAAGAAAATCGTCAAGAAATACTTAATGCCTCCCATGCATGTAGATTAGCAGGCCAATTAGCAGTACAGACACTTTCTGAATATGTGATGCATTATGCCCGAAGCAATGATTCAGAAAATTATAAGAAATTCTCTGCTGCTTATGCTAAAGCTCTTGAGCCTGGCTATTTAGAAAAACAGGCTGAAGAATGCTTAGTTAAGTCTGACATCTATAAGAAAATTAAACATGAAGAAGCCACATCAGATTATAGTAGTGTAATGGCAGAAGAAGTGGCTAAAATTAAAGCTCGTACATACCCAGTTTATAGTTTCGAAGGAACAGATTACCAACTAAATGTCCGTACTCACTGGACGGAAGAAGAAGTTAAATCAGGTGAAGCACCTGCAACATTAAAATAGGAAATTGAAATGGAAACCGCTATCACATTAATTGGATCTTTAGTAGCAATGTTTTATCTTGCCCCTACAGTTGTGGCAGTATTTAACGATAAGCCTAATATTACTACCATCTGTGGATTAAATGTTTTATTTGGGTGGACAGGTGTAGGCTGGATTTTTGCAATGCTTATGGCATTAAATTTAAAAGATGATAAGCCTAAAGGTGTAGCAACAAAAGGAATTGATTTTGACAAGTTAGAAAAAGAATATGCTGCTAAAGAGCCAGATTTTGTAAAGGCAATGAAATTGCGCCAGAATACAAGGACTGAAATCAAGAATAAAGTGCCTTCTGGTTCTAATAAACGAATCCCTACTTTAGGAAGCACAAGTTCACGAAGGTCTAATTCTGTTATTAGTTCTTCTAATACCCATGATACCACTCCTAATACATTTGCTGTTTTGGGATATGATATATGTTCAAGCTCCAGTTCAAGCTCGAGCTGTGATTCAAGCTCTAGTTCAAGTTGTGATTAATTAAAAGGGACCTAAGTCCCTTTTTTTTTTGCTTATAATATTAATTGATATAATGGATTCAATTTTTAAACGGAGAACATTATGAAAAAAGTTGTTATTCTTGCTTCTGGTATGGCTACTCGACTAAAGCCTATTACTAGTCATATGCCAAAAGTATTGGTGAATTATAAACAGCATACTATTCTAAAACATTTGTATGACATCTATGCAAATCAATTAGGAGCTGATGAGATTATTGTTGTTGTTAATTCTTGCTATAAAGAAATGGTGAAAGCATATGCTGCCCAAGAAAATCTAAACATTAAAATTCTTACAGTAGATGAAGCTTTAGGGTCTGCTTATGCATTGTGTAGTATTTCAGGACATCTGTACGGCCATAATGTTGTCTTAAACTGGTGTGATGTTATCCCACAATTCAATAATTTCGAATGGGATATGAATTCTGTTTATACCTGGGGCAACGATTGTCGTTTCCATTTCGACCGTAAATTTATTAATAAAGGCGTTACAGGCGGAAACGTTCTAGGCGTATATCAAGTCCAACAATGGGATTATATGCCTGATACTAAAGAAAACCTAAATGAAATGTGTCAGGGTAAAGATTTTGTTGAATTTGTTTCCCAAGAATTAGATGTATTTCAAGAGCACAAATTGTCTAATGCTGTAGATTTAGGCGATATGATTAAGCTTGCAATTTCACATAAAGACCAAGAATTTAATCGCGAATTCAATAAAATCGAATTCAATTATGAGGCTGAGTCAGGTCTATCCTTTGTAACAAAAATTGCTACTAATGAAATGGGCCTTGCCCTACAAGAGCGTGAATTAGCTTGGTATAAAAATGTAACATCTAAAAATGTTCCTAAAATCTTAGATATAGCAAAAGATCGGTTTGATATGGAATTGCTCCAAGGTAAGACCATGTTCGAACATTCTGATGCACTCAGTCCAACAGATTTAACCCAGACAGTTAAATCTATTCTAAGTGCAATGAACTTTAGCCAGGCTTCATCTAATGTGCCTCTGGATTCGGTTAAACGTGATTTCAGATATGAAATTGTTGAAAAGGTACTAGGTCGTAATGCTTTGATTCAAGGTCTTATTGATTCTTTTGGAGAAGTGACACATGTTAATGGTGTTAAATTAGGCCGGGTAAAAACACTGTTAAACCAAGCATATAACCATTTATTATATCAACATACATCTTCACAAGAAAAATATAGAGTTATTCACGGAGACCCACACTTTAGTAATATCATTATAGGCAAAGATATTAAATTTATTGACCCACGTGGATATTTTGGTAAAACTATTGGATATGGCCCTAGAATTTATGATGAATCTAAAGTTCTTTATTCTTTAGAAGGATATGACGATTTTAATGCTAACCCGACTTGGGGTGGATTAAGTATTGATAATGGATATGCTACAATAGATATTAAGAAACCTAAGACAAAAGGCAGATTACCATTTAACGATTACCATTATTTATGGGTTGCTATTATCTGGATTGCCTTAGGTGGGTATTTCAAGAATAATCCATTAAAGGCTGTTTCTGCTTATTACTATGGTCTTTATTTGCTGACAATTCAACTTGATAAAATGGGTCGTAGATTAAACACTGGCTTGGTTTCACATGATGGACCATTAGTAAAAGCCACATTAGTGACTAAGAATCCAGGTAAATGGGTTCTTACTGACTTAGAAACAGGGGTTCAATATCGGCCTATTGGAGGTCATATTGACCACCAATGGGAAAAACTATGACCGATAAACATCCGTTAAATCTTTGGTTTGATATCGATAATACTATAACAGCTTGGAATCCTGATAGAATTTATGAGAGTTTCCAAGCAATCCCAGGTCGTGTAGAGGCAATCAATGCCCTATATGACCAGGGTCATAGAATTACTCTTTATACTTCTCGCGGTATGAATTCTGTAGGCCCTGAGAACATTAATCAATTGATTGTTCCTAGGCTAGAAGAAAATCTTAAAAAGATTGGATTAAAATACCATGAACTTAGAACTCACAAACCCGTTTATGATTACCTTGTAGATGATAGAGCAATGCGCCCGGAAGAATTTTTCTCTACCAAAGTAGAAGATTTATATCCTAGCATGCCTCCTTTAGCGGTGCACCATATTACTGGTCTGCCATTAGATAAACTTGAGGTATTATCTACAATATACCCATTAAACAAACCATTAAGTAAATGTGAAATACCGTTCTTATGGGATATTGAAAATGAAATAGAAAGTTTATTCGGGTTTTATTTAGATTTAAAAGAATCCGGATATAATACAATAATTGAAGCCTTAGTGAGGAATTATGATTACAGCTCTAAATTGTAAAACATTTGAAGAAGCTTATAAAGCAGTAAATAAGCATATTATGACTAATTATGACTATGAAGTGGATTCACGAATCGGCGATTCTATTGAATGTGGTTCTCTTACAGTCCAGATTACAAATCCAGATATTGCCATTTTTGATGATAAACGGATTAATCGTATTGATTACAAATACGCTGAAGATTTCTGGAAGTTTATGATTTCTGGTGGAACAGATGCTATTGAAGCATTCCGTGAATATCCTAATGTAGCTGCATTCATTAGTAAGCCTAAATCAGATTCATTGCCTGCTAACTTTAACACTTTTTATGGTCCTCGAATTAAAGCACAATTACCTGCTTTACTAAAAGAACTTAAAACTAAAAAGAATAGTCGTCGTGTGGTATTCCAGATTCTTCAAGAGAAAGACCAAGTTCTTCTTGATTCTGATGAAAGCTTAGAATACCCATGTACAGATTCTGTAACATATTATATCCGTGATGGTTATTTACATGCCCATTGTCATATGCGTTCAGAAAATACTGCAGTAGTATTACAATTGGATTTCTATTTGCAAAGTAAATTGATGGCCCTTATTGCAGAAGAGTGTGGTGTTAAAATGGGCACATATACTCATAGCATGGTGTCTGCTCACATTTATACTCGTGACTTTGATTATGTTAAGACTTTCTTAACTAAAGGTGAATAATGAATTTTATCGTCCCTATATTTTCAATGCGTTCCCATGAAACCGGAATGTATGATATTCTTAAGGACGGCAATTTCCAATTGCATATTAACCGGGCTAGTCCCGGTGATATGGTTGTAGTGCCTACTAATTCGGTCAAAAACTATTATGGTATTTTAGACCGACTCGGCCTAACATATATTGAATTGTCTTATCCTGAAAATGCTTATGCTTCTAGAAAAGAATTCTGGAATAAAAACCAAGAAGCAATTGATTTGATTCTTGACGGCCTTCCACATAAATTTACTCTGATTGTAGATATTACAGGATACAAAGGTCGTCATCCTTACATATTCAATAGCAATATTACTAAAGACCCTGAAGTAAGCCGTCCTTATATTGATGAATTTATTGATATAGATGTTGAAACAGTCAACAAGTCAGAATGCACCACTGTGTTAAATGAATCCCAGAAAGTAACACTAATTGCAAATGGTGCAATAGCTGATAAAATATCTGTTTGTACTAAAGTAATTAGACCTGGTGTCCCTGAATTGCTCAGAAACGGCAATAAGTATGAAGTTCCATTTATGCCAGGTTCTTGGATATTCCATCCATTTAGAATCTCAGATAAATGTTATGATTTCGAACGCGTTCTAAGAGAAACAAAAGAACAAGGTTATTTCTTAGTCATAACAGACCCTAATGATTCTTATGTCCATACAAAAGAAAATAGACATGTAGTAGTTATTAAACCATCTAAAGAGGAATATTATTCTATTCTTGCTAATGGAGTAGAAATAATGTATCATGAAGACCCATCTAAAGTTTTTCACCCTGGGTTAGCAGAATTTATTTACTTTAACGCTAAAATTTATTCTGATTATAATATGCCTCTAATCAATGATTTGGTGGTAACATGATTAATATTCTTATTGTTGAAGGTCCTGATAACTCAGGCAAAAGTACATTTATTTTACATATGCTTGAAAAATATCAAGACATCTGTAAAGAATTAAAATTTCCTAAAAAAGTTTCTGATGGAAGATTCAGTTTAACTACTCGTAGTGAAGTGGCAATCTTTGAAGAAATGATCAAACATTTGGACCCAGAAAAACTTTATATTGTAGACCGTTGCTATATTTCAAACTACGTATATGAAGGTCTTCGTGGTGCAAAAACTGATATCTATGAAGATGATTGGAAACGATTAACTACTATGGATAATGTAAATATTATTCCTTTAGTGATTACTCGTAATCATATTGAATGTGATTTTGAAGATGATTTAATTTCTTTAAGTTCACATGGATTCAATTTAGTCATAGACAGATATGAAGATTTTGCATATCGCCATGGTGTCTATCTAACTAAATTCTTACAACATAATACAAAAAATTATTTTTTACACCATTTTGATTCTCTTAAAGAGCGTGCAGAAAAATATATAATCGATTCACTAATTTTAAATTCTAATTAGGTGATGTATGAATACTTTCAAAGTTGGGACTAATTTTAGTCTAGCCTTATTGGACGAAATTGTCCTTTTAAATGCCAAATATCCTGGCTCACTAATTAATGAAGTGTACGGTAGTACAAGGGATATGGCTTTCTCTGCTGCAAGACCGGATTTTAGATTACCTGATATTAAAAATCAGGAATTAGAAGCTTATGTAGCTAGATGCAATGAATTGGGTATATGCTTTAACTATACACTGAATTCAATTAACCCTGGAACAAAAGAAGAATTGGTTAATTGGAAAAAGAAACTAATACAAGATTATGTCAAATATTTAGAAAGGATTGGGGTGTATCGAGTAACAATTGCTAATCCAGTGGTAATGGAAATTGTTAGAGAAGTAAGTGATATTGAAATTGAAGTATCTACTATTCTCCATGTTGATGCAGTGACTCAAATCAAATATTTACATGAGCAATACAATATTAAAAAGGTATGTTGCGGTATTCATAAAAACCGATCAGTATCATTCCTTAAAAGAGCAGCAGAGTATTGTAATGCTAATGGTATTACATTTGAACTCTTAGTAAATGAATTTTGTTCTAATGCAGGAAAAGGGTATACGACACATTGTTCTTATAGGGATTCTTGCTATATATTCCATAGCACAGATGTGACAAAAGAACATGCATTGTCTTTGGATGGTTACCCTATGCAGCATTGTATTAAAGCTAGGGACACTGACCCATTTAATTGGTTAAGAACCAGATTTATTAGACCCCAAGACCTTAAATTATATCGTGATATAGGTATCAATCAATTTAAGGTATCAGGACGTACAGGCTCTACAGAATATTTGGTTAAGGTATTAAGTGCATATGCCTCTGAATCATTTGAAGGCAATCTTCTAGAACTCTGGAAACCACTAGAAACAATTTACACTAATGAAAGTGAAGTTTCTTATAATCATCAAGTAAACATTAAGACTGAATTATTAGATGGGTTTTTAGAAAAACGCTGGTTTAAACATCCTGATTTTGATTGTGCTAATGAGATTTGTGGTGAAAGCTGCAAATATTGTGAAAGGTATTATAATAGGCAAGAATCCAAATCGAGTGATTTAGCTCCATCGACAGATTCAGATGCATTGAGGTATTCAGAATGACAGAAAGTTTATCAAAATTAGAACAACTTAGATCTGATGTGCATGGTATAGACCTTAAGATACAATCTTTATTAGAAGATAGATTTTCTAAGGTAGAAAAGATTTCAGTGATTAAAGAAGAATTAGGGCTTCCTATTCATATTCCTGAAGTAGAAGAAGCCAAATTAGCTTCATTGAGTCCTATGTTAAGATGTCTATTCAGTAGAATTTTTGAATTAAGTAGACTTAACCAAGAAATGAAACGAAAACACTAAATGTTTGTTATTGTATGGCATAATTTCGGTTATGCCATTCTAAATTATTTTAAAAAGGATAAATATGTCAACATTAAAAGACCGTTTAATTAAAGCATCTACCTCTAAAATGACGGCCCAACTATCTAAGTCAAAATTCTTTAATGATAAAGATGTCGTTCGGACTAAGATTCCAATGCTTAACATTGCTATTTCCGGTGCATTAGATGGCGGTATGCAATCAGGTATGACTATTTTTGCAGGCCCAAGTAAACACTTTAAATCTAATATGGGGTTAACAATGGTAGCGGCTTATATGAATAAGTATCCAGATGCCATTTGTTTATTCTATGATTCAGAGTTTGGTATTAGCGAAGCTTATTTACGTGCTATGAAAGTAGACCCTGAACGAGTAGTCCATACCCCTATTCAATCAGTAGAACAACTTAAAATTGATATGGTTAACCAATTGGAAGCAATTGAACGTGGTGAAAAGGTCATTATCTTTATTGATTCTATTGGTAATATGGCTTCTAAGAAAGAAACAGAAGATGCCTTAAATGAAAAGACTGTGGCTGATATGTCACGTGCTAAAGCATTGAAGAGTTTATTCCGTATTGTTACGCCGTATTTCAGTTTGAAAGATATTCCTTGTGTGGCCGTGAATCATACAATCGAAAGCATAGAAATGTTTAGCAAAACTGTTATGACAGGTGGTTGTGTTGTAGCTGGTACTAAGATTCAATTAGCTGATGGTTCATTGAAGAATGTTGAAGATATTCAACCTGGTGAACGCGTGAAGACAATGGTCGGTGATAATGAAGTTACCCATGTCTGGGACCCAGAAACATTAGCTGAAGGGACTCCTGATTGCTTTGAAATTGAATTTGAAGATGGGTATAAAGTAACCGTGTCAGATAGCCATAAATTCCTAGTTATGGTCAAAGACATTCCTACATGGGTAGAAGCTAAAGACCTTTTACCAGGCATGGATTGTGTTAAGGTTTAATAGTTAAATTATCAGTCTAGTACATTACCCTTATAAATATGTCATATAGTTTAATAAGGGTAATGTATGGACGTTGTATATAAATTAATTTTTAAATCTAGATTAGAAAGAAATGAGCCACCATTTTATTATATAGGGAGTAAATCAAACATCACCCTAATAAATGGAAAAATGGTAGATAAAAGAGGTGTGTGTTACTTTGGAAGTTCTAGATGGCCTGGTTATAGTAAACTTGTTGATAGCGAGGAAATTGAAGTAGAAATACTTTATGAAGGGCCTAATATTATAGAGATGGAAAAAGATATACACTTAAAAGAGGATGTTGTTGCTAATACAAATTATTTCAATTTATCTATAGCTACTATTTCCAATTTCTCCAATCCTTCTTATGCTACATATATCAATACTGCAACAGGTAAAATTGTTAGACTTGAAAGAGACCATCCTATGGTTTTAAATGGTTCTTATGTTGGTGTATCAAAAGGAATTACTTTATCTGAAGAAACTAAATTGAAAATCTCTAAAAACAATACAAGACCGTTCTTAGGAAGAACCCATTCTAAAGAATCTTTAGAGAAAATGTCTAAATCTAAACTAGGTATAAAGGCAAGCCAAGAAACAAAAGAAAAAATGTCTGCTGTTCGTAAAGGTGTCAAAAAGACAGATGAACATAAAGATAATATATCTAAGTCTAGTAAAGGACTTATATCTTTAGCCCATCCCGATGGAAGAAGAGTCAGGGTAAAAAGAAAATATAAAGAATTGTATGAATCTGAAGGGTTCATGAATATCTCTAAATTGCTTTCTATTACTGGTTCTATTAAGAAAGTCAAATGTCCCCATTGTACTACAGTTGGAACACCAGGTAATATGAATAGATGGCATTTTGATAATTGCAAATTTCTTAAAGGGGTTTAATATGTTCCAAGGTATGTATATGGACCAAGAGTTTGAATTAAGACAAACCCATAATACTTTTTATTCTAAAATAGTTACATACCAGGATTTGGTTAATATGTTTGGGTCTTTGATTGCTGACCAAATAATGCTAAATGAGAATACGATTTATTATATCGTTCCGGTTTAAAAATAAAGGTAAATTATGAAAATTAAAAGTGTAACTCCAGTAGGAAAACTTCCAGTCTATGACCTTTCGGTTAAAGAGGTAGAGCACTATGTTCTTGAAAACGGTATTGTGACCCATAACACCGGGGTAATGTATTCCGCGGATACGGTATTCATTATTGGTAAACGTCAGATTAAAGAAGGTACTGAACTTGAAGGATTCCAATTTGTATTAAACGTAGAAAAATCAAGAGCAGTTAAAGAAAAATCTAAATTCTTTATTGATGTTAGATTTAACGGTGGTATTGATCCTTATACTGGGTTATTGGAAATGGCTCTTGAACTTGGGTTTGTTATTAAACCTAAAAATGGTTGGTATACCCGTTTATGGCTAGATACAGAAACAGGTGAAATGCAAGGCGATGATAAAAACTATCGCGCTAAAGATACCTCTAGTACTGAGTTCTGGGAACCACTCTTTAAACATGAGCCGTTCCGTGAAGCAATTAAGAAAAAATATCAATTGGGTGCTATCGATTCAGACCCTGTAATCGATGATGAAGTAGATGCTTTAATTAATTCTAAGGTCACAAAACCTAAAGTGACTAAGGTTACTCCTTCAGTGGAAGACCAATTAGAAGAGTTTGAAGTAGAAGATGATTTAGAATAATTCTTTTAAGGGCCTTCGGGCCCTTCTTTGTAAATTTAGGAAATAAATTATAATGACTGATAAAATATCAAAAGACCAAGAAATAATTAAACAGGCTATGTCTAGTGTGATCCAAGAAATGCTTATATTATTACCGGATAATACTACCCATTTAGTGTATATACTAGGATTAGATTTTACTGCCAAAGGTCTTAAAGTAGAATTTAATACTTTGTCTGAGGATAGGAGAGATGAATTGGCTGAACACGTAGAAAAGTGTATAATGGTTCAATTGAAAGATTTACCTTCTAAACCTAAAGGAATTAAAAAGTGGTTGAAATTATTCTAAGTAATTTGCTAGAAAATAAACAATATTTTTCTAAGGTTTGGCCTTATACAGAATTAGAATATTTTGATGGTCCTGCTAAAATAGTAGTAGCTTGTATTAAAAAGCATGTAGATAAGTATAATGCACCGCCTTCTAAAGCAGCAATAGGCGTAGCCTTAGAAAATAGTTCACTGTCTGCTCCATTAGTTGAAGGTGCAAAAGAATTAGTAAATTCTTTAAGCACAACACCTGAAGATTTAGCTTGGCTGGTAAATGAAACGGAATCACATTACCAAAAGACTGCTATGTTCAATGCTACTTCACGTATTATTGAAATCCAAACAAATGCAGATTTACCGCCAGAACAACAGAATAAAAAAATGCCTAGTGTAGGGGCCATTCCTGATATTATGCGGGATGCTCTTTCAGTTTGCTTTGATAGTAACTTAGGACACGATTGGATGGAAGATGCTGATGCCCGTTTCCAAAGTTACTTAATCAAAGCCCGTAAAGTCCCATTTAAATTAAATATCCTTAATAAAATTACTAAAGGTGGAGCTGAATATGGTACATTAAACGTAATTTTAGCAGGGGTTAACGTAGGCAAATCGTTAGGTCTTTGTTCTTTAGCTGCAGACTACTTACAGACCGGAAATAACGTACTTTATATTAGTATGGAAATGGCTGAAGAAGTATGTGCTAAACGTATTGATGCTAACTTATTAGATGTTACATTAGATGATATTGATGACGGAAGATTATCTTATCCTGAGTTCAAACAGAAAATGGATAAGTGGAGAGCTAGTTCTACTTTAGGTCGTTTAAAAGTCAAACAATACCCTACAGGTGGTGCTAATGCTAATACATTTAGAGCGTATCTAGATGAATTAAAACTCAAAGAAAACTTCGTCCCTACTGTTGTAATTATTGACTACTTAGGTATTTGTGGTTCTTCTCGTATCAAACAATATTCAGAAAATAGTTATACCATGGTTAAAGCTATTGCAGAAGAACTTAGAGCATTAGCCGTAGAAAAAGGATTGGTCATTTGGACAGCAGCCCAAACAGGTCGTGGAGCATGGGATTCTTCTGATATCAATATGAGTGATGTGGCAGAATGTCTAGATGGAGACACAGTATTAAGTACATTAAAAGGCGATAAATTAATAAAGGACATTATGGTGGGTGATATGGTTAAATCCTATGACGGATTCAGGCCAGTGATTCAAACCAGCCATCCTAAATATAATAAAAAATATAAAATTACCCTTAAGTCAGGAAAGACAATAATTTGCTCAGATTTGCATAAATTTCCTACATCTAAAGGTAGGTTATGTATTAGAAGCGGATTAGGGATAGGAACTATGTTGAATGCTAAAGACTATTAAAATTAAAAACGGGCAAGAATATTTCGACCATATACAAAAATTAAAACACTTCAGATCTAATCTAGGGCCTACCCCTAGATTAGATAATGCAAAGCTATTGATCCAAAAATTAGATAAGTGTAAAAAATATGAGGTACAAAAAAGCAAAATTATATATTTTGCTAGGTTGTATTCTTGGCCTTCTACTGAAGAATTAAAAAATCTATTAGAGTTTTTTCCGGATGGGATAGGCTCTTTAGGATATACTCAAAGAGAACGGAATTTATTGCTTTACGGCGAAGAGTTTTCTAAGCATTCATACTATAAAGCTAATTTAAATTATGTAAAAGGAGCTGAATCTAGGAATTTAGACCCACTTAAAAGGTCTAAATTCCCTACATCTCCTGAAATACAGGATAAAATATCTAAATCTCTTAAAAAGTCTTGGCATAAATCTAAGCGTAGGGATTGGAATACCCTAGAGTTTTGGATTGCTAAAGGGTCTAAAACCCCGGAAGAAGATCTTAAAAAAGCAAAAGAATCCCATGCCAGAAAAACAGTAGAAGGCAGAATTACAAAACTCAAAAAGCTCCACGGAGATAATTGGATTGATGTATATGAAGCTCAACAATTTGAGTGGAGAACGGCCCCTAAGAAATCAGCTAACGTATATACATCATTAGAATCTAAAAGAGTATTCAATATTATAGAAAAAAGATTGAATATAAAAATAGACAATTTTGAATGGTATATAAGAAGAAAGAATACTATAGTGTTCTATGACGCTAAAATAGGCAATCTTCTAATAGAATATGATGGGCTGGCATGGCATTATAACAAGGATTATCCTGAGATGTATAGGGGCCATTTATTTGGTATAAGCCCTTTAAGGTCTATAAGGAAGGATTTACGAAAGGACCTTATAGCAAAAAAGAATGGCTATTTGCTTCTAAGATTGCATGGTAATATGACTGATAATGAAATTGTTGAAAGGGTGGGAAAATGTCTATAAATGTGTTTGATTTAGATAAAGATGAACTTTTAGATTTTGAAGATTATCTTCTTTTAATGAGGTGCCATAATATGGCCAAACATTATTCTATGATTGAAGGGAACACCTCAACAGAAGAAGAGCTGTTTATAGCGCTTTACGAGACAGAAAAATACAATGAAAGGAAATACCTTGAATCAGACTTACTTCTAAATTACACAGATGAAATTATTGAAATAGAAGAACTTGATGAAGGCTTGATGTATGATATTTCTGTAGCAGGAGACCAGTTATTTTACGCCAACGGGATATTAACAAAAAACAGCGCCGGGCTTCCTGCCACGTGCGACTTCTTATTAGCTGCTATTGAAACTGAAGAATTGGTTCAAATGGGCCAACAACTAATGAAACAAATTAAGTCTAGGTATGGTGATAAAAACATCAATAATAAATTTAATTTAGTAGTCAAAAAAGGGAATCAACGTTGGGTAGAAATAGATTCCGACCATATTGAAGCTGCATCTACTCAAGCTACTGCCTCTTCAGAAGAAACTAAGAAAAATATTGCTTCTAGGAATAAGGCAAGAAATACTAGAGCAGATTTAGATAAATTAGCAGAAGGAATTAAATTCACATGATCAAACAGATGACAGGAACCAAGCATTCTAAATTGTTTGCTATATTAACAGAAGGTACTAAAGGTGAAGGTCTCTTACATTTAGTAGCAGAAGAGATAAGAGGTTTAGCAAAAGAAACATTAGACCCTTCTAAAATTCGTGGTAGATTACGCCGCTATGGATTTCTGTATACAGTAGACCAAGTAAATGATATCATATCTTCAATAACAGAAGATATGATAGCTGGTGATTCTGGTGGTAGTGTTGAAAATATTGCTAGTGGTGTAACAACAGGTGCAGTGACTATCCAACCGGAAACTATAGGCATTAAGAAGAGAAAAAGAAAGGAAAAATGATGTTTATTGACCAAGAATTTGCCTTTAGGGCTTTATGTTTCAGACCTAGATTCAAACAAACCCCGGGTTCAAAATTCAAACTCAATTGCCGTTGCATGATTTGTGGTGACAGCCTAACATCAGAATACAAAGCTAGATTCTGGTGTTATGAGTTAAAAGGTCAAATAAATGTAAAGTGTTTTAACTGTGACTATTCCAATTCATTATCTAAATTCTTAAAGGAAGTAGACCCGGATTTATACCGGGAATACTTATTAGAGAAAAGAAAGGAATCGGCTTCATCTAAAAAAGAAAGCATTAAATCTGTCCCTAAAGGGTCTTCGTTTAAACCTACTAATGTCCCTGAAATGGTTTATAAGCCTTTTGTTGTAGAAGAAATACAAGAATCAGATGAAGATGTCTTGTATTCTGTCAAAAAGGATTTAGCTAAATTCTGTGTCTCTGTGGCTTCTTTGCCAGAAAAACACCCTATAGTGAAATATTGCCTGAATCGCAATATCCCTAAAAATAAATTTAGATATCTCCTTTTCACTAAAGACTGGCAAAATCTAGTTAATTCTGTTACTGAATTGACTTATGTAAACCCTAGACCAGAATGTAGATTAGTTATCCCTATCATATCTGCAAACAAAAAAATTGAATCATTTCAAGGAAGAGCTTTAGATAAAGATAACCCTAGAAAATATATGACAATAAAAAGTCATGATGACGCCACTAAAATCTATGGTTGTAATACTGTAGATGAAAGTAAAACGGTCTGGGTCTTAGAAGGGCCTCTAGATTCATTGTTTTTGGATAATGCAATTGCTATTACAGGTGGGTCTTTAGATTTAAATATCTTACCTTACAAATCTAAAAGGGTTTTTGCTTTAGACAATGAACCCAGGCATATTGATACTTGTAAAAGACTTAAAAAGCTAATTGATGCCGGAGAAAAGGTTGTTATGTGGAACAACTGGACTGTACCCGGGAAAGATATTAATGATTATATCAAGAATGGTGCTTCACCTTCGGATATAGTAAAATACATGTCTAAACATACATATTCTGGGCTAATGGCTAAGCATATGTTTAATAATTATTGTAAAATTTCATTAGGATAAAATTATGGCTCATTTCAACCAATGTTCACAATTAATCAAAGATGTAGATGTAGCTACAACAATGTATCATAATCATTTAGATTCTGGTTTAGATCCGCTACAAACTATGATGAATATGCAGCATTCTTTACAGGTAAAGTTGGCTCAAGAAAAACCTAAATATAATCAACACCCTGATAATTTAGATACTGCCGGTAAAGTATTAGATTGGTTACGTGCACAAGATGATTCTATTGCAGACGAAACTCGAGAACTCTATACTGCTTTAGGTGGTATGTCTAATGGCGAAAAGGCTGCTTCTGCAGTATGGAAACCGTGGAAATCAGACCATGAAAAAATGCGTAATACTCCTATTTCTGAATTGAGTCCAGAAGACCAATTAGAAATCAAATTTGAGTTAATCGACCAATTACATTTCTTCTTAAATAAGTTTATGGCGCTTGGTATGTCTTCAAAAGAAGTATTTGAGCTATACTATTTGAAAAACAAAGAAAACTTTGCTCGTCAAGAAAACAATTATTAATAATAGGGCCTTCGGGCCCTTTTGCTTAGGAAGAAATAAATGGCAAAGAAAAAATCTATTCCTTCATGGAAAATATTGTATGATACGTTATTGGCCGCGGTAAACAATAAAGAATATAAAGGAATGTTTTATTTTAGGGATGAAATTTCCCCTTTAGGGTCTAAATTCAGGACATTCCATTATCATTTTATAGATGAACGTAGATTCACAGATGAGACTAGAGAAGCTAGAGGCATTTGTTTTGAAATGGAAGGCGAAATCCCTTTAAGAGTAGCTTCACGCCCTTTCATTAGATTCGACAATTGGAATTCTAATACAATGAATGAAGAAGAAATAGACTTCATGACATTAAAGGTCGACGGTTCTATTGTTTCTACATATACAGATAAAGGCCATTTAAAGTTAAAGTCAAATTCATCTATTTTATCTGATGTTGCCGCTTTATCAATGTCTGTTTTACTTGACATCAGGCATCATGCCTTAGCAGATAGACTTAAAGAATTAGATCTATATGGATTGACTGTAGTCATGGAATTCACTAGCCCTAAGAATAAGGTAGTAGTGGATTATACCGAACCAAAACTCACTGTATTGGCAGTAAGAAATAAAGAAACCGGTGAAGAAGTACCATATAATGAAATCCTTAAAGACCCTATCCTTAGACCTTATCTTGTAGAAAGATTTTTAGTCTCTGTTGATACAATAGACAAGATAGAAGGCATAGAAGGCATTGAAGGTTATGTAATTCATTCGGGTAATAAAAGATTTAAGAAGAAAACTTCTTGGTATATGAAACGTCATAGTGCAATTTCTATGAGACCTAGAGCAATATATGAGGCTATTGCGGCTGGCATTTCTGATGATATCAAAGAATTTGTCTCTGAAGAATCAAGAAAGGATATCGAATCTAAAGAAAGAATCTATATAGACTATTTGGGTAAATGGATTCAAGAATGTAATACACTGTTTACAAGCAATTCTAATAGGGGTCTACCTAGAAATCTTTACTGGGAAAAAACCTCTACACTTTCACAACCATTTCTTCCTTCTGTAGCAATGAAATTATATGAAGGGACATTAAGCCAAGAAGATATGGTTAAAGAATTAAGCAAATTGTTTGTAAAATACTTAGACAAATTGGTGAAACTATGACATGGGCTTCATTAATAAATCTTAGAACTTTAGGAGTGGCTGCATTGGCAGCCATTCTACTATACACTTATTACTTAAACAGTAGGGTGGATTCTCTTAAGTCTTCACTAGAAATTACAACAGCCAACTATGAAGGGCTCCAAGCTTCAGTAGCAAATTTAACGTTACTAGAAAAGAAGAAACAAACCCGTAGAGAAGAGACTAGCAAAACTACTGCAAAATTAACCAAAGATAGCCTTAGGGTAGAAACAGTAAAGAAGAAACCTAAGCTGGTAGAAAAAATGATAAATGACTCTATTAGAGACTTTACTAAAGATGTAGAGGAGCTCAGTAATGAATAGAGCCAAATTATTTTTAATATCTAGTTTATTTCTATTAGGGTCATGTGCTTCTACATCTGAGGTAACTCCTGTTGCTCCTCCTAAACCAGATAAAGTCATTAGTTATGTACCTACAGTACATGTTATAGAATATGAAGGTGTGGTATATGTTGCAATGACGTATGAAGAATCACAATTATTCAGAATCTGGTTAAATGACCTAAAACGGTACATGCAAGACCAAAAAGACATTATTTGTTATTATGAAGGATGTCTTTCCCCTCAAAAATAGGTTTACAATGATAACCTCCTAGTGTATAGTCGCCATGACAATCATTAGGAGGTTATATGCAACCAACATATCTTGTATTACATAGTAAAATTGCTTTAAAGCCGGAAAGAATCACAGATTTTTCACTTTTTAAGCCTTTATCTGGTGCGTTCAAAGACGCTGCTATAGGCTTAGGCTTTAATGGTGAATTGCCTACATGCATCCCATACGTTTATACCTTACATAACGGTTCTGTTACAGAATTAAATCATCTCGAATTCGTTAGAACCTGTTCTTCTATTTTACCATCATCTAATTTAACACTGTATTACCAAATTTCAATGTGCTGGTCTTATATCAAAGGAAAAATATCTAAAGGTGAATTTTTAGAATATATTACAGGCCTTAAATCACGACACATTGAAACCTCTTTATGTGAATATGCCTTAGGGCTTACAGGACGTCTTTATTATTCCTTTAATGACGGAAATGAATTCTGTCATGATTTAATCGAAGTAAAATATCAAAATGGGCCTTCTATTAAAAGCACTGCTGTAGAAGGGGCACTAATATATAGTGAAGCTAATTTAGCAGGCCTTATAGATGCTAATTTCTGCTACTATACAATCTATCCTTTACTTAGAGTAAATGCCCACGGAAATATTAAGGCTTTGCTTAAGTTTAAAGAGAAATATCCTAATTTCATTTTTCCTAAATTGGATAATTCTGAACCTACTACAGAAATCATTATACGTGAGGTCCAAGATTCAAATTCATTTAAGAAAACATTTGTCTTGAATACTAAATTTATGCATGATAATTATGCATATGTTAAAAATTTAGATTCTTCTACCTTGTTAAGATTTCAAGAAGAATATGGACAAATTACCCCTACAACCTATTTACCACAGTAAGGAAACCTCTATGGAACTTTTTACCCCTATTAAACCTGATGGCATTATAGGCTTTCAGGTATTAGAAGGCTCATCAATTAAGGTTAACTCAGATAACATCGATTATTGGATTGAATGTTATCATACTAAGCCTGAAGGAAAGTGTGCAGTAGTTATCCCTAAGGGCCGTAGACATTATTCTGAAGAAGACTTAGATAAGACAGGTGATTTTTATTGTGATGAAGTGGTGGTCCTGAGAATTGAAAACTGATTATAGTCGAAATATGGAAAATCTTATTTTAGATGCTTTTAAGACCGGAATACCTCTATCTACAATAAAAGGCATTCCAGTAAGAATAATTTGTGTAGATAAAAAGACCCTTACAGGGTTCCCTGTTATAGGATTAGCAGATTATGGGTTTGAAGAAATTGAAATCCCTTATACCCTAAAAGGAACAACTAAGTCTTCGTACCAGCAATTGGTTGCACATTAAACTCCTTCGGGAGTTTTTGGTTTACAATACTTAAAGGATGTGATACTATGGGTGGAATGATTTTAACCCCAGGAGGTGGAATGATTAAACTTAAAGGAAATCATATGCTATCAAATGAAGAGATTGAACTGGCCATTAAACAGCGTAGAGAAGAAGCATTAAATCATTTAGACCAAGATGTCATAGACTTGCACGTCAAAGATTTGTATTCTTCATATTCTGCATATGTTGGATTAGATACTTGGAATAATGTAATTATTTCTTCCCACAATAATGGGTATGATGAAAGGTCGGAATCTTCTTCTGTTGTATCTTTAAGAAAAGTTGATGCTGTTAATTTTTTCTTTAATGGGCGGCATGATGAAGAAGGATTCCACTGCCTTCAATTAGTTTATGGTTCAAGTATTAAAGATTTTACTATTAGGATTCGTGAAAAAGAAGCTAAATTGCTTCAATTGGCAATTTTAGAAATTCTAGAGGAGTAATCATGTATTTCGATTCATTAGAAGAAGCTTTAAAGAGTTTTGATGGAATTATAGGGCTTGATCCCGGTAATTTATGTTTCAAAATTGCCCCTAAATCAGAAAATAAAGACCACAAAGAAGCAATTTTAGTGTACTATGATTGTAAACAGAGTCGTAATCTATTTTTGGTGCACGTTTTAGTTCATATTCCTGTAGTAAGCTATGACCAATACTCTTTGATGGTCACCACGTATTCAAAGCCAGAAAGTTTTATACTTTCTAACGATAATTTGGTTTTAGAATATGATAGATCTGAGGCCATAATTAAGTTAAAAGGTATGATGGCCCCTAAAGATATATTGAAACTATCTTCTATTTTAACATTTTCTTAAGGTATTGACATGGCTATTGTTCGTATAGACATTGACGGTAATATAATAGATAATCAAGATTTGCCTAAACATAAGGATATTTACCATTCTGACGATTCAGAGAAATATCGGAAAGACTTAAAGTGGTTTGCTAGGTCAGGATATAAAATATACGCTTTAGATGTTAGTAAAAATTCGAATATTATATCAGAGCATTTAGTGGTTGTAAAAGACAAAGATAAAAAACTTTTACAGAAAATGCAATTACAGAAAATATGTGAAAGGCCTTTAACAGGCAAAATGGTTTCGGAGATTTATTCTATACCGGATAATTTTGTTGTGTACGAGAATTCTATAGTTCTCATGTACCAACACAGGGAGATAATGCTATCATTGTCCGGGTCGTTATCAAGTGACAGCCAATTCAATATAGGTCTAGATTTTATGTAAAGTGTTTACATAACAAAAAGGTTATGGTAAAGTACACTAAATCATTCTTAAGGTAAATTATTATGGAACACCAAGTGACCCAAACACAAGAAAACCAAATCCTCAAAGTATCTGAAATTCGTGACCTTTATACTAAGATTCTGGATGAGTCTTCTAATAACAGTGGCCAATTAGCAGATTTAGTTAAAGTAATGGACTTAGGTGAGACTCGGGACCTCATCATCCAAACCATGACACAAATCAATGCGCTTACTCGTAAACCTGAATCTTCTGCTTCTCGTTTCTTACGTAAATTTGGTTTAGGTACAATTATAGACAAATCTCGTAATGCTGTTGAAGAAACTGTTATTGAAGGTAAATCTGTACGTGAAGTATCATCAAATTTATTAACTGCTATTACTTCTAAGCGTGATAACGTTTTACGCTTGATTGATTCTTTGTACGATCTTAAAGAATCTATGGTCAATTCATATACAGGCATGTCTAATGTAATAGCGGGTATTGACGAAGCATGGAATTCTTATTCCGATCGTGAACATACCCAATTGCTTATTGTTAAATCTGAAATCTTAGAAACAATGTCATATCATCAGGATAACATTGTTTCGGCCGATGGCACTATTAAAGCGGCAGAATCTTCTATGGTTCAAATCAGCCAAATGATTCCTAAGCTAAGAACGCAAATCAATGATTCTATGGCTATTCGTGGAATCTTGAATGAATTAGAAGAAATTACTACAATTTGTTCTACTGTTTCTGATGTTGCATCTGAATTACGTGTGGAAAATAGGAAAACAATGGAAAATGCATTGTTAACTGTTATCGAACGTTCGGTCATTACAGATAAAGGTCTAGCCTTAATCGATTCGAATATGCGGGCTCAACAAGAAATCCAAGTAAAATTACAAAACAAGATCAGCCAAGTAGAAAATCAACGTAAAGTAGCTATTGCAAAATTGTCGAATCAACACAACCCTGAATTTGAAAGTATTTTAGCCGCTCCTAAAACTAATGAAAAGTTTGTAGGGTAATTTACTATGGACGAACTTAAAACCTTACTTAAATGTTACGTGCAAGCTAGGGATTATATTTGTCCTTCTTCTAATATAACTGAATCACCATTTAAAACAGATGCTCGCAATCTACTTTATAGTGCGAGCTATAAGGATTCAAGACTTATCTCTTCTGTTATAGATGCTTATATTGAAGGTGGTAATAGTTTAGAACATTTACCGTGGATTCCGGATTTATCTAATGTACAGAGTATAAGCAAAGCAAGGATTGATGGCTACACCCTTTGGAGAGGTGTATTATCAAGTTTTTCATATTCTCCTCATAGATTAGAATCTTATGATAGCGAAAACTTTATTGTTTGTGTTGTTACTGCCAGGATATATGAAACTATTTTAGGAGAAATGTACCCTAAAATTGAGGCCTTAATAAAAAGCAAAGCGTATGAGACACTATTCAAATTTCCTGCTGTTGATCCTGATGAGTGGAATTCGCAGTGGAAAAAAAGTTTAGAAGCCAAATGGCCGAGTATACAAGGCCCTAGAGGTTCTAGTGAGTCAATTAAGCCTACAACATACAGATTTACTAGTATTATAGATGGACTTATACGTAATACGATAAAATGTATACAAAATTCAGAGTATAATGAATCTAAAAACTATTTAGACTGGTTTAAGGCAGCTTTACTTATAGCGGTTTATATAGGTAAATCTGGACATATGAAACCGTTAGTGTATAAAACAATATTTTCTAATAGGCAATACCCGACATTATTCCCTGAAAGTACAATGATAGATGTCATCAATCCTTTAACTTTAGAATTCAGAGACAAATTTATCTTAGTGGAGTGAAAAATGGACAATGAAATCAAATTAAATTATTATTCTTTACTGAAAATCAACACAGAAAGCAGTTCAGAATCCTCAGAGGAATCTGTTGTGATTCCTTATCGTAACATAGTTAGGATAGCTTATCGTAAGCAAAGTTCTTTAGCCGGTAAAATAGAAATCAGTCTTAAGCACAATAATTCTTTTGTAAGCCGCTGTGATAAAAAATCATTTGATACTATCTTAGCTAATTATGAGATTTGGGTGAAATGTGTAGCCGAGCATAGACCTGAAATGGCCACCATTTTGGTTTTAGATGAAGCAGAGCGTCAGATCAATGATAAAGTCAATTTACTTATTGGTGATGTGGCCAAACAGCTAAATAGCTTATTTAACAATTTAAATGTAAATGTGTCACCAGTTCTAGATAGATTGGATACGTTAGGCAACATAGCAGACACGTATATTAAAATCTCTAAGGAGCTATAATGGCGATGGCGCATGACGGCTATTTTGGCTCTGATTTTAAAATTTCAAACAGAAATACTAATCCTAAAAATCTTAAACAGATAGGTGCATCGGCAATGAAACCACAAAAGATTTATGACTCTATGGATGATTTAAGGGCAGGGCTTAATTTAAGGGCAGGGCTTAATACTATGTCTATAGTAAGTATAGATTCTCCTATTAGTATTAGCTCTAAAGAATCCAATAAATACGGCCTTGATTTAGATGAAGTGAAATCTATCTCTGATAGAGCAAACACAGTACAATCCCCTAAGGAACGTTTATTCGGTATTATCCTTAAGCTCAATGAAGAAATCGGTGAATTGGCTACTGCTATCAATATCCCTGAGAAATGTGAAGAGGATTACACAGGTGAATTGGCGGACTCGATAGTAGTATTAATTGACTTGTACCTTACTCTTAAAGCAGTAGAAAATGTAGGGTCTTCTGTGGCACTATCTGACTTAAATTCAAGAATATCAGAAAAGATTAAGAAATGGGATGCCCACGTAACTCGATTGGAACTTATAAAAGCTCAAGAATCTATAATCGCAGATAAACAAAGTGGTGTAAGAGAAAGATTGATGAAACTGCATTTAAATAGAATGGAACTTGATAATCTATAATCATAGATAACAAAGTTGTAAGTGAAAGATCGGGAAACCAATTTATAGCGCGCTAAGTTATTGATTTATAATGGGAAGCAAATGCTTCCCATTTTTGTTTGAAATTTTTTGAAAAAGATGCAAAAAAAGTATTTACATAGGAGAATAACTTGATAATATAGCCACTGTCAACACGACAAACCAAATTAAAATCTACGGAGCATAAAACATGAACGCATTAAACATTACTTTCAAATCAATCACTGTTGAACAAGCTATGGAAATCGGTGTACTGAAAATTGAACGCCAATTGTCAAACGCAAAAATTGGTTCTATGTATGGTGTGTCTTCTGATACAGTTGCAAAAGCAATCAAATACCATGCAGCCAAAATGGAAGAAATCTACCAAGCTGAACTTGAAGCTAAAAAAGCAGCAGAAGCTCCTAATAAGACGGTTTCTGAAATGGTTGAAGATTTTAACAATGCTCAACCTAAAAAGCGTGTACATAAACCAACTAAAGAAGCTATTGCAATTTTCAAACAAGCTTCAGATAAAGCTTCTTTCATTGCCCAGTTTGTAGCTAACGGTAAACGTGAAGATTATGCTAAAGTGATTTATAACTTGTGTGTAAAATTCAAAGAGCAAATTTCTTTAAATTTAATCTAAAATGTATTTACAATAGATGAGGCTATTGATATTATAGTCTCATCAAATACAAGGAGATTATCATGAAAGCACGTTTACTTAGAGAGAAAAATTCAGTAGGCGGTAAAATGTACCATTATGGTACTTCAATGTTCAGTATCCATGCTGACTCTGAAGAATATCTTGATAAGATTTGTGCTATTCTTGATAAAAACTGGAAAGACGGAAATACCAATTGCGGGGAAGAGTCTGAATTTTATGAAGACGGAATGTGTGTAATTTATATGGTTTCTTCGTCTGAAGCAGATTTATTCAAATCGCATTTCAAACAAGCTAAAGCTGAGGCAAAGTAATGATTGAAACTCTCCGGGTAGAGAAATTAAAAAACTCTTCTGCTAAAATTTACCCTAATTTAGGTTGGTCGTCTATAGATGATAGTGCAACCTGCTTAGAAGTATTGAATATGTTAGTAGAATTCAAGAAATCAACCTCTGTTAAGCGAGGCTATCACTTTAAGCTTTCTTATAGTTTCATAGATAACTTATACAGACAGACCCACTGCGCTTATTCAGGTGAACCCTTCACTAACAAAGCACCAGATAATATCACTTTAGAACGTATAGACTGTTCTAAAGGATATACTCATGATAATGTAGTAGCAGTAAAACTTAGATATAATAATGTTCGTGGGTGTTTAGAGTCGGGTGGCATCAACCAATCTATTGTTGATATGGAATCCAGATTAGCCCAGACTAAAAAATTGACTGAAAATGATCTGAAAACAATCACTAAGTACCAACAAAAAATTTCTAATCTTACTCATGTTAAGAAAGATCTAGAACGGTCGATTGTTGGAAGTAGTCCTAAAAAGAAAGAAAATCTAAAAAATGAAATCGCTAAGATGGAATACTCTATAAACAAATCATTAGGAAAGATAGATAAGTGTGTATTAGAAATTTCTAATAGGGCTTCTCGTATTGCTCAACAAGAGCAAAGCCTAAAGGACCTTAAAAAGACCAAAGTATTCCTAGAAGATTTTAAGTCTAGAAACAATCTTACAAAGTTTAAGCATTCTAAAGGATTATCTAAAGATGCATCTTTATTGGACCTATTAAAGAATATATTTGTATAGATAATTTTTCGCTGCGCGAAAAAGACGCTGCGCGTCGATATGGTTATTTTTTTAATTTATTTTAATTAGTAACCATATCGTCTTAATATGAAAACCGGTCCCTTCCCCTCCCACTCCCCAATTGAAAAGCTATTATACCGGATTAAAAAATACTAGCATTTTGAAAAGCCTAAAATAGTTTATTTTAGTGTGTAAATTTATCTTTACAAATTCGCTTAAACTAAAGGATGGTATAATCCTACTAGGAGGTAATTATGATAATTTATTCTTATATGTTAGTTTTTAATGACCGTGAAGGATATGAACTCCCTGTTCAGTCTAATGAAATTTCTCTATATAACACGTTAGAAGAAGCAGAACGCCAAAAGTCTTTATTAATAGAAAGACTTAAATCGGAAATGCATGGTAAATTAGTTAAACGGTGGTTTACCAAAAAAGTTGAACCTAGCAAATTAAGTGAATATCAAAAAATTAAACATACCCAAATAATCAATACTGTTAAGGTGATTAAAGTAAAAACAATAGGAGGCGGCTTGTGCAGGTAGAAAAAGAATTAACTTATAACGATTTGACTGAAGGTCAGAAAATGGCATTTGATACTGTTATGGCTGCAGTAAAACAGACTAGTACAATTAGCCAAGAACGTTATCATGTAACAATTAATGGACAGGCTGGTACAGGTAAAACTACCCTTACTAAATTTATTGTCCGTGAAATTATTGCCCAAGGGATCAATGGGGTAATTCTTGCTGCTCCTACACATGCTGCCAAAAAGACCCTTATGAAATTAAGTGGTATGGAAGCTGCCACTATTCATTCAGTTTTAGGTATTTCTCCTAATAACTATGAAGACCAAATGCTATTTGAACAGAATGATGTGCCTGATTTAGCCAATTGTCGGGTTTTGATATGCGATGAAGGTTCAATGTATGATGATAAACTAGTAAACCTAGTTATGTCTAGTATTCCACCTTGGTGTGTTGTTATTGTGCTTGGTGATAAAGAACAGATTCGACCTGTTGCACCAGGTGAAAGCATTCCAAGAAAAAGTCCATTTTTCAGTCATGCTAAATTCAAACAAATTACATTAACTGAAGTTAAACGTTCAGACGGCCCTATTCTTGAAGTAGCTAGAAATATCCTAAACAATGGATGGTTATATGAGAATATTAAAACAGATGAGGAAGGAAATCAGCATGGGGTATTTACCTTTAATCCTGAGAAAGACTCTTCATCGGTTCAATGGTTCTTCAAAGAATATTTTAAAAGAGTTAAAACTCCGGAAGACTTTAAGAAAGTCCGTTGTTTTGCATTCACTAATAAAATGGTGGATTCTTTAAACAAAATTATTCGAAAGACTATTTACAAAACAGAGGAACCCTTTATAGTAGGCGAAGAACTTGTAATGCAAGGGCCGGTACAAGAAGAAACTATTGCTCCTAATGGACAAAGGTTAAAGAAAATTGTCTTCAGTAATGGCCAGTATGTAAAGGTTTTAAGCGTACGTAGTACAGTAGATTCATTGACTGCTCCATATGTGGATTCCCAAGTAGATATTAATGTTTGGGTCTTAGAAATTGAATCTGCTGACCCTGAAGACCCTTACGAGAACAGAGTAATACGAGTTATTGATATAGATTCTATCCCATTGTATAATGAATTCTTATCTTTAGTAGCATATACATATAAAAATTGGAATAGAATTGGTAAAGCTCCATGGAAAGCATTTTGGTCTACTAAGACAAAATATTCTAGTGTTAAGCCTGAAGCAGTATGCACAATTCACAAAAGTCAAGGGCTTACATGCGATACAGCATTCTTATGTACATCAGGGATGTCTAATTTAGACTCTGATATTATTAAAGAACTTGTGTATGTAGGGTCTACTAGACCTAAACATAACTTATACTGGATATGATATGAAAAGAAGACAATAGAAGAGATACTTGAAAATCATCCTAAAGCTACAGAAGCATTAAAAGAGCTTATAAGGCCTACTATAGAGAAACAGGTAGATGCTAATTCCATCTTTAATAAGCATGAACCTATCATTTTAGGTATAAGATCTGAAATTAAAGATAATGAACTTCTATTATTAGACCTAGGAAAGCAAATTAAAAATCTTCAAGCAAGACTACAGACTATAAATGGTGTGATAGAATCTAAAAAATATGCTCTAGTTAAAGCTGAATCTAATTATTTACAAGAAATGAAGGAATTACTATGAATTTACAAATTAAACCATCTACCTTTCTAGGACTTGGTTCTGAAGGCCTATCTAAAGATTTTTTGCTTGGCTATGATGTTGCTTATCACTTTTTAAGTAAACATGCTACAGGCCTTTCATTAGGAGAGGTATTCGGTAAAGAAAAAAATCCAAATCATGCTGCCATAGGTAGAGCTTTATTAGGACACCATCTGAGTGATGCATGCATTAAAAACTCTGAAAAATTTTCACATACTGCTTGGGTAAAAGTTATCTTTGCTTTTAATGATTCAGAATTTGAAGTTTTCAAGACAACAGAATTATATAAAATTTCTGTGTGCTATAAAGGTGTTCTTAGAGAAGGTCGTCGCCATAGAGCTTCTGTCATTTTCTATAAAAGTGCTAAGCCTAATATTGCTCCACACTTTTCTCAGGACCTTACAAAAATTATTCATCTTGGTGTAAATCCTAAGACATTTAGTGCTCGTAAGAAAATTCTTAAAGATGCAATTTATTGCCACAAAAAGCTACTTAAATTGTCAAAGACTGTAGGTTCTAAAAAGCTATACAGAATTCTACATGATTCTAGATTCTTTGGTATTAATGGCACTCGGTTCACCTTACAGGATAATATTGTAAGTATCCTAATGGATAGTAATGCTTCGACTAATGATAGGATTTTAAGCTCTAGACTATTTTCTTCTTTTGAATGTGAATTTGATTCTTTAGGTAAAATGCCTTGGACTGAAAAGGGTGTGTTATATTTGCTTGTAAATTTAAGCCGACCTCTGTTCCCTAAAAATCCATTATCCATTTATTCTGGGGTATTGATGGAAGAAGGCAACAACAAAGAAATTGTCTTGAGTAACGGAGTAAAAGATATTCCTATTATTTTCCCGGTAACACAGGAAGTTTCTAAACAAGAAGAGCATAAGGAAAAAGATTTGAATTTATCTGTATTACATAAGCCTAATCCTAGAGACCAAGTACGATTCTTAGGTAATTTAATATCTACCGGTATACATTATCAGACTAATATAGCACCAATCTCTATTAATAAGGATGCTAATTCAATTTTGGCTGAATACCGCAATAAACGACATAACATTAGTTATGATATTGCTCGTTTAAAATCTAATATCGAAGATAAGAAAAAAGAACGGGATGAATTGTTAGCTAAACTTGACCATATTACTAAAGACATTTTAAACTTAAATAAAGAAGTTTGTAATATGGAAGGAAAGAAAGATTCGCTTAAAGCTGAATTTACTGCTACCATGGGAGCTATGCTATGAATGATTGGGTTGACCCTAAAGTAGATTTACCATTTAACGATTTTATTATCGACTGTGAAGCACTATCTACCCATTCACAGTCGATTGTAGTCGATTTGTCTGCTATTGCATTCAATAGTGACCTTTCTGTAATCGAGACATTCGATGAATTAGTAAATAATGGAATTAAAATCAAATTTCAGATTACAAGTCAGAAAGAACGTGGTAGAGTATCTACATCATCTACTATTGCATGGTGGAAGACTCAGCCCCCTGAAGTTAGGCAGGCTTTAATTCCAACAAAAGAAGATGTTACTATTGAAGAAGGATTAGATATGTTTAGAGCTTATCTGGCTAAACATAGGGTTAATCCTAAAGAGGCTCATGGGTACTGTCGAGGTCAAAGTTACGATTTCCCTATCCTTTCGTCATTGTTACGTGATGAACAAAGGGCTAAAGGAATTGCTGATTATGATATTGATACAGTAAAATTAGAACCATGTCTTTTCTTCAATCAACGTGATATCAGGACTGCAATCGAGTCAATGCTATTAACTCGTGGTATAACTCAAACTCCTATGCCTGATGGTGTGTTAGATGGATTTATTGCACATAATAGTATTCATGATTGTGCTAAAGATATTTTAATGTTAAAATACGCTTATGCATATGCAACCGGTTCAATTGAGCCACCTACAAATAAGGAAACAACATGACAGAAGTAACACTACAATCAGCTCCTTCTTTAGATACTCTGATTGAAAAATCACAAGAACTTTGTAATTTATTTGCAGAAGTTAAAGCCTTAGCAAATAGCATGGATAAAGATATTGAATTTAACTGCGATTATGGTGCAAACGAAGTCAATATCTCCGAGTGGAATTCAAGTGCTTGTTACGGTGAAGATGAAATTACAACAGTTAGTGCAGAATCAGTTTGGCATTCTAGTAACTGTTAATTTAGTTTTAATAAGAGGCAGAAATGCCTCTTAATTTAATGTGAGGATATTATTATGTTATTGATTGGTAGCCAAGCTTTACACGTCACAGGCTTTTTAAATGATCTGTCTATTGTTAAATCTGATTGGGATTTTATTGTCTCTAGTGAAGAAGAATGGGAGTGTTACCGCAAATCATTTGGCGGTGTAGAAATTAAGTTAGAGAACCCTAAGAGTCGTGCATTCTATGCTATGGTATTAAAATCACCACATAATTTAGTAGGAATTAAAACTTACTATGAATGTACTATTGCTGAGCCTGGTTCATCAGACCAAATGCTATTAGACTATGCAGAAAGGAATTGCCTTGCTATCGGTTCAACACGCATTAATAAAATCCATGTTGCTACTCCTGAAATGATTTTAGCTATTAAGCTTTCTCATAGATATAAAAAGAATACTCCATTCTTTAGAAAAACAATGAATCATATTCGCTTTATGCGTTCACGTGGTGTAAAATTAAATGATGAACTTGAAGCTATTTCAGCCTTACGTGAAAAGGAAACATTAAGTTATCCACATCCTAATTTATCTGTGAGTAAGTCTGAATTTTTTAAAGATGATTTTTATACTGTAGACCATGATTCAATTCATCGTGCAGTGGCTTTATTTGATAAACCAGCATATACTTACTATATGAAAGATGGTAGTGAAGTTATGACTGATAGACAAAAATTCTTTACTATGCCTTTTGAAATTCAACTGGCTGGTGTATATGAAGAGACATGTGTGTTAGCTTTAGAGCGCAGTCAAATTCCTAATGATTTTTCTGTTGACCCTAATAAAATCTTCCTTTATGCCTTAGAGAAAGTCTGTACATCAATTACATCTGGCTGGTTTAGAGAGTTTGCATGGGAAAACTATCATCTTGTAGTTAAAATGCATGATGACTTAGGCCGTAATGATTATATCAAACGCTATAAGAAAAATATTGATATGATTAAACCGTTTAATAAATAGATTTATCGACAGTCCACTAGCTCAGTAGGATAGAGCATCTGCCTTCTAAGCAGACGGTCGCAGGTTCGATTCCTGTGTGGACTACGGCGCTGTAGCTCAATTGGTAGAGCAATCGACTCATAATCGACAGGTTCAGGGTTCGAGTCCCTGTGGTGCCACCATTTCCTAACGGAGGTCTATTTATCTTTTAAGATAGATGACCTCCGTTTTTCTTTCAGAGGAAATTATGACAATTTATACAATGATAGGTTCTAAAAATACACCTTATGAACCGTGTGAAGTTTTAAGAGCATTTGCTTATAAAATGGCCTCACTTAATCATAAAGGTCGTTCTGGCGGTGCAATTGGTTCAGATGAACAATTAGAAAAAGGTGTTTTTGATTATATTGCAGACCAAGCAAAGAATAATATTAATATTTGTCCAAGTTCTTTAATGGAGATTTATTTGCCTAGACCTTATTTTAATGGCAAATCAAAAGCTCCGGGTTATATTGTTCCTGATTTTGACTGCCCATTATACAAGAAAGCAGGTGAAATTGCTTCTACAGTGCACCCTAAATGGTCTAAGTGTAATTTAGCAGCAAGACAATATCATTCACGCAATGTCTATCAAGTTAAAGGATTGACATTAGATATTTTATCTGAATTTGTTATATGTTGGGCTCCTCCTGTTAGTTCAGGGAGTGATATGGTCCAAGGTGGAACTGCTACTGCTGTGAAATTAGCTATAATGAATAAAATTCCTGTAATTAATATTTGGTATAAAGACCAAATGCAACTTGTGAAGAGGTGGTTAAATGATTCAACTGGTTTATGCTTATTGTCCGCATGGGAATCACTTTGGGATTACTGTTAATGGTAAAGGTCGTTTACCATGGGCCCATTGCCCTAAAGACCTAGAAAATTTTAAAAATGTAACACAAGGCACTTCTCTTTTAATGGGTGCTAAAACATGGCAAAGTTTGCCTGGTGTTCTACCCGGTCGCCCTCATATTGTTCTGTGCAATCCTGATAAGCCTGTGCCAATTTTAGAAGGGCGTGTCATGTTACATACTCCTGAAATGGTATTGGACCCTAGCCATTTAATAGACTTCTTAGAACATCATAAGGATTCAGATGCCATTATTTCTGTTATTGGTGGTATTTCTCTTTTAGAAACTGCCTTGCCTTATGCTTCAAAGGTATTTCAGACTAGAATATCTTCTATCCATCCTATGAAATCTGATGTTAAATTGCCTGAAACCTTAGATAAATTAGAAAACTTTAAGTTAGTAGAACATAAAATTTCTATGGATGATATACACACAATTGCATTTAATGAATTTGAGCGAAAATTATGAAACAATATCTCGACCTAGTAAAACATGTCTTAGATAATGGGACTTACTCTGGGGACCGTACAGGAACAGGAACATATTCTGTATTTGGCTATCAAGTAAGATATCCAGCTATGCCATTCCCAATCTTAACTACAAAATCAGTCTCATTTAAAAATATTGTTGGGGAAGCTTTATGGTTCTTAACAGGCAAAACTAATGTAGAACAACTTAGGGCTTTAACCCATGGGCCGGATTCTACTAAAAGAACAATTTGGGACGATAATTATGAAAACCAGGCAAGGGCATTAGGCTATCATAGTGGTGAATTAGGCCCTGTTTACGGTAAACAATGGCGTTGTTTTGGCGGACGAGACCAGCTATTTGATGTTATTGAGAAGCTAAAAAATAATCCACGCGACCGTCGTATGGTTGTTTCAGCTTGGAACCCAGGTGAATTAGATTATATGGCTTTACCACCATGCCATTTACTGTTCCAATTTTACTCAATTAATAATGTGCTGTCTATCCAATGGTACCAACGATCACAGGATGTGTTTTTAGGAAAACCATACAATTTATCTAGCTATGCATTAATTTTAAATATTGTGGCTAAAATGGTTGGTATGGAAGTAGGAGAAGTAATTTGTTCTTCAGGAGACACACATATCTATTCTAATCATGTAGAACAATGTAAAGAGCAATTATCTAGAGAACCTAGAGCCTTACCTACTTTAGTTATGCCTGAGTTCCCTACAGGGACAACAGAAGACCAATTAAAATTCTTAGAAACTTTGACTGCTAACGATTTTAAATTGGTAGGATATAACCCTCATCCAGCTATCAAAGCCAAAATGGCTATTTAAGGAATAAAATGATTCAAGTAGTAAAAAGTAGTGGTGTTTCACAACAATTTATCCCTGAAAAATTATTAAAGGTTTTGACTTGGGCTTCTGAAGGAACTTCTATTGATCCTTATTCAATCTATGAAAAGGTCAAACCTTATATCCGTGATGGTATTTCTTCTAAAGAGCTACAACAAAACGTTATTAAAGTAGCAGCATCTTCTATTTCTATTGAAGAGCCTGATTACCAATTCGTCGCTTCCAATTTAGCTATGTTTGCCCTACGTAAAGAGGTATATGGCCAATTTGATGCTCCTAGTCTATTAGAGCAAATCTCGGTTAACGTAGGCCGTGGCGTATATGATAAAGAAATTCTACAGAAATATTCTATAGACGAAATCGACGAGCTTGATAATTATATTGATCATTCTAAAGATTTTACCTTCTCTTATGCAGGGACAATGCAACTTAAAGAGAAATATCTAGTTAAAGACAGGTCATCAAATAAGATTTTTGAGACTCCGCAATTCTCTTATATTCTTATTGCTATGTGCCTTCATCAAGAAGAGAAAGAAAATCGTCTTGATAAAGTAAAAGCAATGTATGATGCTTTAGCTAATAAACAAATTTCTTTGCCTACCCCTATTATGGCAGGGGTGCGTACTCCAACTAGACAATTTAGTTCTTGTGTCGTAATTGAAGGTGGTGATTCTTTAAATGGTATTAACAAAGCAGCCAATTCTATTATTAAGTATATTAGTAAAAGAGCTGGTATTGGTGTTAACGCTGGAATGATCCGAGCTGAAGGCTCTAAGATTGGTGCCGGTGAAGTACGCCATACAGGTGTTATTCCTTTCTGGAAGCATTTACAGACTGCAGTGAAATCATGTTTAACACCTAATACTTTAGTATGGACTCTAGTTGACGGTAAAGAGAAAGAAACCCAGGTCCAATATATTAAAGTCGGTGATAAGATTAAGTCTTTTGAAAATCGTAAAGTCACATTCAAAGAAGTTACAGATGTTTGGGAAACCGTAGTTGAGCATGATAGACAAGTAGATTTATATTTTAGTAATGGTTCTATAATCAATTGTTCTACTAATCATCCTATTATGGTTTATTCTGGTGATGAAGTAATCCAAAAATATCCTTTAGATCTAACAGATAACGATATGATTGTAGGTGAAAATGGGTTTATTACCTATTTGTCTAAAGTAGAAAAAGGAAATCATTCCACTCGGTATATCGATATCACTGTAGCAGATACAAATGTATTCTTTGCTTCTAGTAATGGCCTAAGTTCAGTGTTAACCCACAACTGTTCCCAAGGAGGGATTCGAGGCGGTGCTGCTACACTGTTCTATCCTATGTGGCACCTTGAAGTAGAAAACTTATTAGTCTTAAAGAATAATCGCGGTGTGGAAGAAAACCGGATTAGGCACTTAGACTACGGGGTTCAAATTAACGACCTTATGATTAATAGGTTATTAAATGACTCCTATATTACTCTGTTTAGCCCTGATGTAGAGAATGGACAATTATATGACTTATACTTCCGTGATAAGCAGGCTTTCACCGAGATGTACGAGCGATTAGAAAAGTCTGATGTCCGTAAGAAACGAATTAAAGCTTCTGACTTATTTGAATTGTTCATGACTGAACGTGCTAATACTGCAAGGATTTATCCATACTTTGTAGATAACGTAGGTGACCACGGTACATTCGATAGATTTACTAGCCCAGTCAAACAAAGTAATTTATGCTTGTCTGGTGATTCATTAGTAGATATTAAGATTGACGGAAAAATCAAAACCGTTTCCATGATTCAATTAAATGAATTATTCAAGACAGAAGACAACATCTTAGTTAAATCTTATGATACTAGTAAAGAGAGTGAAGTATGGAGTAAAGTTACTGCTTCTGCATTAATGAACAAATCCGCAAAGGTGATTGGAATTACTATGGATAGTGGAGCTGGTTTGATTTGTACCCCAGACCATAAAATCTATGCCAACGGTAAATGGGTAGAGGCCAAGGAATTAGCAGGAAATAGTAAATTAGTAGAAATTGAGGGCAATGGCTCAATTGAATATATTGAATATTTAGATACAGAAATCCCTGTGTATGATATTACAGTAGAAGATACCCATTGCTTCTTTGCTAACGACATTTTAGTTCATAATTGCCTAGAAATTGCAATTCCTACTGAGCCATTAGATTCTAAAAAGAATGTATTAATCAAGATTAAGAAATCTGATGTTCTTGATTTTTACAAAAAACACCCTGACGGTGTAATAAGAACATAACGCACCAGATGTACATAGCTTAAGTATAAATAGTCCATAGGAGGAAACTATGGACTATTTAAAAATTTACGATAATCTTATTTCCGGATCAAGGAATAGAGTGTTAGAAGGGTATTCTGAAAATCACCATATTATACCAAAATGTTTAGGTGGAACAGATGAAAAGTCTAATATGGTCAGGCTTACAGCAGAAGAACATTATATAGCTCACTTACTGTTAGTGAAAATCCACCCAAACAATCATAAACTAGTGTTTGCCGCTAATATGATGTGTGTATATTCAAAAGATTCTGGTAGAAAGCATACAAATAAAAGATATGGATGGCTGAGAAGAAGATTAGCAGAGGCTACTTCTAAGATGAATAAAGGTAAAATGCCGGGTAATAAAGGTATTCCTATCACTGAAGACCACAGAGAAAAATTACAAACCACATGGATATTTACATTCCCTGACGGAAGGGAAGAGATTCACAAAGGTTTGAGGGAATTCTGTCAAACCCATTCATTAAATCAAACGACTATGAGTGCGGTGTGTAAAGGAATACGCAGCCATCACAAAGGATTTAAGTGTATGAAGCTTGATAATATTAAAAAAGGTGACAATAATCCATTTTTGTCTAAGCCTAGAAAATCTACAGGTAAATCGCCTTATAATAGTATTAAGGTTTTAATAGCCGGGATTGAATATGATTCAATCCACAAAGCAATGGTTAGATTAAATTTAAAAAGACATGAAATAGAGAGGCTTAATGAGTATTAATTATGAAATAGTAGACGAATTCTACGAAGACGATGAGTATACCACATTACAAGTTATTGATTCTAAAGAAGAAATTGGCTTATGTACCCTTTCAGCATTTGTATTATCTAGTTTTGATTGGCATGACCAAACCAAGATTAATGAACTTGCCGAAATCCAAGTACGTGCTTTAGATAACTTATTGGATTATCAGGACTATCCTGTTGAAGCAGCTTTAAAGGCTTTAAAACGACGTTCACTCGGAGTGGGTGTAACCAACTTTGCTACATGGTTAGCTGATAATTTCTTAGATTATTCTACAGGCAAAGAAGAAACCCATGAATTATTTGAGCGTTTGCAGTATGGATTATTATTAGCTTCTGTTAAACTGGCTAAAGAAAAAGGTCATTGTGAATATTATCACAAGACTAATTTCAGTAAAGGCATTTTACCCATTGACAACTATAAGAAAACTGTTGACGAATTAGTAGCTCCTAATTATGTTTGTGACTGGGAATATCTACGAGCTGAAATGCTGAAGTATGGTATTCGTAATAGTACAGTATCAGCATTAATGCCTTGTGAATCCAGTTCACAGGTTTCTAATAGCACAAATGGTATTGAGCCTCCTCGTGGCCCTGTTTCTATTAAAGAATCTAAAGAAGGCGCCTTTGCCCAAGTAGTACCGAATGTCGACTTAAACTTAGATTTGTATGATTATTCATGGAAAATGGCAAAACGAACTAACATTGGCTATATTGAAAAGGTAGCCATTATGCAAAAGTTTGTTTGCCAGTCAATTTCATCTAACTTTTATTATGACCCGGCTAATTACCCGACAGGTAAAGTGCCAATGTCTACTATGTTAGCTGAATTATTACATTTATGGTATTATGGTGGCAAGACCGCTTATTATCATAACACGCGAGACGGGTCTGGAACAGATGATTATGAATCTGTAGCTAAACCTGTTGATTGTGAAGGATGTAGTGTTTAATTGATAGGGGCCTAGTGCCCCTTTTTTTTTTTATTAAGGAATTATATGAAACCACCGGATGCTTATGTAAATTCATCAAAAAGAAGTAATCTTGTAGCAGACCCTATCCATGTTGTAGAATCACTTATAGTTGCTTGTAATGACTCTAGACCTGATATTATGGTAAAACATATTGTTGGAATGTATCAACTGAATTGTAATGCTTGGCCATCTTTTAGTAGAAATCATAGTTACCCTATTTCAGTGACAGATTATTGCCCTAAAGAAGAATACAGCCAATATGAGTCATTTAAAGAACTTAAAATTATAGCCGGAAAAAGATTAGCATGCTATTTGATAGGAAGGATTATTCAAAGCTCTAAATCAATAGGGGACAAATCTGTAGATAAATTATCCTTCAGAATAAAGATTATCAAGTTCTTTAATAAAATGAAGGTAGATACTTTAGAAGGGCTTCTAGAAGATTATAAAAATGGGTGTCTTCCTACAGAATCAAGATTACAAAAATCACATAATATCATAAATCCTAATAGCCGTGGGCTATGTCATTTATTATATGATTTTTCACTATCATATACAAAAATTGTTCCCGCCTGTTCTTTTCCTGAAACTAATGCTATTCGGCTATTCAAGCCTAGTATAAAAATGGGGAACCCATGCATGGATTTCCCAATAGGTGGATTAGAAGAATATAATTCAGGGAAACTATGGGAAGGCGATTCACTTAAAGTTCGCTTAGAGTACGCTGAATGGCTAGCTAAGATGTATAGTAGTCCACTAACAACATTCAGAATGATTATTAAATGGTAAAGGAATAATATGTCTATTTTTAATACTAATCAAGTTGATATTTTAACCGAGCCTATGTTTTTAGGTTCTGATTTAGGTATTGCTCGTTATGATATTCAGCGTCATAGAGTTTTTGAACAGTTAATTGAAAAGCAGTTGTCATTTTTTTGGAGGCCAGAAGAAGTCAACTTGACTACTGATAGGTCTCAGTTTGATAAGTTAGCCCCTCATTTACAAGAAGTCTTTGCAAAAAACCTTAAATATCAATCATTGATGGATAGTATTCAAGGTCGAGCTCCTTCTGTGGTATTAGGCGAATTGGTAAGCGACCCTAGTTTAGATACATGGGTACAAACATGGACATTTAGTGAAACTATCCACTCACGTTCATATACTCATATTATGCGAAACTTATGGAATGACCCTTCTAAAGTTTTCGATGAAATAGTCTTAGATGCTGATATTATGGCTCGTGCAGAATCCATTAGTCGTTATTATGATGATGTAGTAGTAGCTAAACGTGATTATTTTAATGCCTTAGATTATCAGAAAGTAGTCGAAGAAGATATAAAAGAATATGATGAGCCTGAAAATCATGACTGGGTGATATGTCAACGTAATGATGCTGCTACAGCAGTATACGAATCTAAGTATTGGCTACTTAAAAAGATCTATTTGTGTCTGCATGCAGTTAATGCTTTAGAAGCAATTCGTTTCTATGTGTCATTTGTATTCACTTGGAACTTTACTAAAAATATGTCTATTATGGAAGGCAATAGTAAAGTAATGAAGCTTATTGCCCGTGATGAACAACTGCATTTAAAATCTACTCAATATATTTTAAATGAATGGCAAAAAGGTACAGACGGTCCTATCTACGCCCAAATTGCTAAAGAATGTGAAAAAGAGGCAGCAGAGATTTTCTTAGCAGCATCTGCACAAGAAAAAGAATGGGCTAACAAATTGTTTGATTTAGGTCCTGTCCCAGGTTTATCCCGTGAAATTATGGAAAGCTTTGTGGATTATATGACTGTATCTAGAATGAACAGCGTCAATTTACCACATTCTATCAATGCACCTAAGTCACATCCTTTGCCATGGATTCGTGAATATCTAAATAGCGATATGGTTCAATCTGCACCACAAGAAGTAGAAATCTCATCCTATTTGATTTCTCAAATTGATTCTGATGTAGATAATAATGTATTAACTAAACTCAAGGAGAATTACGGGAAATGATTGATATTTCTGTAGTAGCATCTGAGTACTCATTTACTCATTACGCTACATTAATGATGGATGAAGATAAAATTGCCCTTATTGATAAAGAGACAAAAACAAATGTCTTATATGCAATTGCAATTGACGGTAAATTAGTTTATATTGGAAAAACTAATAATCTTCGTACTCGGATTAACTACTACAGGACTTCTGTTTTTCGTAAGTCTAAAACCACCGATTCTCTGAAGAGCGAAAGAATCCATAACGCTCTTCAGAATAATTGTACTGTAGAAATTTATTGTAGACAATGCTTTGAATTGGAATTCCAAGGTACTATGGTTAATACTATGGATTTAGAAGAGCCTATTCTCATAAACAAATTTAACCCAGTATGGAATAAACACCATAAAAGGGTTTACAAGAAAAAGTCTTGATGGTAGTATATCGACATTATTAACTGTGGGAGTACATAATGGACCAATCACAATTGAAAGAGCTTTATGAGTGCTATGAAGCTGAAGGGCATTGCCCTAAAAAAGAATCTCATACACCATATGAAACAATTTATGCCATCTATGTAGGCGGATTTGTATATTGTAAGATTGTTGACCCTAGTGGTGTGTGGTATAGTAAGGAAGAATTATGATTGAGAACAAAATTGTAGCTTTGTCTGACAAAGAACATATTTTAAAACGGCCCGATATGTTTATTGGGTCAGTTGTAAAAGAAACCCATGATAGATTCCTATTTGGTAAATGGACGCAAGTTGAATATGTTCCAGGGCTGATTAAGATTTATGATGAAATCTTGGATAACTCTGTAGATGAAGCTATTCGTACCAACTTTAAGTTTGCTAATAAAATCTCTGTAGTTATTGATGGTCCTAAAATTACTGTAACAGATAACGGTCGTGGTATTCCACAAGATGATGTAGTTATGCCTGACGGCTCTATATTACCAGGACCTTTTGCCGCTTGGACATCCACTAAAACCGGCGGCAACTTTGGTGATGATTCTGAACGTAAGACTGGTGGTAAAAATGGTGTAGGGTCATCGTTAACAAATATCTTCAGTTCATTATTCATTGGTATTACTTGTGATGGAACTACAGAACTTACTGTCAACTGTTCAAATGGTACTGATAATAAAAGCTGGTCTAAAAAGCCAGGTAAAGTAAAAGGAACTTCAGTTTCATTTATCCCTGAATTCGAGTATTTCGGTGTCAATGGTCTTTCTGCTACTGAGCTTGATATTATCCTAGATCGTCTAGAAACCCTTGCAGTAGTTTATCCAAAGATTGAATTTAAATTTAATGGCAAAGTAGTAAAAGGTGTATTCAAAACATTTGCCAAAAGATTTGATGAAGAAGCATTAATCCATGATTCAGATAATTTCTCTGTGGCTATAGGTCGCTCAGAAGAAGGATTTAGACAATTAACATACGTCAATAACATTAATACCAGATTAGGTGGGCATCATATTGATTTCTTTATGGATGAATTTGGTAATCACTTGATGGGTATGATTAAGTCTAAGTACAAAATCGAAGTCACAAAAGCCCGTATTCGGGAATGTTTGACTATGGTCATGTTCATACGTGATATGAGTAACTTACGATTCGATTCTCAGACTAAAGAACGATTTACATCTACATATGGTGATATTAAAAGTCATATCAATGTAGACTTTAAAAAATTAGCCCAACAGTTCATGAAAAATGAAACTGTATTAATGCCTATTATTGAACTGGCTTTAGCTCGTAAAGAAGCTGCAGATAAAGCAGCTGAAGCAAGAGCAGCTAAAAAGGCCGTTAAGGCTAAAGTTGTAAAGCATGTTAAGGCTAATAAAATCAATACTAACGTAGAAACAACCCTATTCTTAACTGAGGGTGATTCTGCAATAGGCTATTTGTTATCTACACGTGACCAAGACACCCAAGGCGGATTCCCTTTACGTGGAAAATTCATGAATACCTGGAAAATGCCGTATAAGAAGATGCTTGAAAACCGTGAAGTATTCGATATTTTAGCTATTACAGGATTGACTTTAGGCGACCCGGACATCAATAATATAGCATACAAGAATATTGCTATTATGACGGATGGGGATGTAGATGGTGTAGGAAGTATTTTCCCTAGCCTATTAGCATTTTTCTCTAATTGGCCTGAATTATTCCATCAGAATAGAATCCAATTTATTCGTACTCCTATTCTAATTTTATCTAAAGGGAATAAGACTGAATGGTTTTATAGCCAAGAAGAATACGATAAGGTTAAAGACAAATATGAGTCTTGGGATAAACGATATATTAAAGGTCTAGGTTCTCTTGACCTAGATGAATATGAACAAATAATTCGTAACCCTGTTATTGACACCATCAAATTGCCTGATGACTGGGAAAATCTATTCGAATTGATTATGGGTGAAGATGCAGCCCCACGAAAAGACTGGATGGCATCATAATAAATAGTATCGTATCTACCAAAAACAAGGAGTTATTATGCGTCAGATATGGGTAACGTTAGTTTCAGGAGAATACGGATTCATGTGGGGTACTAAACTGCCTCTGCCTGGTGATCGTGTTCGAATCCAAGCTCGTGGCTCGGGTGGTTTGCTCTACTTTGTAGAAGGAGTATGCAGTAGAGCAAGTTGGTAATAAAGGGAGGCTTCGGCCTCCTTTTTTGTTTCTATACTGTTTACAATTAGTTTTTATAGTGATATGATTGCCTAAATTACTTAAGAAGGAAATATCATGAATACTCACAATGTTAAGAAAGGTTCTAATAGAATTAATGCCCGTGCCTATGGCGCAGTTAAGAATTTTGAACAGAAAATGATCAGAGCAGTTATTAATGAAACTGATGGCCATTTGAAAGAACGGGTCCAGGAAGTTTTTGGTGTTTTCGCTGCTTCTCCTAAAACAGATTTCAATAATCCTAAGCATGTAAACGAATTAATCTTAGGGTCGGTTTATGGTAGGCCTTATAACAATTCACGTGGGGTACATAAAGATTTACCTGCATTTGAACCTATTCCTTTAGCGACCTCTATCGTAACTGAAGTCAAAAGTACATATGATGCAACGGTAAAATTAGTCTATGATATGGACGTTTTTAAAGACTTTAAATTAGGACATTATCTAGAATCATATAAAAAAAGAATTCGTATTTTCTTTAAAAACTGTGTTCTTACCAATTTCTTCCGTTCTAGTATTGATTGTCAATCTGAAAATAAAGTTGTGTTGACACTACGAATGACCCTAGTGCAAGTTCCTTTATTGGATTTAAGAAAATCCAGTTTTGTCGGTTCTTCAGAATACCATAGATTTTCAGGCGCTCTTGAATCTGCAGATTTAAAAGCAATTAAAGAAGATTTGGATAAAATGTTAAGACCTAAACCTAATGTCGTCCTACAGGATAATCCGGATACTGATGACATTCAAGCAGAGTTTACCTTAGTAGATTCTCTTAAGCAGACAAAAGAAAAGGCAGATAAGGTATCAAGTGATATTATTTCTGAGATTTCTGATATGGAATCACAGATTGAGCTTTTAGAGGCTAAAATCAATAATAAAAGAAACCTGTTGAATAAATTAAGAATTATTACTGATAAATCCATGGAAACCATCGAATTACTAGGAGAAGAATAATGTTACCTTCATTAGCTATTATACCTGTTTCAAAGATTGCTAGAATGCATCGTAAGACTAAAATGTCTTCAGGGTTTAATCTCAGGCAACATAAGGCAGGAGATTTGGTAGCCAAGATCAACATGTGGACCAATGAGCACATTAGTTACCCTGTTAAAATTACAGGGACTAGAATAGATGAACTAGAGAAAAAGGCTAAAGAACTAGTTGGTGCTATACTCAATATCACAACTCGTGACATCCTGATTGCTAAGGAATATTTAGGTGGACGCTATGCATCAGGTCTTTACCGTTATTTAGGTTTCAACAATTTAGAACCGCATTGTGTGCATATTAACTATCTTCGAGCATCTAGTACAACTTACACAGTAACTACTGAAGTGCTTATAAGTCGTATGGATTTTGATAATCTGGAAGTAGCCAAAAAGATGGTTGAGTCTAGGATATTAAACAGTAAAATAACTAAAGTTCAACGCATGGGTATGGAGTATACTAAGCTTCAGATTGAACTAAGATTCTCTGTTATTGTATCTGAACCTACTAGTAAACCAGAAGCCCGGGGGTTTGAAGTAGAACAGCCAATTGTGGATGTCAAACACGGACATTACGTCAATAAAGCTTTATTCAATATCACTTTAGCAATTAAAGAGTTAGATTCAGCTATTGCTTACCACAAAAGTATGGTAGAATCCTGTGAGTCAAAAAAGAAATTATTAGAAGAGAGTAAAAAACAATGGAATTAACAGTAAAACGTAAAGCCCATCTAGACAGATTAGCGGCATTATTGAAATTTAAGATTATTGAATCGTATAATACTGCTTTGTTTTTTGAAGATAAAAAGTCTATTACCGTAAAACTTGCGCCAAAAATCTATGACTTAATGAATTCCACTTTATCAGGTACATTGCATCACGGTAATAGAGGCAATTCTTATTCTAAAATTATGGAATGGTTATTTGAAGGAAGAAATTTTACCAAGTTTAATCAGACCAAAAATTTTAAACTAAAAATAGATCCTAAATTAATGCAAATCTATTTTTCTATTGAAGGCGCATTTCTGGTTAATAAATTAAAGCCTAAATTTGAACTGCTACAAAAAGCAGGCTTTTTAGATTGCTCTATTTATGGAAGTAAAAGTAATACAGATCAAGATGTATTGAATCTCGTTATGGTGGTAGAGTTAACTAGTGGTGAAAATCTTATAAAAGCAATCAATAAGAAAATTCCTACATCCCGTGAGATAAAGCACTTAAGATTTGCTAGAACGCCTAAGCATATTATGCGCCTAAATAACGATGTTTCTAAACTTAAAGGACGTAGTCATTCTAAGAAAGAAAATGAGAATAATCTGCCTATAGTGCCTATTATTCATGATTTCCCAAAACATAAAGACCCTGTAGCTCGTTTACGGCAATTAATTTCTATTGGGGCTGGGTACTCTGATTTGACAATTATTTCTAATGCCGTTATTGTTAGGGATGAAATAAATCGATTATTGGAACAGATTAAAAATACCGAAGAAAAAGAAATCTTAGAATTAGAATCTAAGCTTAAAGAAAGCCGAGCCAAATTAAGTAAAATAGCTAAATAAAATGGTTTACAAGGCCTATAGCTTCATAGTAGTATAGGCCTTAACCTAACTTTGGAGAGTAAAAATGAATGTAAAATTAAATCAGTTGGTTCGTTCACGGGAAGTTCGCCTTCAAAAAACCTTCTTGGAAAACTTTTTAAGCGGTCGTAGTGTAGTAGCATCACACAAAGTGGATACTTTCCTTCACTTACTATTAGGTACGGATGAATATAGTAACTCTAATCATCAAACCCGTATGACAGCTATTCCACACTGTGGAAGGCCTGTAGCTAATTATTTTGATTTTGCTAAGGTTAATTATAAAACCCGTAACCGTAAATTCGGTAATATTCCTTTAATGAAAATGGCTTCAGATTCACAATATTCTGTTGTAAAAGACTGTATTATTATTGAACTGAGCCCTAAAACTGCTTTAGCATCTAATATACGTCATTTCTTAGAATTTGGGCAAATCTTAAGGGCAGTATCATTCTTTAATTGCACGCTAACTAGTATGAGTGGCAAATTTAATGAAGACAGTATTATTACACTTTATATCCCTATAGAACCGTTAGAACCTTGTAGAGTAGAATGTCGTGGGTATAACCGTATTTTACGAAATAAATCAGGTAGTCCACAATTATCTTTAATGGAAATGGTTGCTAAAACTACACCAATTACACCGAAGATTGTACCTATAGTTCCTATTGTAGGTCAAGATAAGCCGACTGTTGAAGCGGAAAATAAACCAGTTGGCTTATCTCGTTATAAGTCTGCTTATGATAAAGCTAAGGCAGAATATAAAGCCGAGATCAATATTTCTATCCAAGCAAAGAGAAAAGAATTAGAAGAGATCTTATATAAAACCATCTTGTTAGGTAAAGAAATTAAATTATTGGAAACTAAGTTAGGTGAACTATGAAACAAAAAATGATTCTGACCCAAGGCTGTCCAGGCTCTGGAAAAAGTACATGGGCTCAAGAAAACTGTAAACCTTATAATGCAGTTATTATTTCCCGTGATGATATCCGTATGTCATTATTTGGTGTATTACGCTCGGATTACAAGTATTCTAAAAGTAGCGAAAACCTTGTATCAGAAGTTCAATATTCATCAATCAAGACTGCAGTTAAAGCAGGTAAATCTGTTATTATTGCAGACACAAATTTAAATGAAAAAACTGTAGCAGTACTTAAGTCTATTGCCGATGAACATGAGCTTGAATTTGAAATCAAACGATTTGAATTGCCTTATACTAAGCTTAAAGCCCGTAATAGGATGCGAGGCACAAACAGTGTCCCTGAATCAGTATTACTATCAATGTATTCTAAAATGCATCCTGAACGCTACGTGGGTGACCCTAACTTACCTAAAGCGGTAGTATTTGATTTAGATGGTACACTAATGGATAATAGCCATCGTTCTCCGTTTGATTTCTTTAAATGTGATGAAGATGCCCCAGTGCCTCATATTGTAGAACTGTTTAAGATGTATCAAGCCCAAGGCTATAAAGTAGTTTGTGTCTCCGGTCGTCCTTCTGGTGATAAAAATGACCCTACTATTTTTAGTAAAAAGACTATGGCAAGCCTTAATAAAGCAGGTTTACAGCCAGATGAATTGTTCCATCGTCATTGGAATGACTCTCGTGAAGATAGCTTAGTTAAACAAGATATTTTGCTTAACCAATTAGCTAAGAGTTATAATGTGGTTCTTTCGGTAGATGATCGTGACAGTGTAGTAGAAATGTGGCGACGTATGGGTATTCCATGTCTACAAGTTAATTATGGAGATTTTTAATGAAATCCACTACGTTTATGCAGATTGCTTTTCTTGTATCACAAGAATCTAAATGTGTTTCATGGAAAGTAGGAGCAGTTATTGCTAAAGACGGACGTATTATTTCTACCGGGTATAACGGTTCCCCTATGGGCCATAAGAATTGCTCTGAACACGCCAAAGAAAACGGTTGGTTATTGCCTGACGGCCGTCTAGCAAAAGTTCATCGTGTAGAACATTCTACTTGGTCCCATGCTAATGAAATTCATGCAGAATTAAATGCCATTTTATTTGCTGCAAAATCAGGCATTTCTTTAGAAGGAGCTAGTTTATATGTAACTGCTTCACCTTGCCCGGATTGTGTAAAATCTATTTGCCAGTCTGGTATTAAAGCTGTAATTTATAGTAAGCTGTATGATCGTGGTGGTAAAGATTGGATTAAGATGTTACAAGATTCTGGTATTATGGTCCACCAAATCCCAGAATCATCATTCAAACATCTTAATTTAAATGCAATTAAACAACAGTGCTGTGAGGAATAAATGAAAGCATTAGGACAACATGTAATTTTAGTATCACAACCGCCTCGTAAAGGCGATGAACAATTCTCTGGTGGTATTTTTATTGGTCTGCAAGAAACACATCAATTGCCTGAAATTTGTGAAGTATATTCTATTGGTGAAGGTGTTCCGCCTGGTTTTATTAATGTAGGCGATTTGGTGCCTTTACCAGTAGGCAATATTCGTAATGTTCCTACTTTACAAGTGGCAATGGGCCTTAAAAAGTCAGAAGATGAAGTGTTAAAATATGTCACATGTCACTATTCTGCTATCCCGTGTGTATATAATGCAAATTTACAACAGTAATTGCTGTTGATTTAATCGATGTATAATTATTTTGAAATTTGAATATTAAATTATTAAGGAAATAAAAATGGCTAAACAATCTAATGTACAAGTTAAAGCAGCTCCGGTCAAAATCCAAGGTTCTCGTGTAGGATTTAAACGTAAAAGCAATGCTCGTATTGACCAAAAACTAGCTCAGCTTATTCGTCGTGCAGGTTTTAAAGTTGTAGAAGGTATTCAAGTAGCAAAGCACAACTTCAAAACTAAAGAAGAACGTGAAGCAATTGCCGCTGCAGCTGTAGCAGCCCAAAAAGCTGAAACTGCTCGCGAAGAAGCTAAATCTCGTAGTGAAGGTAAAGCTGCCAAATCAACAAAAACTCCTTCTAAGCCCCGTGCTCCACGTAAGCCTAAAGTAGCCAAAGCAGTATAAGTGATATAAGCATAATTAATAAAAGGCCTAGATTTAGGCCTTTTATTTTTAATAAGGGATATTATGAAACCTCTGATTTTAACTGATATCGATGGAGTGATTATTCAATGGCAATCTGCTTTATCATATTTTGCATTAAAACATAACTTGCCTATAGATAGGATTATACAAGTATTAACCTCTGAAGAATTTGTATCTCCTAGCGATTTGTTTAATTGTTCTGATGAAGAAGGTAAAAAATTAATTGAGCTTTATAATTCATCAGATTTTATCCGTTATCTCGCGGCATATAGAGATGCTCTTATTGTCATTAATCGTATGAAACATACTTATGACTTTATTGGTGTTACTGCATTAGGAACTTCAATCCAGACCAAACTTAATCGTAGATTTAATTTAAATGCCCTTTTTCCTGGCGCATTTATTGATATTAAGCTTTGTGAGTATAATGACAGTAAATCTGATTTACTTAAAGCTACTCGTGAAGAATATTCGGATAGAAATATTGTTGCATATATTGATGATTTGCCTAATCATGTAGATTCTGCTGCAGAAGTATTAGAGTGTAAAATATTCTTCATGCTTCGTGGTCCTAGAAGTCGTCCTAAAAACCGTCATTTCACTGTCGAATCTTGGTTTGATATTGAATCATTGCTTAAATGAGAATCTTATGATTTTACAAATTTTAAATGCATTAAAACAAAATAGTTCTACAACGGTTAAGAAATCTATTTTAAAAGAATATAAAGATAATGAAACACTCAAACGTGTTTTCTATATGACTTATTGTAGACAAGTAGATTTTGGTATTAGAAAAATTCCAGAATACACAGAGCAAGAAAAAGTAAATTCTTTATCTTCTGCATTAGACTTACTAAAGCCCCTACAAGAACGTAAGATAACAGGCCATGCAGCCATTAATTATCTTAGTAACTTATTAGGAAGTGTGAGCCCTGATGACGCTATTGTCTTAGAACGTATTATTAGTAGGGATTTAGATTGTGGTACTTCACGAGCCATTGCAAATAGTATCTGGAAAGGATTAATCCCTGAACAGCCGCAACAATTAGCTACTGCATATTCTGATAAAGCACTGGAGAATATTGTTTATCCTGCTTTTGGTGAATTGAAAGCTGATGGTGCTCGCGGTTTCGCTGAGTTGAGATTTTATAGCAGTGATGATGAAGACTCGCATGAGATCAAAATTTTATCCCGTTCCGGTAATCAATACTTAGGCCTAAAACAAATCGAAGATGAGTTATATGCTCGATTAGCATATCTACGTTCAGAATATCCTAATGGTTTGATGGTTGATGGTGAACTAGAATATGAAGAATTAGTAGAATCTGGTCTTGATTTCCTATCAGGTGAAGCCGAAGTAAAAGAAGGTGCAAACCGTACATTATCTAACGGTATTGCAAATAAATCTTTATCTGGTACTATTTCTATTGCTGAAGCAAAGCAAATGAAATTTAAGGTGTGGGACATTGTTCCATTAAATGAAGTGTATTCAGATAATTTCCCGGATTCAGAAAAGGCAACATATTTTGATCGAAGCCAATTCTTACGTGCAGTATTCTCAGATTCAAAGTATATTATTCCTATTGAACAGACTGTTGTGTATTCGTTAGAAGAAGCTAAAGCATTATTCCGTCAGTATACTGAACGTGGATATGAAGGCATTATTCTTAAAAATACTAAAGCTTTCTGGGAAAATCGTCGCTCTAAAAACCTTGTAAAATTCAAGGAAGTATTTACTATCGATCTTAAATGTATAGGAAAATATCCACACTCTAAAGACCCTACTAAACTAGGTGGAATCCATACTATTTCAGAATGTGGACAAATTGAAGTTGACGTAGGCTCAGGATTCAAAGAAGATGGTGGTGAATTAGACCGCACACTATTGATGTCCCAGGATATTGATGGGTGGATTTTTGAATGTGAATGTAACGGTCTTGTTACAAAGAAAAACAAACTTAATGGCCCTAAGTCATTATTCTTAGGCGTAGTTAAACGAGTTCGCTTAGATAAAACTAAAGCGAATACACTAGAAGAAGTTTTTGGTTAAGGAAATATTATGATTAGTTCTATTGAATTTAAAGCTACTGTAGCAAAAGCGGCTCCAACAAACCATATATTTGTTGTAGACGTATCAGGTTCTATGTATTCTGAATTGCCTAAAATCCGTACACATTTAAAAGAAAATTTACCCACACTAGTTAAAGAACTAGATACAGTGTCTATTATCTACTTTGCTGATCGTGGCCAATTTGGTCCTGTGTTTGTAGGTCAACCTGTTTGTAGTTTAAAAGATTTAACAGAAATCAACAATGCAATTGATCGGTATCTAAAACCACAAGGTTGCACTGGGTTTGTAGAGCCATTAGAATTAGCTTTAACTACAGCTAAATGCTTAGAAAATGGCAATCTGAATAGTTTAATCTTCATGACAGATGGCTATGATAACTGCTGGAAAGAAGAACAGATTTTATCTGCTTGTTCTAATTTACCTACGGTATTCACTGATATTAGCTTCATTGAGTATGGCTGGAATTGTAACCGTTCTTTATTAGAAAAGATGTCTAATGCAGTTAATGGCTTCCATTCATTTACCGAATCATTTAAAGAATTTGAGCAATCATTCGGTGAAATCATCCAAGCCCGTACTTCTAAACGAGTAGAAATTGAAGTCCCGGGCGCAGAAGCAGTAGTCTATATTGACGATAAATCTGTTCGAGTTGTCAATGTGGTCAATGACAAAGCATTGGTACCTGAACATGTAGAACAGTTATGGGCAGTTACACCTGATTTAGTAGATATGCTTTCTTATGAAAGTGATGAGCAAGAGCTATATGTTGCTTTATTCTATGCAGTGTCACGTATGAACCCTGAATTGGCTTGGAAGACTTTAAAAATCTTAGGTGACGTTAAACTAATTAATGAATATAATAACTGTTTCACCAAACAAGATTATTCTAACATCAAAGAACAAATTTCAAAAGCCGTTCTTTGTGAAGGTGAGCGTTATCTTCTTGGTGTAGATTATGATTTAGTTCCAGACGAAAATGCTCCTACAGTTCTAGATGTATTAGAAGTGCTTATCGAGAATAATGCTTCTTTGGATGTGACTTCGCCTGATTTTAGCTATAATCGTATTGGACGCAAGACAAAAGTAAAAGAAGATACCAAGATTGATGATCTGACTAAGCAAATTGCTGAAGCAGAATCAAAAGAAGAACGCCGTAAATTAGCAATGGAATTGGCACTACATGAAGAATGGACACCAGAATTTAAATCAAATGATGGTCCTATTTCTTTACGCCGTATTGTAACTAATAGTTCTCGTCCTAACATTAGTGTAAATACAGCTTTAGAAGGTCGTGTAGAATTACCATTCTCTAAGCAGATTGATTTTAATTTGCCGGAAAGTTTACCTAGCACAATGTTCCGTAACTATACTATTGTTAAAGACGGCATCATTAACATGAAAAAGTTACCTGTGATTGTCCCATTTAGTGCTTTAGAATCTTTAGATAAAATGGTAGATTATACTGTAATAGGCCATGTTGATAGAGATTTTCACATTACTATTGAATTAACTTCAGTACCTTTAGTTAACAGAGCAATGATTAAAGATGTAAGTGGAACCAAGTTTGCTACGGCCCATGTACATTTACAATCACTCAAGGCTTTACAAAAGGTATTGAAGCATAAACGTGATGAAATTCTAGGTGTAACTAATACTGCCAAGCTAAAAGAACTTTACGGTGAAGAAGCGGCATTATGGCTATCTGAAAATGGTATTCGTGATTATGGTTTTGCTCCTAAAACCGAGCGTGAAGAATCCACAGACGTCTATATGAGTAAAGAGCTTAATGTTAAAATTAAAGGTCTTTCTGCTCTCCCTTCAGTAAATGCAGTATTAGCTAAAGTTGAAGGTAACAAGAAACTAAATGTCGCTGACCAAATGGTTTATGATGCAATCCAAAAGATTGAAGCTGAGTTAACTTTTGAAGATAATCCAGAAGCATATATCAGTAAAGCTACTGCAGATGCTATTGAGAAGGTTCGTAAAATCGAAGGTACTCTATCTAAGATCATGTATGCTGTAGTAGTTGGTAAGTCATGGTTCAATGATGTGGATTTTGATTCTCCTACAATCACTGTTACAGTAGGTAAAACTGATTACCAAGTAACATTTGAGTTAGAAGAAAAAGAAATTAAGATCTAATAAGTAAAAATTAAGGAGGCTTCGGCCTCCTTTTTGCTAGGTATTTACATTTAAGAAAGAATAATATACTATCTGTGTATTAAACCTAATAAAGGAAATAACCAAATGAAGAAATTTGAATTATGTATAGGATGGGACGGTTATGGGGAGTGTAAATAATGAACCCGCTTTTAGCTAAAGCCCTTGGACATGTTGAAGAAATCCATAAAGATGATAAGTACGGCGAAAACCCGTATATGTACCACATAAACAATGTATATCGTAGAGTGGCACTAGGTGCGTTTCATGTGCCCGATGAGATTTTAATTAAAGTTTGTATTCTTGCATTATACCATGATGCATATGAAGACCATTCCAATAAAGTAAATTTAGACTGGTTTGCTATGACTTACGGCGAAGACCTTAAAAATCCTTGCTGGCTATTTCTTTTAATAAAGGCCACGAAACTAGAGAAGAGTATTACCAAAGGGTAGAAAAAGACTACTATGCTTCTTTTGTGAAATACCATGATGCTAAGGAAAATGCATTTAACTGCTATGTTGAAGGTAATACTGAACGGGAAAAGTATTATCAAGCTATAGTAGAAAGATTTGAAAATTGTGCATTAAATGTTTATGCTCCGACTTAATCCTTAGGAAATATTATGACTAATTACAAAGATTCCTTTAATGGCTGTTACATGAATTATGTAGGCAATAAATGGCATTATATGGAAGAAATCCATAAACACCTGCCTAGTGGCAATTTAAAGGCCTTGGATTTATTCTGTGGTGGTGGTGCTGTAGTATCTTCTCATTTTCCTAAAAATTGGAATATCACTATAAATGATTTGAATAATAGATTGGTCAATTTGCATATCGATACCCAAAATGATTCTTTCTTAGATCATTGCTTATGGCTTATGGATAGATTTGACCTGAGTAAATCTAACAAAGGCGGTTATTTTGACTTAAGAGCTAATTATAATGACATCCCCTCTAGTGAAATGCTCTACATGTTATTATGCCATTCATTTAGTAACCAGATCAGATTTAATCCTAAAGGTGAATTCAATTTGCCGTTTGGTAATAGAACATTCAATAAAAACCTAAAAGAAAAACTCAGACGATTCAAGAATAGAATCTCCGAAAGGGCCATTAAATTTACATCAAATAATTTCGACCACTTTGATTTTGACTCTTTCGACTTTGTATTTGTGGACCCTCCGTATCTTGAGACAGCAAATTTCTATGGAGCAGACGATTGGAGCCTTACAGATGAGAAAATTTTACTTGATAAACTCAAGAACACTAAAGCTAAATGGATGCTGACCAATCAGACAATTAGCAAAGGAAAGGAAAATAAATTACTTGTTGATTTTATCAATCAAGGCAATTTCAATGTACATGAACTAAGAGACACTACCAAAACATGCAACTATCAACGTAAAGGTGGTGAAACAGTAGAAGTGTTGATAACTAACTATTAGTAGTTTACAACGCTTTTAATATAAGATAAGATATTATAGATTTTTAACCACTTTGAAGAGAATATTATGATTCCAGTAAACAATACTTCATCAGAAAGCAATTTAAGTTCTAAGGCTATTGAATACCGTGTAGCTGTAACATCTAAGACTTTTAAAGTCTTATCGGATACCATGTATAAGAACAAAATTCGGGCTATTACCCGTGAGCTTTCTTGTAACTGTAACGATGCCCATGTTGATGCAGGTATAACTAGGCCATTCGAGATTACTTTACCTACTCGATTGAATCCTGTTATTGTCTTCCGTGACTTTGGATTTGGTATCAGTGAAGAAGATATTTACAATGTCTTTACAGTGTATTTTGAATCTACTAAGACCAAATCAAATACCCAGATCGGTGAATTAGGTTTAGGTGCAAAATCACCTTACTGTTACTATACCCGTTCGATGCAAGTTAAAGTATACCAGAATGGTATTTGCCGTACATATTCAGGTATTATGACAGATGAACCTAAGTTCGAACTTTTGTCTAAAGAACCAAGTGATCTTCCTCGTGGTATGGAAATCAGTATTCCTGTTTTACCGGAAGATATCAATACGTGGCATAATGAAGTAGCATATTGTTTACGCCCTTTTAAAGGTAGAGTTGAAGTGCCAGGTCTAGAGATTCACTGGTTTAATGAATCTGAGATCCAATCACGTAAGGATATCCACGGCTCATCAATTTATGCTCTGTATAATAATATTGTATATCCATTAAAAGACACGCCTGGCTTATCCTGGAATATCCTAAGTGAACATTATCCATCGCCCGTGATTCGCTTTGATGTAGGTTTACTAGATTTCATGCCTTCTCGTGAAGAATTGAGCTTAGACCCAGTAACAGTTAAAAATATTGTAGATCGGGTAAATAGCATTGAAAAGAAATTAATTGATGACCATGTTAAAGAACTTTATGCCATATATAATTTACGTGAACGTCGACGTAAATTTAATGAATTAGAGCATTTCACCCAAGAAGCTATTTTAGCTATTATGGGCGATGATATTAGAGAAGAGTTTTCTTTATCAGACGAGCTGGTCCATAATTTATTTGGTCAAACCCATTGCTTAAGTCTTACAGGTAAAGCTCGTAGCATCATCCAACGTCCTTCTAGAAGAGCAAAAGTACGTGAAGTGCCAATTCAACAAATTTTAGGTCTTAATACTTCTAGAGTGGTAATTTTACTTAAAGATCTTGAATCAAAGAGCTCTTTATATAAAGCCCGCCGAGTTATGTTTGGTATTGAACCTTCATTTTTTGAATTGCATGTGGCTCTTGCTGATAAAGTAAAAGAGTACATGATGGATGACGATGTCGTTATTTACAAAGTATCTGAAATGTGTGCTAAGACTCCTAGGGTTAAAGCAGAAAAACGGCCTGGTACTCCTAACATTTATCATTATAAAGATGGAAACATTACCCCTCTAAAGCTCACTGCTAAAGAAGTAAAAGAGCTTAAAGGATATTGGATTCCTTTATTCGGAGAAAATGTGACGACTTTAGAAGGTGATGACGGCCCATCTAAACCTGGATTTATTGATACCACCAAGAAACTTTTAAATCTAGATGAGTTTTATTTTGTTCGTAAGCCGGCATTTAAATGGGTAGTTGGAATGACTTATCTGTATCCTTTATTATTAGATGCATATAAGAAAGAATGTTATAAGCTTACACTTAGTAATATTTCTAATGTAAGGTCACATGGAAGCAGATTAGCTATGAGTGACTCTGTTAAACCTGTAGCAGAGATCTTAGGATTTAAATTCTCTAAAATAAGTAATACGCCTATTCAGGGATTCTCGTCTAAAGGATGGATAGAGATTAGAAATATTAATAATGGGGTTATAGATTCATTTAGACTTAAGATGGCTGAGTTTTATAATGAAATGCAGAAGCAGTATCCTTTAGAGTATTATTACATCATGAATTGCAATTACTCTCAAGATACAGGCACTTCAGAACTGTGCACAAATGCATTTGTTAAGTATGCAAAATATATAGTTAATAAGGATAAATAATGGCTAAACCTATCAATACTGCTAAAATCTTAGAGCTTTATGCCCTAAATAAAAATAAAAACCAAATTGCAAAGCAATTAGGCATCTCTTGGGATACTGTCAATAGACATATCCTTAAAGAACGACAAAATGAAAGACTTAAAATCCATGCCACTATTCTAGGTCTTAAATCCGAAAAGCCTAAAGGGCTGGTATTAGGTAATAAGAAAAAGCCCGTTAGTACAGTTCTAGTAATGGACACACCAAAGTATAATGGCCCTAAAGTTCACTGGGTTCATTCTACTGTGCCGGGAACACATAAAGGCTATATTACTATGTACTCTGATAAAGTGTATACTGTTAACTCAGGACACACTAAGTTCAATGTGATTTTAAAGGCTCTTAAAGATGGTAACCATGCCTTAGCATTAGAACTGGCTTCGGTAGAAAATCATATTTTACGTCAGGTCAAATTCAATAGTGATCTTATTATTGATGGAGATAAAATTACGTACAAAGGGCGTTTATTACGTGGTGGTGCTGCATCTCGTATTATCGATGATATGATGCTGGGTAAGGATTTCTCTAAATGGGCTAGTTTCTTATCAAAATTATTAGAAAACCCTGAAGAGAAAAACATCGTCAGATTATTTGATTTCTTAGTCCATAAAGATATCGAAATCTGCGATGATGGCGATTTCTACGCTTGGAAATACGTCCGTAAAGACTTTACAGATTGCTTTACTGGTACTATTGATAATAGCCCCGGAAAGAGCCCTAGAATGCCTCGTGAAGAAGTATGCAATGATGATAATATTTCATGTGCCCCGGGTCTACACGTGTGTGCATTAAAATACATGGAAGGTATTAATAGACATTCGTATAATATTGTCTTAGTTAAAGTACATCCTAAGGATGTAGTTAGCATCCCATTAGATTATAATGTGGATAAAATCCGTACATGCGGTTATCATGTAATGGAAAGACGTTAAGTGTAATTAAGAGGCTTCGGCCTCTTTTTATTGGAGAAGATTATGAAAGAATTTTTAGAAAAATGTAAAGCTGCAGCTCTAGAGGCTACCGGTAAAATTGACAAAGAAAATATGAGCGATGAATATTTTTACCAATGCCATATTATTGAATCTTTTAAATTCATGGAAAGAAATAAAGCTCTGTATTATAAAACCATATTAGATATTTTACTTAGTTTTGACCCTGATGCAGAAAGCAACAAATCTATATCATTTGAAGAATATGTCTATAATGAGATAGAGAAAAATGCCAGAGAGCTATGGAATATCAACGATGAATATTATTTAGAGGCTAAAGGGTTTATTAGACAAAATAATATAGAATGGAATCTGGCTTTCAACGTAGAAAAGATATTAATTAGCTTATCTCAATACTGGATAAATTGTAGTGAGCACCCATATTATCCAGTACCAGAATCTACAGATAACAAGAGCTTGTTTGATGCAGAAGATGCATATTATTGCACTAAAGAAATAGGAAGTTTATGGGAAGGTGAATATGGTGTGCTACATAGACAATTGCTAAGTATGACCATATCTTTGCTCAAGGATTTAGTAGGTTAAAAGAGGCTTCGGCCTCTTTTTTTTTCATAAATCTATTTACAAATCCACCTAGTGTGGTAGAATACTAGTATCAAATGCCTGGAGAATTATCATGAATATTTTAGACATAACTTCATTGCCAAAGTTAAATTTGTCTGAAGAACACAAAGAACTTTTAGCCGGATATAAAGCATTATGTACTGTTAAAGAAAGGGCTTATGCCAATAAACTTACCTTAGGCATATGTGATTCATTTTCTAAATCGTATAAAAATGCTTATTTATATGTTTTTGACCAAAATTGTTTACATAAATATGCCCCAGAATTTCAAAGAATTATGGGAGAACTTGCTTTAGAGCTAGGAACAGAAAAATCTTATCCTGTTCCTGCTCCTAAATGGTTTTATGAATCCGCTAAAGTTTACCTAAATGGGGTAGAGATTAAACAGGGTAAAGTAATCAAGAAAAACTCAGTTGTATCTGTCCATTATATTGATGAAAATGGAGCTGATGGTCAAATTTTATTGAATTCATTTACAGATACAGTCAATCAAATTATAGAGCATGCTGCTTATAAAGTATTACCTAAATGGACCGGTGATTATGGTGCTCTCAGATTGGAATTTTTATCTAAATTGATTGAAATGCATAAAGAAGAACTTTTATCTAATGGCTTAGAAGAATATATTTAAGGAGTGGATATGCCAGAAAATCAAAGCAAAGGCCTTGAACGGAAATTTATCAATTGGGATTATTGGGATGCTCATGAAGTAGGTCATTTAGCATTTTACATTGAGGACAAGGGGTCTTGGACAGATTACTCGAAACAGCTCATAGAATCTCAAGGCAAAGACCCAAAAGATTATACAATTTTTGAACTTGATATGAGCAGTTCTACTGCCAGTTTCGTAGCATTTTCTAGTGATACCGACTCAGAACCAAACGAAGTCGCTTCGACATTAACTTTTGATGTAGGATTATCAGTACTATGATATCTTTAGAAAAATCAACAACAGAAGAATTGGTTCTTTACTTAGAAAAATTTAGAGGTGAAGGCCAATGGTATATGTCAAAGAAATTGCCTACTGAACTTGTAGATGAAATTATCCATAGATTTGCACTAGAAGTAAAGCAAATGAGCAAAGAAGCCCGTGGAAACTATGGTATATGTAGGCTTATCTCAGATAAACATAGTACAATCATTGACAAGTTTTTTAATATTAAAAACGACGGTGAGTTCAGAAAAAACTTTATGTCTATTAGTGCTGAAAGAATGTACCAGATATTCGATAAATGGGAATATTTTTCATCTTTCTATAATTACCCGGTACCATCTACAAAACATAACCCTGAAGTAGGGTTAAATGAGCCTAAAATCGGCCCGCATAAAGCATTTTCCGATTTACATAAATGGGAAGGTGAATACGGTGAGCTCAGAACAGAGCTTTTAGATTTTATTATTTCAAATACGGATAAAAATAATGGACATTGGCTCAGGAAATGGTTATCCTTCTTCTTCATTAAGCAATTTTGCGCCACACTCTTTTACTATAGATGGCGTTAATTGTGCTTCAATGGAAGGATTTTTACAGTCTTTGAAATTTAGTTCAGCCGAAATGGCAGCTCATGTCTGTACATTAGTAGGAAAGCAAGCTAAGTTTAAAGGCAAGAAAAAGAATTGGTGGCGAACCCAGACATTATATTGGAAAGGTATTCCTATACATCGACAGAGTGAAGCCTATACCACTTTAATCGAAAGGGCATATAACCAATTGGCTAAGAACGGTGGGTTCGCCAGGGCCCTTCTAGCTACACGAGACTCTACACTTACTCATTCTATGGGTAAGTCTAAAAAGTCTGAAACTGTATTAACAGAACAAGAATTCTGCTCGAATCTATATCGGGTTAGAAAAATGTTACAGGAGAAATAAATGTGCTATTGTAATCCATCAATTAGGTCTATTAGATGCAACTCTATTAATTGTGTGCCTGCTTCACAAAAAGAAAGAGAAGTTTTAGAAAAAATAGAACGAGATAGGATTAAAAATGAAAAGGCAAAGAAGCGCCAAGAAGTTTTGAATTTCTTGAACTTTGTCTGTTTTGAAACACAAGGAAGAGGTGGAACTTCTACAAAATTAGAAGCCCTTATGCGAGATTATTTTGAAGAGGCCTAGTGCCTCTTTTTTTTTTTTGTTTACATTTTCTATAGACATGATATTATCAAAAAGTTCTAATACCATTGTGTCTTCAGGAGAATAAAATGCATGATTTAAGCAGAGCAGAAAAAAGTATTATTCTATCTAACAAGTTAAAACCAGACTTCGACATTAGTAAGTTTAATATCCAAGTAAACACAGATGATATACCTTTGAATACTGTATTAGATAGCATAATTTTAGATGCATTAAAATCTATACCTTCTAATAACACCAAAGCAAAATTAAGTTTGTGTGGGTATGTTTCTGTTTGGATGATAAAGTCCTCACAAGAAGCATTAAACCTATGTGATTCTCTTGACCCTAGTCTAGCAAGTCGTTATATAGATATTGAACAATTAAGAGATGTATCTGTACGTCTTAGGTCAAGAAAACTTTATTCTACTTGGCCTAAATTTAGTGGGGACAGTTTTTATCCTGTACCTTCACCTTTGTGTGGAGTATCTGCTTCTGTAATATACTGGGGAGATGCGCATAAATGGGAAGCTGAGTACGGTAAGTTACGTAAAGAACTCTTAGAGCATTCTATTAAATTATTAGAATCAACTCTTTTTATCAATTACACAAAATAATTGTTTACACTATGGTCTTGGCTTGGTATGATTAGCCTAACTTATATTATCTGGAGCTTAAAATGATTAACCCACAAACAAAGTTCAAATTGATTCTTTTAGCAAAGATGAATGACCCTGAATTAGATATCAGTAATCTTGGTGTACCGGATGAATTGGATGCCGACCTTCCTACTACTTCGTCGGCTTATATTAGCATTCTTTTAGATGGGCTTAATCATATTAAAGACCTTGACAAAGCAGGCAAACTCAAAGAACGTGCTATATGTGGGCTGCTTATGGATTTTGTATCTTCAGCTAATAAGGAAGTTTACAGCCTTATTGATTCTTTACCTAAAGAACTGGGCAGATTCTCGGTGTCTAAAAAATATGATGAAATTGCAATTCGCACCGGTATAGAAATTTCGTCTTCTCTAAGATACATATTTTCTAAATGGCCTAAATTTAGCGGTTCATATTCTTATCCTATCCCTTCTATGGCAGAAGGTGTATGCTCTTCAAGCATATTTTGGAATGACGATATTCCTTTATGGGCTGGTGTTTATGGTGACTTACGAAGAGAGCTTTTAGATTTTTTAATCAATTGGCTTAATGAAAATAATCAATCTTCATTTGGTAAGGTATACTAATGGAAATCCAAAGTAAAATATCTATAATGGACAAGGTATCAATAGAATCTAAGTCTATTAGCTATATGAATGGCCACAGAAAGACAGAAATATCTTTGACTTTTATTAATTCTGTACTTAAATCTGCCTACGTTGAATCAGGTGGCTCTAAAACCATGGGCCATCAAGGCCTTATAGATGAATTGCGTAGACTCAAAGCAATTCTAAACAGTTTTGAATCACTATAGGGTATTACTATGTTATTAAAACCAACTCGTAAAAATGCTATTGGTGTTTTATATAAACTTTCAGATGGTGAGAATTTAAACCGTACTACTGTAGACCAATACCGTATGTTTGTTTTCTTATATTTACTTAAAGAAACAAATTTAGTATACCGTTTCAAGGTAAATACATGTTATTCAATCTGTGTAATCTGCCAAGACTTATTAAAAGATCTCCTATTTGAGAAATTCCAATCAGTAGATAAAATGAGTAGCATAATGAAAGTAATTGACTTGCCATCTCTATCTAAATGGGTTTTTGGCAATTGGCCTAAATTTAGTGGAAACAGTCTTTACCCTATTAGCTTTGATAACGATATTACCCCAGAGAAAGAATTTTATAATTCTCATAATAAATGGGTAGGTGGTTATGGTAGTTTACGTAAAGAACTTTTAAATTGGTCTATTGAATATCTAGAAGGATTCTTATAATGGATTTATCATACTTAAGCAGATTAGGCCTCAAGGCATTTCCTTTAGCAAAGCAGCCTTTATCTAAACCTATTCAGACATTAGAGCAATTTACTTTAGATATTCTAAAAGAAATCCGTAAAGACCTTAAAGAGTTTAAGGTGGTACCATACGGTGGGGGTATTTGTGTAGCAATAAACAGAATGATAGAGTTTAAAATCTCAGAGTATTTAAAAACCACTGAAGACAGTTGGGTCACTATTGACACATATAGCAATTTTCGTAATTCAGGTAAATTTGAGTTAGAAAACTGTGTTATACAAACCTTGGCTATAGAGCTTATAGCTATTCCTGTAGCTGATGTATTCAGAGCTAAAGCGGCCTTATGGCCTAAGCATAGTGGAAGTAAAAATTATCCAGTCCCTTCACCTACCCTAGGGTTGAGACACTCGGAAGCTTATCTTACATTAGGTATATGGACCGGTGAATACGGTGAATTAAGAATTCAACTTCTAGATTTTGTTATAGAGAATCTAGAAAGTGAATTACAATAACTGTTTACAAAGGGGTCTTTAATTGATAAGATCCCTTTGTCGTTTATTAATTGGAGAAGTAATGATGGTAGTATTTAAGAAAAATCATTTAAAGAAAAAAGCCTTTACTGAATTGAGAACTCTGTCTACTGTGATTAAGCCGGAAATGTTTTATGGTGATGTATGTTTTGGTGATTTTAAGTTTTCTGATGGAAACGAACCTTTATATCCTGAAACAGAAACACAAATCTATAAGTGTGCTTTAGCTGTTCTGGAATATATAGAATGTTTGGCAAAAATTACGGTATTCCAAGAAGGGATTTGTGGTACTATATTCGAGGTACTACGTAAAGATATTTTATGGATAGATGACTCTTGCCCCTGTTTAATTCCAGGACATTATGGTGCTGGTACTATAGCAGAAGCAATCTCTGAAATTATAGTCAATTCTTGTAAAGGTATTTGGGTAGATTGGGAGCATTTTTCAGGGTCAAGTTCTTACCCAATCCAATCTCCTTTAGCTGATGCCTCACCTATGCAATATTTTCATTTTACTTCAGCAGAAGGCGGCCTCAAATGGAAAGGCGAATATGGTAAACAAAGAAAAGAACTTCTTTCGTTTCTAATCAAATCACTTAAAGAAAAGGTCTAAAATGAATTTACTAAGAAAATGCCTAAAGGCTAAAAAGAATATCCTTAAAACTTTAGAACATGAAACAATTTGTAATGGGATATGTGCTGAAATAAACCCTAGTGACAAAGAAGCAGATATTCTTAAGAGTATATTCAAACTATGGCCTAGATTTTCAGGACATACACTATATCCTATTAATATTACTAAGATGAGACCGGTAGAAGAATATAGCGAATGCAATAAGTGGGCAGGGCCGCAAAAAGAAATGAGATTAGAGCTTTTAGATTTTATTATTGCTTACTTAAAAGGACTGAGTTGGTTTAATCGTAATTTCAAAATCAATCCAGAGAATGTACACTTATTAAAAACTAGCCCAGGCTTTGATGTTCTGACAATGTTAATTGAGCTAGACAAATTAAAAGAAAAGCCTACAGATAAATCCATGGTAGGATGGGTCTTCTTTAAAGCAGGACGTCCTAGTCATGCTGTCGAATGTATAGATTTCATTAAGACGGTATTTAACAAATACTACAATGGAGCAGTGATAGATTTTATCGATGATGACCACGGAAGGACCATTTGGAAAGGGGATTTAGGTAAAACCAATCACAAGATACTTAAAGAATTCATTAAAAATATGAGAAAAGAACTCACAAAATAGGTTTACATTCCTAGTTGTTATTGATACTATACAAAAGTCAATACAACACAACAGGAATTTAACCGTGACGTATTGTCAGGAAAATTTATGCCATGGCGCGGTTATTACGGCCGTAAGAATATCCAAGCGCTCAAACAAGTTATTGAATATGTTTTTAGAAGATTTGTCAAAATAGGGAAAATAATATGCAATTACTTACTGTAGATCAAGCAAAAACACGTATACTAGATAGCTTATCACTCATTGATGAAGGTTTACCTATTTATCGAATGAGCGACATCCTAGTGGATTCTTTTAGAGGTTCAACTGAAATAGTCAACCTATTTTATCATGCTCTTTTGCACATAAAAGGAATGAACCCTTCTAAACGTAAAAATATTTGCTTTGACTTATTCAAATTCAGTAATAGCGTATTCAAAGGACAAATACGAGCAAATAGCGTCAATAACAAAGTCTGTAAAGATGTTTTGTCAATGCTTATCAAAGATGCATTTATAGATTCAGCTAAATATTGGCCTAAGTATAGTGGCTCGGAAGGTTATCCAGTCCCGTATGCATTCCCGCCTAAGCCTGGGGACCTAAGCCCATATGGAGCATTCTGGGAAACCCATTCAGACTTCTTATGGAAAGGCAATTATGGTGCATTACGCCAAGAGCTTTTAGAGTTTTGTATAAAATTTTGTGAAGAGCAATTGAAAAATAGTATTTACAATGAGGCCTATTATGATAAGATAGGCCTTGTAAATTAAATCTTAGGAGTATAAAATGCAATTACTTAGTTTAGCACAAACAAAAGAAAACCTACTAGCTCTTTTACGAGGTGTAAATTTTACATCAGGTGAAATGGGCATTTATCTAAGCAATAACTTAAAAGATTCAGCTGAAAAAAATAGCTTGTTGTACCATGCTCTTGTACATATTACAAACATACCTACAGAATGTCGAACCAACATTTGCTCAGAAATATCAAAATTTTTAGGTGTGGGTTTAGATAACTTAAATTTAAATAATGACCCTACTACCGATTCTGTGATAAAATTTAATATCTGTGATTTGATAAAATCAGAATTTTCTGATAATGCATCCCATTGGCCTAAGTATTCAGGCGAAGAAACTTACCCGGTTCCCTATAAGTTTCCAATTGGTGAGGATGGGTATGTGTCACCTTACTGTGTATTCTGGGAAAATCACTTATACAATACTTTATGGGAAGGTGAATATGGTGCATTGCGTGAAGAACTGCTCCAATTTTCATTAGATTATGTTAGTAAGAAATTTGATTAGGAGTTTAAGATGGTAGAATTGAAAGAAATTTTAGCAGAAGAGCAATACAAAGAATTTATAAACCTGTGTATTGCCCGAGCGCAGAAATTCAATAATGAATCTGATTGGAAGACTCGGGATATTCGTGCTGATGCCCAAAACTTTTTTAGAGAAAATCAAGATATGTACCAAAATGTTTTGAAATGTGCCTTAATTGAATTGGATGAAGCAGAATTAAAATCCGCTGAAGATGGCATTTGCCAATGTGTATCTATGATACTTTTTAGCAAATACTATTCTATCAAAGAATGCTTAGATACTTCAGGAACCTATATTGAGCCCCATGGGTTAAGTGCATACATTGTGTCTGTTATGTTAACCCAGATTAATACTTTGGTATATAAATGGTCTGCATATTCAGGCAATAATCTGTTCCCTGTTCCACTGTATTTACATGACCCTATGGAAGCCTATGAAAAGGCTAAAAAGTTAGGTACTATGTGGGTAGGTGAATACGGTGACAATCGTAAAGCTTTATTAAAGTTTCTTATTGCCCAATTAAATTAATCTAACAGAGGGTCTTATAAGGGCCCTAGGAGTATAAAATGTCTAAACAGTTTATGATGCAAATGATTAAATCTACCTACGGCGCTATATTAGAAACTTCACCAAATCCTAAGTTTTGGCCTAATGGATGGGCTCTAGCTGTCCACTCAGCTTCCATTGAATTGCTTCAAGATATAAGTCTCAAAGATAAGAATCCTAATGATGGTATTTGTGCTATGATACACAATGGAGTCATGGATTATTTCTACAAATTTAATAATTACCGTGACTACACTAAGGTATTTTTCAGAATAAATTCTTACATTAAACAGTATATGGAAAAAATGGCCTAAATTTAGTGGCAATAATTCTTATCCTGTACCGTCACAACATATCTACATTTCACATAGAAAAGAATATATGATAGCAAGCAGACTATAATCTTCATTGGCTAGGTGAATACGGTAAAGCCAGGTATGAATTGCTAGAACATATGGTAAAAACTCTGGAAACTAAATTAGGAAAAATCAATGAATAACTTATTTTTAACCCACAGGATTTTAAATATCCATAAAGAATTGACTGATATTACTGATGCTATCAATTATATGGTCAATGAACCTAAAGTATTTGGATATCAGGATATTTCTGATTTTTTCAACGAACTTGATGTTCTTAACAGGCAAGTGGCATTTATACCTTTTGAATCATGCTATAAACCTATAGACACTTTACATGAGAAAAACCTTAAAGTATGTGAAGTTTTAGATAATTTGCTATATTATGGTCTTGTAGATTTCAATACATTACTTACTAGTAGACCAAATGAATTAAGAGGAAGCCATGGTATTTGCTATCACACTGTGATGCTTAGTATTATTAATCCAATGGAAGTAGCATTCTCTAATGCTAAAAAAGGAAGGTCTTTTAGTGTTTTAAGGTCTGCATTATATGCTAGATTAGAAGGACTTTTCAGTGTCTGTAGTGGATTCTCCGGGAATTTTATGTATCCTGTAAAACCGGGTGATGATTTCATTTCTGAAGAATATAGCCGGGATATGTTTGATTATGATTCTGTAGAAGAAGAAGCATATGAGCGTATTGAAGATGTTTGGGAAGGTGGGTATGGTCTCAATCGTCGTGCCATGTTAGAAGAATTAATTGAAATTATGTCCGAATATAGGGGTTAAAAATGAATTATAAAGTAAGATTGGAAAATGGCTTTTTAGTAGAAGACATCATCAATACAAAGTCATTAGAAGAATTTAATGATTCGATTACTAAAAAATATATTGGATGCCCGGATACAATCCGAGGTGAACTAAAGACAATCTATTCTAAGGTTCATGCTGTTAAGCAACAAGTTATCAAAGATTCATTGGAAACAATAAAGAAATGGGCAGAAGAAGATAATGATTCTCTTGATACTAGCATGGGCATATGTGGGAATGTAATTCAATTACTTGTTGAAAATTTCACAAACAAAGTGGACAGGTCATTGTGTATTGGTCTTAATATGCCAACTATTCTATACTATGAAGAATTTATATATGATCTTAGTAATGAAATTTTAGGTGCTATTATAATGCCATTATTTGAACAATGGCCGAAGTTCAGTGGAGACCTATCGTTCCCTGTACCAGACCCAGACGATAAACTTGGCCACTCCAATGTGTATCATATGGGAAGTGACGATTACATTCTATGGACAGGTGAGTACGGGAATCTTCGTAAGGAGCTTTTAGATTTTTTAATTAGTAATTTTTAGGTTTACAAAGGCATCATATTTTGATATGATGCCTTTGTCGTTATTACCGGGAGCTTAAAATGGCTTATAATATATCAGCATCAGTACAACATAAACGCCGCATTAGTTTAGATATCGTCAATAGTGAATCCCAAGAAGTTTTTGGTTTACTTCTTTCTGAGAAATATAAGGACCAACCTAAAGAGTTCTTAGATTTCCTAAAGTCATTATATTCTAGGGTCAATGCTATTAGGAATCAAGCAATTAAAAGCTCATTAGAAACAATCAAAGAATGGGCTGAAGATAAAATTTATCATGATTTAGATTACAAGGCAGGAATCTGTGAGAATTTCACTAATTTAATTGATTTGAAATTTAATTCAGAACTCAAGAATTTTGAATCAGAGTTTGAAAAATTCGAGAACCTAGGTGTAATGCCGCCTTTACATCTGTTTATATATGATTTATCAATAGATATTTTAGATGAATGTATAGTTCCATGGTTCGAACAATGGCCTAAATTCAGTGGGGATATTTCATACCCTGTACCGTCAACAGACAAATCTTTAGATGAATACCATATTTACTGTGAATATAATAAAGATGACAGGTTATGGACAGGTGAATACGGTGATTTACGTAAAGAGCTTTTAGATTTCTTAATAGACCATTTTAGCAAATTCTAAGTTTACAAAGACATCATCCTTTGGTATGATGTCTTTTTCGTTTCTATAGGGATTAATTATGAGTCATAAATGTAAAGTGTATTTAGGATACAATAACACACAAAAATTATTAGATGTTCTAATTACAACTCCTAATAAATTAGGCCCTTGGCCAAGTTTTGAAGACTTTAAAAGTTATATACAGGACCCTAATAAAGAAGATACTAAGGAAAATCTATTGAATATTGCTTTTCCTGAATTGGCTATCTTAGTAGACAATTTAATTTATTTAGGAGCAAAAGAGCTTTTAGAAAAAGTAAATGGTCCTAATAGTTCTTCAATAAGACATGGTATTTGTTATAGTATTTTACGTCCTGTAGTGGATAAGTTATTCCATGGAGCAGTAATTTACAATAAACCTAGAAGATGCCTAAGGGAACTCATTTATAGCAGATTATCTTATCTGTTTTCTCTTGATGAGGAATACTCAGGAGATCTAGATTATCCGGTAAAAGCTCCAAAAGCATACCAGCATTATAATAATTCAGCAGAAAAAGCCTATATTGAATGTAGGCTATGGGTTGGTGAATATGGTATGGCAAGAAAAGTTATGCTAGAAAATCTAGTAAAAAGAACAAATTTACTAGAATAATTTATTTACAAAGGCATTGTATTTTGATATGATGCCTTTGTTGTTATTTTATTGGAGGTTAAATGAATTTAGAAAAAGCTTTATCTATGCTTTCTGCTGAAGAATTATCTTTATATCATAACTCAGGGTATTATTTTATCCATGACAATACTAGATTGCCATTAGCCTTACAGATTTTTGTGGTTGAATCTACTTTAGATGGGTTAAAAGAATTGCTCAACTTAGCTAATGTTAATAAAGTCGAAAGTGAAACTACTGGTATTTGTAGAAATCTGGAAAGGATTTTATCACCAATATATAATTCGCTAAATCTGCGCTGGTATTTTTCCATGGTCGATGATATTACATCTTCGTCATTTAAATTATGCGAGCATTATTCAGGTAGTGTAGTTTATCCTATCCCGGCATTCATTGGGTGTAAAGATAGTGAAGAAGCGATATGTTCTTATAATACTGAGCCTAATATGTGGACAGGTAGGTATGGGAAGGCCCGTATTGCGATGTTAACAGAATCTATTGTTCATGTAGAAGAAATGAAAAATTCTTTATGGAGTGAATACAATGCAAAATAATTTTAATATGTATAAGAATTTAGTAGAATTGATGAAATTAGGGCATGTGGATAATGCTTTAATCTTAAATCTTTTATCTAAGATAAAAGAAACCGATATGTCTAAGCATTACATGAAAGCTCATGGGATCTGTCATATATTCGACCAAAGTTTAGCTTCGCTTCTCCATGAATTGGCTATTAAAGATTTTGAACCTGAATCACCCTTATTATATGATATACGAGAATTTTACGTAGAACGTATTTCTAGTGTAATGCAACAATGGCCTAAATATAGCGGTGATATGAAATATCCTGTCCCATCTACAGAAGATTTACTGGGACCCCAACATATGTATATAAACTCAAAAAATCTATGGACCGGTGAATACGGTGATTTACGTAAAGAGCTTTTAGATTTCTTAATCGAAAGATTTAAGGCACAATAATGAAAAATTTAGCAAGAACGGTATTAAAATGTATTGCGGGGAATTATCCTGAAGAAAAAGCTAAAGAATTGCTGAAATGGGTTTCTGAAATAGACCCTACAGGTGAAAATTTAAATCAATTAATGGAATTGGTTAAAGATACTATAAAGGCTTTACATGGTATTCCGCTCGAGGCATTAAAAGCCACATTAAAGATGCCTAAAACAGATGCTCTGCATTCTACTGGGATGTGACATTTAATTAATAACAATATCCAATTTCTGATTAAAGATAAATTTAAAAGTTTAAAAGAATTAGAGCTCAAGTTAGAATATCTAATATCTATGGATGATTCTTTAATTTCACACCCTTCCGTAGAATTCTGTTTAGCTAGTTTTATAACAAGAGAATTTTTACAGAAATCTAAAGAATGGGAACACCATTCCGGTGTAGAATTCTATCCTGTCCCTTATCCATCAGGTACAAAACTTGATACAGTAAACAGATACCACTCTATTCATGCCCATAACTGGGAAGGTGAATACGGTGAATTACGTGTCAATTTATTAAAATTTTTAATTGCTAAGGAAGAATTATGTTTATCACAGCAAAAGCAACAAAAGTAGAGCTCACTCAACAAAATATTTTAGAAATTATTTCTTCTGCTGATACTGCTTATTTAGTAGAGGAGCTTAGAAAAAGAGCAGACAAAGTTTTCTTGGATGGTCTTTTAGTAATCATTCCTAAAGAGTCTAGAGCAATAGCAAATAAGACTAATGGAACGACTATTATGCATATTGATGCAGGTTATGATTATCATAACAATGTCGGTATTGATATGCCTGTACGATTACTTAATGAATTAGAATTAAAAGAATTTCAACTTATCGACAAAACATTCGAGCGGCTAAAATTCTTCTGTGAGCAGTAAATGGTAGATAAATGGCCAGTTGATTTGCTGGCCTATTTACTTATGTAGTCTAAAAGTATAGTATACCATCATTGTTTATTACAGGATTTTATAGTGACTAAATTAGAAGCTTTATCAAAAAATGGCATTACTCTTACTCAAGCACAGCTTTCAGTCTTTAGTGCAATTGCCAACCAAAATTTTATTACAGTTGATTTATTAACTGAAGTGACAGGATTAAGCCTAGAATCGGTTAAAGATTCTATTGGTATTCTATTAGAAAAATCTCTTGTTGAAGTCTCTGTTGATTCCTATATTGTTTCTGAATATGGAATGGACCTATTATTAGACGCGGCAGTGAAATACACCACGGAGAATAATATCATCTTTGAATCTAAGGCAACAAGAAAACCTAGAGCAATTACAGGTGATATGAATAATGATAAAGAAACAATCGAAGAATTAGCCAAAGAACGGATAGAAGTAAAAATGGTACGATTAAACCGTTCTAATTATGAGATTGTTTTGCCTAGAAACAAAATGAGATTACGACATATTGAAGTTCGTAATGATGGTCTATTGCGTGTAATGGGTGCTAAAATGTCTGAAGAGCATTTAAAATTGTTCACAGATATTAATATGACTTATCGCGTAGGAGCTACCGGCAATGTCTATATAGATGGCCAAAGAACACAAGAACTTATCATTTCAGTTTTAGATTTAATTGCAACAGAATTAGGGAAATAATTATGGATTTTTTTGACAGTTTAATGAATATTCAAACAGATGAAGAAACACTTATCCAAACAGAAGAACAAGGCTATTGTCCTAAAGCACATAAGATTACATTAGAAATTATTTCAATTATGTGCCTATTGATAAAGTTTGAATCTGAAGCAACACTGGAAACGCCAGGCTTATTTCCTATATTCCTCAATGAATTACATATTAAGGATGAAAAAGACCAAGAATTCACTCCTTATCGTCTTAAAACTACATTCAGACGAAGTGGTATTACACGTGACGGGTTTTTAGAAGAAATCCAAAAGTCATTTAAGCGTCTAGATGCAAAAATGGAAATGTATAAAAATCGTGGTGTAAATGAATTTTAACTAAACAGAAAAGGACAGCATATGCTGTCCTTTAGGGGGTTATCTAGAACGACCTAGTGTACGAGTACCTTGGCTACAGATGCTGGTCAAGCGGTCTATATCCTTAGCCATATGAGGCTTTTCATACCAATACATAGAGATTGCCCCTGCGTAAATATTTTCAAGATTGAAATAGGGACAACTGAACATGAATTTTAGCTCACTAGAATCTTTCTTAGTAGGCAAAAAAATAAATTCTGTTTCAGTCCAGAAATTTCTTCCCGATAAATGAACAGTATATTCTCTTGAAGTCTTATCAACTGGGAACCCACCAAGATTCTTCTCGTTTACTGTACTAGGCAATCTGCCTTCGTAAGCAATCAAATCCACAAAGTAGTTTAGGTTTTTAGGTCTAAATGAATAAACGGCGCTAAAATCAGCTCCGCTTGAAACGTGAATAATTTGAAGTTGTTCTAATGCAGCAGTTTCAAATCTAGCATTTCGCTCTTTTTGTAGTATCTCCGCATAATTAGAATAACTAGACTCCTTGTACATTTGTAGGATGTAGTCACCTTTATACCAGATTAGACAAAGCAAAAACAAAACAACGATAACTGAAACTCTTGAAGCAAGAACTTTTCCTGAATCAGTATCTTTGAAAATGCGGTCTAGAACACCCAGTATCATATCTGTAGCTAATATCTTGGGTGCCATAATATCTCCTTATAAAAATAAGAGAGCTACTAGAGCTCTCGTTATTATTTATAAGCATTATAGCAGTTGATACTCGAACCGTGTGATGTTGCTATACTGTGAACTGATTGTGTTTCGTAAATTAACGTCGCTAGTCACATTGTTTCTAACATAACAGTACGATACGTTAGGCCAACCTGCATCGATCCATACATCCCATTGTACACCAGCCCAACCGTCTGCACCATCAATAATCATTTCACGCATTCTACGTTCAGAACGTTGTGAGTTACTGCGGTTAAACCAAACACGAATTTTAACCATTTGACCTGCAACCAAATGGTTAACCATTGCAGATGGTAAAGCAATAGTTTGAGTTCCTGAACCAGGACTATTATGCACAGTATACCACTGGTTTGTATCTGCCGGACGACCAACGATATTGCTCCACGATAAGTTAGTTAACTGAGAACCATTACCACGGAACCCAGCAGCGTTAACCCACCCAGAACCATCGCGAACAACAACAGTATTAGCGTTAGCCGCTGTTGTATGCACTGTGTTAGGAACGTTACCCAAACCAACTTGGGCGGAAGTTAAGCCAGTCAGCGCAGAACCATTACCAACAAACAAGTTAGCGTACATGTTGTTAGAAGCAGAAATGTTACCAGAAGCATTTAAACCTCCGGTATTTACATAACCTGCTATAGAAACTCCATTTTGGAAATCCCCAGCATAGTTTATAATTAGATTGCCATCTAATGTACCTACTAAGGCTCTCTTACCGTGGATTTGTATATCTTGTCCTGCTATATTAATAGCACTATAGGTAAAACGGTCAAGCTTCTCACTCCAAGATTGAGCACCTATATCTCCAAGGCTAGGTTTGTTTTGGGCATTATATTGTAACACCCAATCAGTCCAAGCACCAGTATATCTTGATCTTGTGTATATAGTATTAGAATTATATACATGATACCTTTGCTGTTGTCCTGCTCCGTGTGTGACAATTAAAGACCCGGCTAATAATACAGGATAACCTCTATCTAGTGATGTATTAGCATTAGAACCTTGGTAATATATTCCTGGGGTATATAAAGTGTTTAAATCAGTTAACCCTAAATCAATTGGTCTGGATGCAGAACCAGCCACTATAGAATTTACTTCAGCTTTAGTATATGCACCTACATCATTTGCTGTTGGTTTTCTATTATCTCCATATAAAGTACCTTGGGATTTTACATATAATAGTCCATTAGGGTCTAATTTCAATAAATCCCCACCCCACCAACTAGAACCAGTACCAACAACAAAAGCATTTACTATTGTTTTAGTTGTACCATTCCAATGCGAACCAAAAGCAACAATAGCCGGGTCGTTTACATTCGCATTGAAAATAATACCACTCGCTGCACTAGAAGTATTATCAGAGTAATATATATTATGCGCTGACATAGTTAATCTACCATTAGCAAAATTTATATTACCTGACATAGTACCGCCTGAGGTACTAAGTACTCCTAATTGTGTCGCGGTGGGCAAAAATCCTTGGTGAAATACTTTTTGACCTTCTTCGGCAAAGAAATTCCCGGCACTTACAATATCTTTATAGAAATAAAATTGTGGTAGCGAAGTATTAAAATGTGCGTGATATGCATTCAATGCACCTATACTTACAGTACCATACTGGTTTAAATGGAGCATTTGGCCTGCAGGCTGAATAATTAAAGACCCATTCTGCTGCCCATTAGGTCTTAGATGTAAACTATTAGCCACAGCACCTTCAGCGGCTTCTGTTTTAAGTGCAATATGAGCTACGGCATTTAATGCTTTTAGCTCTATGTATGACCAACCTGCACTAGTATTTTCTATTGTTAAACCTTTATAACTAGTAGAACTTCCTGAACCAGTTAAAGTACTAGCATTTAAAACACCCGAAATACTAGCATTACGTTTTACAAGCAAATCATAGTTAACAATTAAACCACCGTGAGTATCTATATTTGTAGAGCCTTTGCCTCTAAAATAATGATTGAAATTTCCTGAACCATCTTTATAGCCGATATGGGTTACACCATCGCCAATAGAATTAGCATCAGAATCAGTATTTGCCTTAAATATGGCATTATTTGCTGGTAATCCAGCACCTGATCCTGTGATACTTCTTAGGACAGTTAATACGCCTCCATAACTAACATTAGCCATACTTGTGCCACCAGCCATAGTATGGATTGCATCATTAGACAATACAAATCCGGTGCCACTTGCACCTAAAGCAATTGATGCCGGGCCTAATGAACTTACTCCGCCAAATCCTACAGAAATACTATTAGCAAAACTGGTATAGTTTGCACCGAAGGTGACCATTCTATATTGCGGGCCGTTACCATGGTATAATGCTAGTCCTTCTAATGTTGCAGCTCGGCCATCAGCAAGAAGATGGAAAATGGATGAACCTGTATGGGCCCTAGTTTTAAGAAGATGGTTTAATCCATTTACATCTCCTGAGCCAGAATAAACATGTGGCGATAAAGCATCTATAGAATAATCTACTGAAGATTGCCTAGAATATAGTGTATTATTAAATTGGCTCGGGGCATCAACATACAAATATGAATTAATATCGAATCTGCCTGTATATCCTGAAGAAGGACTGTCGAACAATTTCATTGTTGCTAATTTAGCCGGCCCTATTTCAAAAACAAGATTATTGGCTGAGCCATCTTTTTCTGAGCGTATATTCATAGGAACTGTTTGACCCGGGACAGAAGTCAATGTCAGTCTCTTATTACTATCCCCAAATATACCGTAAATGTTTAAACTATTAGCAATGTTTGTAAGGCCGGTGTTATTTAAATTAGTTACATTTAATGTGGTGATATTAGCTGTGGTTAAATCCGCTAATACGGTTTCTAATTTTCCGGCTTTTACCGTGCCTGTGGCATCAATACTTCCATTTACTGATCCACCTTTACCGAAACCTAAATCAATGATTTGGCCTGAAGCATTTTTTGTATAAATTGTTCTATCTGCTAAGTTAATAGCCAAAGCACCTTCATGCAACTGAGCTGCTGTTGGAATCTTTCCTGCTGTTGCAGTTCGTAAGAACTGAATAGCGGTTAAATCTGCCATGATGGCTCCTTATTAATATAATCCGAAATCTTGAATAGACCCTTTCACTACAATTTGAGAAAACTGAGGAACATGAGTAGGCTGAGAAGCAGGGTTCTGACTAATAAAATTAGGTGCAGCTAATATACCGACCATAGTTTGTAACGCAGTAACATCTGATGCAACTTGCTTATTATTTGTTACTTTATCTAACCCAACATGTGCCTTTGTAGGTGTATTGCCGGGGCTGAATACACGTCCTGATTCATCATACACATATTTAGCAAGAGTATCGCCCATTACAGTGAAACGTGTTCCTGTAGTAGCATTAGGATCGAATAATACAAAGGGTGTACCCGTTGCAGTCTCAATTGCAAAAGTACCAGGGATACGCAATGAAGCTGTTTGAGGGCCTGCACCTACAGCCCCAGAAATACTGAAAGACAGGTTATTCTTATCTTTTAATACAATACCTTTATTAAAGGCTACAAGGTCTAAATAGGTGCCACCTAAAGCTTTAGAAACAAAGTCGTTATCTGCTGCTTGGGGTTTATCGTTTTCAGAATAAATCTTAAAACTTTTAAAATATATGGAGTCGCCGACTGGCGTTAATGGGAAAATCCCTTTATGCCATATGGGCATACCTCCAATTGTACTTGTCGAGCTTAAATTTGCCATGACGTTCTCCTTTTACCTGTATTTATCAATATTTAAAGACAAAAACGGGAAGCAATTGCTTCCCGTTTACCCTCTAACGTTTCTCAAATCATTGTCAATCTAAGTGGAAGAGGAATATTTGAGAATCTTTTCTAGATTTCTATTGTCAATACTGTTACCAGCGTAAGAGGATAGGTCTATACTGATTCTTCTAATGGTCTGAATTTTGCTGAAACATAGACCTTATCGTTAGGCATAAACACCTTAACCAACCCTGTTTCTGTTTCTTTGGCAGTATAAAGTCCATTTTTAACATAAAGAGGGCCATCTGGATTATTAATACAGAACGCTTGAGTTAGCTCTACATTTTTAAACAAAGCTGAAATTATCATGTAGAACCCTTAACTATACGGAATAATTCGGAACGACTGGTATCCCACATGGTTTTGATGATTTCCGGGGTAAAAGGCTGACGGTAGAATTCACGCAGTTTGCATAGGGCATAACGATATGAATCAAAATTATTTGTCAATAAAGCCTTTTCAGCTAATTTCTTTAATCGTTTAATTTCATGACGGTTTTTAGAAATTTGTTTTAATTTGTTCTTTACAAGCCGTTTTTCAAAATACTCTTGTAATTTAGCATCAGCTTCATTTAGAGGTTCATATTCTGATTCAGACTCTACATGGTCTTCCAATTTAGAGTCAATTTCTTTTAATCTATTCATATCATTTTCAGTCATATATTCTCCAGGGAATGTTCTACTGTATGGTCTAGATTTAATTTAACCTTAAGACCAATTTCATCTACAAAATAAGAGTGCTCAATTGCCCGTCCATTAACTTTAATTTCGACGTCGAAAGGATCCAAAGGGTCAATTTCAACGTCTAATCCTATTTTTTCCTTCAAAAACAATTTAAGTAAATAAGGTATACTGTCTAAATCTTGTACGTTTTCTAGGAATCCTGTTAGGTCAAGAGTCTTCATATAAAAAATCCAATGTTGGTATGTCAGGCGCATCGACTTTTTTAGCAGTCTTTTGAGATGACTCATATTGCTGTAATTTATCGAAGATGTCCTGAATGAAGTCCTCATCGGCAATTGCAACCATGTCGTCATCATTTGCGTCATAAACGTGATTGATGAAATAACTGTATTTGCTTGCATTTTCACGGCGTTCTTTTTTAATTCGCTGTACAAATGCATTAAAACAAGCTTGAGTTATGTACGCATGTGGGTTGAAATATTTTGTCTCATCAAAGTTGATTAACCCTTTAACTGAGGCTTCAATACCGTCAGAAATCATTTCCTGTTTCCAGGTCCCAGTATAACCAGAGAAATTAAATCTATGGCTTAGGCCTTCGGCAATAAGAATAATACCCATTCCAATGGTATCATTCTGCTTTACCTGATGTCCAGCTTCAGCACATTTCTTTTTCCAGTCAACAATAGCCGCGTACAGCTCTTTATTATTTACATAGTTGATTTTTGGCTTTGTTTCTTCGGACATAAGATTTATTCTCTCTTAGCTATATCTTTAAGGGTTTGTTTGATTGTTTTGTCAGTAGAGACCTTTAAAGGAGGAACGTTATGTTCTACACCAAATGCAGTAATACCAAAGTGTTCCAAAATAGTGGATACTAAGACTTCACGTACTTTAACATCATCTTTAGATTGGAGACTAATTTCAAGTTCATCTAAAATCTCATGGGTAATGATTTTACCTGATTCGAGAATTTCACTAGCCTTTGAATACGCTAGATTGCGGATTTTAGAAAGTTTTAATTTATTCATAATAATACTCCACTGTCAAAAATTTATTATACAATACTAATCTTCAAGCATTAACAGATCCATAAAATCTAGGTATTTTGTTCTTTGCCCATTTACAAAAATTACAGGGTAAGTAAAAACTAATTTATTCTGTCCTACCCTATCTGCTAACTCTTGAATCACTTTACGATGATATTGTATACCATCATTAAATATAATGCATGTGCGCCACTCATAATCAATTTTATTTTCATCTAATAAAGATTTCAGTTTATGACATGCATAACAATATTCCGGCGGGGCTGAGACCCCATATATTTCTATTTGCATAAGAATTTCTTTAATGCTTTTTTGTATTGAGAAAGTAGAACTGCTTTAGTCCCATCTTTATATTCATACCCAATTCGTTTGAATTCTTCTTCCATTTCAGGCTTATTCATGGCCTTAAACTTCTTAGTCATATCATTTATGTATTGTGGATGGATAGGATTAAGGCTGTAGTCGGATTCTAAGTAATCTATAAGGTTTTTAAGCCAAGAAATATAATCAACCTGAGCACCTTTTAGACCACTCCTAGAGAATTTATGTTTTACTTGGCCTTCATAAGCATTACACAAATTGCATAAGAGGCCACGAACCCTACCAGCTTTATTACCTTCTAGTTCATGGTCATGGTCTAAGTGGTTTTTCTGAACATCTTCATTCAACGGCCTACCACATAATAGACATAGGCCATTCTGTTGGACAAATCTAATTTGCTTTTCTTCTTGATATTTCTTTCCTACTAGTAACATATTATTTCTCTAACCAAATAAACGATACTAGTATTTAAACTTATTCAAACTCAATTACAGCCTTAACGGTAATTTTAGGTTTAACGACAAATACTTCATCTATGCTAATAGGATAATCCTCATAATCTCTATAGAAAGTAACATCTACATACACATTGTGTTCAGGACTCCAGTATAATCCATCATCCGAATCTTTGTAAGGACTAATAATATGGTCTTCCAGACCACTATGTTCAAATTTTTGGCTAAATTCAAACCTAGACATCCCTGTAATTTCTTCTACAATAGCTTTGATTTGTTCTTCTGTCTTTTCTTCACTCTTGTGAATTTTGGCAGATAATTCTTTTAACTCATCTCGTATTCTTAATAACATACTAATTCCTTTAAAAAGAAAAAGGGAGCCTAAGCTCCCTTAAATTAAAATTTGTGTTTTTGCAATTCAGTAAAGCCACCTATAGGATGTCCATTAATGACAATTTGAGGCATGGTCATTTTACGAGTACCTAAAATAGATTCTAGTTCATCGATAACTACTTCATTTAATACAGGAGCTCCGTCACTTCCTTTATGAGTTGCAACGGAGATAAACTCATATGGAATTTTCTTAGCGGCTAAAAAGCGTTTAGCATTAATACAAGGTGGACATCTAAAAACAGATTCTTCGAATCCGTATACAATCACATTCGGCATTATATTTCCTTACTTAAATTTTTTAACAGGCCATAAGAAGATAGGCCAGAATAATAACACTAGGATACACTCAAGCAAAGGTTTATTATCAAGCTTTTGATAATGATAATAAGCACCAGAATATTTAACTTCTTGGCCTACAAATAAACTAAAAATGAATAATGCTAACAACATAATGGCTCCTTAGCCTGTAATAATTTGGAAATGGATTTTCTTGACAAAGTTTTCCCAGAAATCAACATCTACCGATTCCTTTAGAAGTCCTTTTTCTTTAGCATCTTTTGAAGCTTGCTGAACTTCATCTAAGAGGACATTTAAGTATTCGGTAAATTGGTCGAAAGACCAGGAACCAGATTTAATCATTTTAATTGTTTCAGCATCTTTAAGAGGGTACTTTAAATCTGCTGTGCTATAAATTTCTTTCATTTGCAAACAAACACGGACAGCATGTGATAATGCCTTCCAATCAATACCTTGATTGCTCTGTGCTTGTATAGCTCGTTCACCGTAATTTTCTCTAATTTTATATAAAGCAATGAGCATATCAGAAATTAAAATGCCGGGTTGGAATTTACGTCCTAATACTTCATAACAGGATTTATCTAGCTTATCTTTAGAGATAAAACTAAACTCACCTACGGGCAAATCAGACATAACCTCTGCAACTTTTGTTGTAGGTTCATTAGAAATTACACCTTCACAAAAATTAATCACCTCTTCAACACAGGCTAATCGAGAGCCTTTAACACCATACTTAGAAGCCTGCTTCATTACATACCCAACATAAGCAGACATATTACTTGTATAGAAGCGTTTACGGTTTTCGTAAATATACATCCAAATATCATAACCAAATCGATTATGGAATTCAATTTGGTCTATAGGTGTATGAAGCATATCAATAGCACCAGTATCGCCTTTAATTAAAAGTTCGATAAAATAATGTAGAGAATAATATTCGGTATCAATATCATCCTTTGTATTACGACTTGAATCGTCGCCTGTAGTAAAGGTTTTTGATTTTATTGTTCTACCTAATAGAATTTCTTCTGGGGTAGGCAAGAATAAACCTTTAAAATCTGTATCACTTTGGGGTGTAGATGTACCATAAAGCCTACTACCAAAAACACTTTTTAATAAAAACATAATATTCTCCAGAGACCAATAAAGGGCTTGCGCCCTTTATTTTAAAGTTAACAAGTATTTGACCTTTAAGGCTAAGCCTTCAATTTCGTCTAATACTGCACGACACGACGGTGGTACATTAGGATAAATTTTAGCAGAATTAACAATAATCAAATCAAGATATAAATCAGATTTGAATGGGATGTTGGGCTTTCTATAAGTAAAATCGCCACTAAATCCTATCCACTGTTCAGATAACGTATCAGTTAATGGAATAATACCATTAAAAAATTCATCAAGCGCTTTATGCTCTGAATATGTTTTAGATTCAAGGTGCATTACCTTAAAAGCCGTAAAAGAATCTAGCAATAGACTAATAAAAGAATCTACTTCAAATTTCTTCTCTGCTTTAATAGCCGTTACATCTTTAAATTTTTGAACCATAATTAGTAACCTTAACAATATGCGATTCTGTGTGGTTTACATATTCAAGTGCAACATCTTGCCCTTTTTGTAAGCAGTCAGATTTACACCCTTCCTGTTCCCATCTACTTTTTACAAAAGATAAGAATTTTTCAGACTCAGATTTACTAAACTGGTCAAGTTGAGAATAGACACTTAAAGCTCCCTGAAAATATGTTTCTTTCGAATCGGCATTTACAGGGAGTGAAAATATCATAAAAGCAAGTAAAAGTAATGTTTTAGCCATAAAGACCTCCTATATTTCTAGGAGTATTTATTAGCCAATTTGCTGTTAATTACTGGTCATTTTTAGGAGGTCTTCCATAGTATGTTTTACAGTGTATTTACGTCCGTTGATTTGAACATAAGGACGTAATTCAACAGATTTACAGCCTGCAGTATCATTTTTAAGTAAAAATTCACGACCGCAACAATCTTTACCTACACCCACAAAGCCTACAAGATCTACTGTTTTGATATTAGCCAGCATATAACTTTTGAAAGGCTTAGGGCCTAAACCGACATCTTCAACTGTTAAACCAGGAGTCTTTTCATTGCACATAGCTGCAATATTTTCATATAAGCTTTGAACTTCCTCATGATTATAATCTTGTTTGAAGCCTAATGTCATTACATTCGAATGTAAACCGGATTCGAGCATACCTACTTGGGAAATCACCAATGTTGAATGGCCTGTAACACTTAGATTCATAATCATAGAACAAATTCGTTCAGGGTAAACTACCAAAGTATGTGATAAGCCTGTACGACGATCTAAACTAGGAATCAAAATAACTTTATGCCCTGTTTCTTTAACTAATTTAGTCAAATCGTTGGTAATTTCAACTGTAGCACCTAAAGATTCAATTTTAGCAAATACTGTGGTGGATTTATTTGTTTTTACTTGTGAAATAAGGCGAATATCATTTGCTTTGACTTTAACAGCAGTAATAATTTCACCGTTGATTTGTGTCGGTTCGGCAAACACAACCATAATCTCAGTATCTTTAGATTCTACAGGGGTTTTAGCTTTAGCTAAAGCTCGCTTGTATGCCTGTACTTCAGTGTCACTTGCAGTAGCAGAAATTGTAACAGGTTTAGTCATAAACTGGTGATTAGTCATACATATATCCTTTTTTCATTCAATAATGCTTCAGTTAAAGGCTTTTTAATTCCTTCAGTGTATTCACGATTCATTTCGATAACAACATCATACTCACCTCCATAAGTTACAGCACCTACATCATAACTTAATGTAATATGAGGTAAATATTCATCAAAATCATATGTTGCTCCAAGTATACTACCATAGTCATGACGACTTTGTAAATACTCAGAATCAAATCTTAATACTAAGACATTAGAATCATGGGTATTGAATACTTCTAACCAAGCTTTAGTAGCTAAAATTTTCTCTACCGATAAAGGCACAAAAGGAATCTCCTTTCCTTTAGAATACACTACAGTAGAGTGTAACTTATCCGGGCTAACCGGATAAGCAAGGTTAAGAGATTCCTGAATTGCAACTATATCGGCTACACAGCGGTCTGAGAATTTAACCGCTGCATATGTGCCGTTCAATTAAGCCTCTGTAGGAGCCACTGGAGGAGCAGGTGGGGCCGGCGGAACAGATGGTGCTACCTGAGGTGGTGTTGGGAAAGGCACCACGTTATCTTTAACTTCTTTAGGAGCAGACTTAACTTCAAGAGCAGCTAATGTTTTAGCACGTTCGATAATATCGACAAATTGAATTTGGCCATCTTTAGCTTCAACAGCCATTTCAGTAGCGACTTTAGTAAGTGCTTCTGTTAATTGCTTAGATTGTTCTTGAGAAGCTTCTAAAGCTTCCATCAAATCGTATGAACGAACTTTCATACTATTCATCTTTTGAGTTAATTGTTCAATTTGTTGTTCTGGGGTTACTTGTGACATATTAATTCCTTAAGTTTAGTTTCAATTTCAGAAATAAAATTTTCTGTTTTGTCGTTGAAGATATTTATAGCACCTTCAATTTCAATACATTTTTCACTGATGTGGTTGTCATGTGATGGGTCTATACTATCAACACTCACGAATACAGCATTAAGTTCTTGCAATACTTTAATTTCATGGTCGAATCGTACATCACTAATTACAGTGTTTGCATCATAATCAATTTGAGATAGTAAATATTCAGCAAAGTAATTTTTATCTATCTCTTGGACAATGTCTGTAGCCACATGTTTCAAAAATGCTCTAATAGACCATTCTTTAATAGCTTTACCATTTACTATTACACAATCTTCCATTTTCAGAAGACCTTTGAGTAATGCATTTTGCTTGAGGCCAAAATATTCTAACATAGAACAGATTATTTTGTAAACTGCTTCTTTTGTAAGTGGCAAAGCCAGTTCTCTATCGAAACCTTTACCTTCCAATACTGAATCCAGATCAGTAAGGAAGAACGCTTCATCAAGTTTATTGGTTTCTAAGGCGTATCTTAGACCTTCTTTCAAATAAGTGGCAAAAGCCATTTTATTATAACCATATCTAACTAAATGGTCGGCAGTAAAATCCTTTCCAGACCTTTTCCGACCATGTATACCAACAATCATAATTCTACCTCATACTAGGGTGACCAATAATAGAAGATTTTGGTTTTTCTGCTACACGTTTGTTTATAATAACACCGTCTTTTTCTACAAGCATGTATTTGTATGGTATAGTAGCAGTACAAATTATTGCTGGGTCTCCATCTTCTGTGTAGCTATAATCAATCTCTGATAAGTCAGAACACCAAGCACCATAGTAATGAACAGATAATACTATTTTCTTTTTAGAGTTATCTAAGATGTGTACTGTGATAAAATAATCTTCTTTATTTACCCAGTTATCATTTGTATCGCTAATGTAGTTGTTAATAGATAGCATCCATTTATACATACATAACCAGGACTCTAGTTCTTCATCTACTAAGAATCTAATAATTAGTGGGTCAAATTCGAATGTAGTACCAGGTAATTGAGCTCTGCCCCTGCCTTGTGTCCCTGTCGGCACATCAGAGATAGGAATTCTAATACCCGGTATAGTAGCAGACTGTGCGTTGAGTGTGAATGATTTTGTTAATCCTTTATCAGGAATGTCTACTACAAAGTTGGTAGTGTTGGTTTGGTTAAATAATCTATTCTGATCTATCATGGTTACCTGCTGTATCTTTAATCGTGGTATAGTTATAATGGGTGAGGCCCCTTAATTGGACAAGGGATATTAGATTTAGAAAGCTTTAATAATGCTTAATTTTTATTAATAGTATTATAAGTATAATGGTTTAGGCCCCTTTGGTCTAGGTAATAATATTAAGAATAAAAGATCGACGCGCAGCGTCTTTTTCGCGCAGCGAAAAATTATCTATTACTTTAAAGACATCCTTGTCTTAAATATTATTCTTAATTAGCCTCTCCATACTTTATTAGCACTATATCGTTTTCCTTTACTAACAAATTGCTGTGTCGGCATCATTACAACGTTAGCCCAGTCTTGTGGTTTAATTTCAATAGTAGGACCTTTAATATGACTAGGCAAATATGCTTTAATCATTACATCTGCACCCTTGAATCCCTTCACCTTACTCCAATCTATTTTTAATCTTGTACTATTAGACAAAGTCTTAGTTGATGAATATTGCTTCAATAAAGACTCTAAAAATTCTTGACGGGCTTTAGGCGGAATATAGTGTAAGTTTAACCCATACATTAATGTAGTAGAGCCTTGTTTACCTAACCCTAAATAAATAATTAAGGGGAATTTATCCCAATACGGAAGAGTGTCTTTGTGTTTAGCATCATACATATAAGCATATAATCTGCCTGGAGATGGTCTAGAAGCTTTAAAACTCTTAACAGATTTCATTGTATCTGAAAACCATTTAGCTGATTTATTGTTTACCGCTGCACCATCATTTGCAATCTTTTTACGAATAGAAGCCCTAAAACTATTAATTAATAAATCTTCACGCTCTTTTTTAGATAATTTATTTTCTGGCTTGTTCTGGAGATTTATAACCTTAAGACCTAAATTTATATCAGGCTTGTATCGAGTCATACCAGAGGTAAATGTAGAATATTTTATGCCTTTTTCCTCTGCAAATTCTTTAGCAGTAAGGCTATTTGGTCTATTCTTCTGCAGATAATATTCTACACCTATCTCAACCCATTTTTGTTTTGTTTTAGACACAGCCCGAGATTGTTTCGATTCTGTGCCTGGAGAACCTTCAATTAAAAATATCGACATTATCCTTTCCATCCTAATCTACGTAGACTATTCTCTGTTATAAGTCTGAATTTGATATTATGTTTTTCTGCTACAGCTTGAGCAGCTTTCCACTTATCCATATTCACAGAATAGACATACAATTCATCTATATATTTTTTCTTTGCATGAGTAGTTAATTTAGCAGGTGGTTTAGGCGGCTGGGTTTCTTTAAATGGCTTAACTTCAAAGAAGTATTCAGTGCCATCTTGTAACCTACACCAAAAATCCATGAAGTACCGTCTTTTCTTTCCATCAGCATTACTAAAGTAAGGAACCACCACTTCTTCACTATTCCAGCGAACTACAGCAGGATTAGTGTCGAGCCAAGACATTACAAATTTTTCCCATGAAGACCTATATTTTATTTTTCTTAGATCTCCCTTGTATTTTTGATGATTTGTCGGCATAAAGCCACCGCTATAAGCCATTGTTTCACTCCCTTTATAAATACGTATTTATTAGGAGAACAAAAATGTTATTTTCATTCTTTGATTCTATTCCGTATAACCCTAAAACCATTGGAAAAATTAACAATGAATTGACCGGTGATACGATGATGACAGATATATTCAGGAATTACAAAGCGTATTATAACCAGGTAATAGGACGATATAAACTAAGAAATTATTATATCAGCGGAGCTCCTAGACCTGAAGAATTAAGTTATCAACTATATGGCAACACACAATTCTATTGGTTATTATTAATGGCTAATAATATCTATGATCCTTTTTATGGTTGGATTGTAAGTCAAGATACAGCATATAAGATGGCGGACCAAAAATATAAAGATGTAGGTGGAAACCAAGTCTTATACCATAGGGACGGAGAAGGTAATAAGTATTATAATTTGGTCAATAAACCTGGCACCGTAGAATGGTACGACAAAGGTGATACTAATATGCTTTATGTCCAATATACTGGAGCTTTAGCTGCAGTAGATATTTACGAAGATGCAATTCTAACAAATGAACAAAAGAGAAATATAGTTATTATTTCGCCTGATGATTTATCTAATTTTATAGATGATATGATTCGTGAAATGGAGATTGCAGACCAATGAGAATTATTTACGAAGACCTTAAATGGTTTAGAGGTGTAGTAGAGTCTAGGATGGACCCTACTAAATTAGGTAAAGTTCAGGTACGGGTAGTAGGCACCCACAGTCACCAGAAAATCCAAGGTTCTATTACAGGTACAACCACTGAAGAATTGCCTTGGTTTCCTATCCTCAAAAGCGCTACAGATGCCAGTAACTCTGGTATAGGTGGGGCTATGACAGGGATTGTTGAAGGTTCCCAAGTTATAGGCCTATGGTTAGATAGATGGAGAACTTCAGGTATCATTATAGGGTCATTTGACCATATTGCCACTAAATTACCTGTTACTACTGAAGGATTTTTTGACCCTAACGGAATTTATCCTAAAGAGTTAGGGACTTCTGTTAATCCTCTTAATCTGGGCGAAGTAAAAGGTAAAGAATATATTCAGAACATTATCCAAGAGGCTAATATAGATGTTGCTGTAAATCCTGATGATAGGCCGCAATCTGATATCCCAGAGGATGATAATCCTTCAATGACTATAGTAGAAATGCTTAAGCGTGATGAAGGCATTCGTTTAAGTGTTTACTGGGATACAGAGGGATATCCTACTATCGGAATAGGACACCTGATATTATCTCAAAAGACTAAAGATATTAATGTGATTAACATAGCCTTAAGTGCTCAAGTAGGAAGACCTGTTAATAGAACTATTACTATGGAAGAAGCTGAAAAATTGTTTGCTTCTGATTTAGCTAAAATGCAGGCTGAAATTAGAGTTAATTCCAAAGTAGGTCCAGTTTATGCTTCTGTTAATCGGTCAAGGCAAATGGCATTAGAAAATATGGCATTCCAAATGGGTGTAGTTGGATTATCCAATTTCACTAATATGCTTAATGCTATGGCAGCCCAAGACTGGAAAAGAGCATATGATGAAGGGCGTGATTCTTTATGGTATCAACAAACTAAAGGCAGAGCATCTAGGGTAACATTAATTATTTTAAATGGTAACTTAGAATCTTATGGTGCAGCACCTGTTAGACTATTCAAATCTGCTATGCTTATGAGAGCCGCTGCAACAACAAGTGATTCAAGAATCATGTTTAAAGAGCCTGAGCCAGCTTATGCTGCTATATATCCATTTAACCATGCTTATGTTTCCGAATCTGGTCATATCCAAGAATTTGATGATACAGCAGGTCAAGAGCGTTATCGTTTAATGCACCCTAGTGGAACCTATACTGAAATTAATAGCTCAGGTCGTAAAGTAACAAAGACTGTAGATGACCTATTTGATATTGTATCAGGAGATTCTAATAATTTAGTTTGGGGTGAAAAGAAAACAAATATAGGGGCCGATGAAACCTATTATAATATGGCTAATCTAAAATCCCAAGTAGATGGAACCCGTAAAGTTTTTATTAGAGAAAATGATGAGTTGGTTATCGAAGGTGAATGGAATGTGACAGTAAAAGGTAATTCTACTATTAATGTTCAAGGTAATGCTATTGTTAATGTTGATGGTGATAGTCAAACCCAAGTAAAAGGGGACCATACTTATACTGTTTTTGGTAATATGACTTGGGATATTAAGGGTGATGTCAAATGGGATGTATCTGGTAAATGGGAAGAAACAATGAATTCTATGAGTTCTGTTGCTTCTAATAGATACTATATCGACGGCTCTAGAATTGATTTGGGGTGACTATGATTTTACCTGAAAATACAGAATTGCCTGACGTCCAGGAATACACTCAGATTAGTCAAGTATTTTCTGTTGAATTAACTACTGGACAAGAATTAAAGTCCATAGAGCTTATCCCTAGTGAACTTAATAGTGGTCTATCATACACAGACTCAAGCTATTCCGGTAAATATGAAAATGTATTTACCGGTGGAGTTCTTAAATATTGGGATAATCAACAGGAAATATCTACTACTTGGACAGATTTGCCTCCAGGAAAAGACTTATTTTTATGGCAAGCTCCTAAAGTTCTAACTAAAACATATTATTACACAGTTAGAGCAGTTATTATTGAATTGTTAGAAGAAAAGATTATAGAAAAGACTTATAGTCAAATAGTTTTTGGTAATTGGTCTGTATGGGCCAATCAACTTAGGGAGTATTTCTGAAATGGCCGGTATGAGTTTTGATAAATGTATCACTTCAGGACATGGTGCTTTTCCGCCTACTACAGTTAATGCATCTCAATCTAAAGTATTCGTAGAAAATATATCAGCTTTAACTGAAGGTGATTCAATTACCCCACATACAAGAATAGTTAAGCCTTATGATACTCATAGTGGTACAGTCCAACCAAAGACTAATAAGGTTTTCATAGGCGGCAAGAAAGCCGTACAAATATCAGACAAAATTTCATGTGGTGATACTGTAGCACAGTCTAGCCATAAAGTTTATATAGGATAAGAAAATGGCAACTGAACCTGCAAATTTCCAATTGACACGAAGAGCTAATGCTATCCCTGAAGTATTCACGGGTGCAACGTTCTTTGAAATTAAGAAAGACTTAACAGACTGGATACGAAACGATGAAGCTTTTAAAGATTATGACTTTGAAGGCTCAAGGCTCAATGTGCTATTAGATGAAATGGCTTATTCTGTCTTATACATTCAACAATTTAGTAACTCAGCATTATATGAATCATTTATTAAGACTGCTAATTTACGCAGCTCGGTAGTCCAAGCGGCACAAGATGACGGATATTTCCCTAACGGATATTCTACTGCTCAGGTTTCATTGATGCTAGAAGTTACTCACCAATTAAACCCTACCAGTTTGATTATTAAACGTGGGACTAAATTTTTAGCTTATGCTAGAGATACTTCGGTGGACCCTTATCCATTTATCACATTGGAAGATGTAATTGCCGTAAGAGATACAAATAATAAGTATTTCCCTATTGTTAAGTTGGCCCAAGGGCGTATTGTTCGTACCGAATTAAAATACAATCAAAATAAAAAGATTTTGATTCGTGATAATTTTATCGATAGAAACTTTGTACGGGTATTTGTTGACGGGGCAGAATGGAGTGATTGGACAAGAAAATCAATGGTGCTAGGTGGGTCTACATCTACTATTTTCTATATGCGTGAAACTATTGATGGACATACCGAAATCTATTTTGGTGAAGGCGAACAGAGTGTTTCAACTGCTTCCGGTCAATTAGAAGCCAATTATATCGGTGGATTAAAGCCTTTAAAAGATTCTACTATAGTTATCGAATATATTAAAACTGATGGTGAAAAGGCTAATGGTGCTAAAGATTTTAGTTATGCTGACTCATTACAGTATATAGAAGTAGTTAAACTTATTGAAAACTTCAACGATGACCCTGATTATGTTGGCGCTGATGGTGGTGGTAATCCGGAAGATATAGAACGAATCCGTGAATTAGCCCCAATTAAAAGAGAATCCCAAAACAGATGTGTTACTGCATCAGACTATGATGTTTTTGTTTCAGAGAAATTCGGTTCTATTGTACAAGCATGCCAAACATTCACAGACAAAGATAAACCTGGTTATGCTTTCATCAGTATTAAACCTAAATCTGGGTTATATCTGACTTCTGTCCAGCGTGAAGACATCCAGAATTATCTTTCTGATTATAACTTGGCCCCTATAACTCCTTCAGTTATTTCTCCTAATTATTTGTTTTTAAAGCATAATATTAAAGTAACGTATGCATTAAATAAATTACAGGAATCTGAACAGTGGCTAAGAGGTAAGATTATTGACCAAATTGACAGATATTATATTGACGAGGTAGAACTATTCAATAAGAGTTTTGCTAAATCAAGAATGCTTAATTACATTGACAGAACAGACCATTCTATTATAGGCTCTTCTGCTACAATACAAATGGTTAGAGAGATCATGAATTTTTATACTACTCCATCTAGTGGTATTAAATTCTATAACCAATACAAATCAGGCCAAGTATTAAGTAGTGAATTTACTTATACCCCTACTGTTGGCTCTCCGTATGATGTACGTATTGTTGCTACTAATGCTGATGGCCGTGGCAAAGGTAGTATGGTTATTGGGCCTTTTAGACCTGGTGATGTCACAGAAAATGCTAATACCCAGCCTTATCTTGGAGATGATTTCCAGAAGTTAGATGCCCCTTCAAATCAGACCAAGTATTATGTTATAGGCGAGATTGACTATTACGCAGACTATATCTACTGGAATATCTCTAAGATTAACCAGCCTGATGATATGTTTGAAGTGCAGACTATTGAACTATATTCTACCCCATCAGAAGATAACATTTTCACACGAGATGGCTCTTTGATTGTATTTGAGGATGATTTACGACCTCAATACACTGAGATTGTGTTAGAACCTATCACACTTTGATTAAAAGGGACTCTTTGGAGTCCTTTTTTTTTTGTTTACATGCTACAATAGTTGGTGTATAGTAGTCAAAAATCGCTAATTGGAGTATAACATGCAAACAATTAACATCACTGAATTAGACAAATACGCTGTAGACGGTAAGTTACCTAAGGCTGTTTTTATAGGACCTAGTGTAGTTACTGGATTTATAGAAGGACAGTACGAATTTGAAAGTGGTTCAATATTTACAATTCCTGTAGATGTTTATGCTGAATGCAAGTTCGGTAAATTTTGTAAATTTTTAGCTACATTCAATTCCTATGCTAAATGTACCTTCGGTTCACAGTCTATTTTTATTGGCTCATCTAAACATTGGATGGGTTCTAAATTTGGTACTATGTGCCAATTTAATGATATAAGTACCTTTGGTGAAGAATGTGTTTTAGGTGATTATTCTGACATAAAAGAAGCTGATATAGCAAAAAATTGTATAATAGGTGATTGGTTAAAATTAGGGCCTAATTCTAAAGTTAAGTCTGGTTGTAAAATTGGTGTTAATGCTAATATAGGAAATTCATGTATCATAGGACAAGATCTAATAACAGGGGACTTGTCTGATATGGTAGAGATTGGTGATGATTCTATATTTGGCGAATCTGTAGATTTAAATTATGTTTTAGTTGGTGAAGATTCTACATTTGGTATATGTTCACGCTTAATACATACAGATATTGGCGATGGTACTACATTCAGTTCATTTTGTAGATTGCGTGATTGTAAAATAGGCCAACAATGCACTTTTGGACAAAAGACTACATTAAACACAGATAACTTTATTCACACCTATGATGGTCTTAAGAAAGTTAATCCGGGTAAGCTAAAATGTGTATCATCTTTAGGTAAACATGAACGAACTCTAACATATTGGGATACTGAAGAAGGTCCTTATTTCCAAGCTGGGTGCTTCTTAGGAACTGAAGAAGAATTTACTAAAGCAGTAGAGAATAAATATGGACTTAATTCTGACTATTCTAAAGCAGTAGAATTTCTTCTTAATAATAAAAAGAAAGTATAAAAGTATAAATACAATATACTTTCATTAAAGAAAGGGCGAAAGCCCTTTCGTGCTAAGGGGACTTATGCAAGCACCATATGTAACTAGTTTGCGTATAGACAAATTATCAGCAAACAACGTAAATATTAAATGGGATGATGTCGGTTCTAATTTCTATTATTTTGTAGAGATTTCCAGTACAAGAGATTTAGAAGGGAATCCTATCCAAGAAGAATCTTTGAATTGGAATAAACTAGGTTATAC